>JAEEGL011147503.1_pt1 | contig 15994 bp, 8 predicted proteins | sample 9134231 | NCBI WGS metagenome assembly JAEEGL01 (sample SAMN16246548, study PRJNA631951) | gut metagenome | biome: gut microbiome; feature: rumen; material: fiber-attached | host: Bos | place: Iran: Karaj | collected 2018-10 | reverse complement strand
GGCCCTTGCGTGCGAGGCTCTGAAGGTCCCTCTTCGCGAGGTGCAGAAGTGGCTTCCGATCGTGGCCGCAGCTGAGGCCTCGCGCGAGCAGCAGCCGAAGAACCGCGAGCTTCTGATGCACTGGGCCAGCGTCGTCGACATCGAATAGCGCGCTGCAAAGTCCGCCGGAACCGCGCGCCAGGGCGAAACGGGCCTCGTCGAGACCCTTCGCCCTAGCGCTGGCCGCCGTCGAGTAGTCCGCGCCTGCCGATGCCTCACGTCTGGCCCATGTCCGCCGGAGAGGCTTCGAGGCTCCCGCGGCAGATGGGGCCGGCCCGCATCAGGACACGAAGCCGAGTACGCCGCAGCCTTCGCCCACGAACATCGCCCGCTCGATCGCCTTGTGGACGTAGCCCTTCGCGCCGCGCACGGCGTCCTCAAGCGTCGCGCCGAGCGCAAGTTCTGCCGCAAGCGCGGCGGCGAAGGAGCATCCGGTGCCATGTGTCGAAACCGGGTTCGCGACCCACGGCATGGAGAATTCGCGCACGCCTTCGGCCGAAACTAGGACGTCAACGGCCGAATCGCCTGTTCCATGTCCGCCCTTGACGACCACGGCGCAGCCAAATCTCTCCCTGATGCGCCGCGCAAGATCCGCCGCGTACGACGCATCGCCTCCGCGCCCGGCTCCGCTTGGAAGCCCCAGCAAAGCCTCCGCCTCCGGGAGATTCGGCGTGACCACCGTCGCCATGGGCAGAAGGAGACGCTCTATGGCCTCCATCGCCGCGTCTGCCACTAGTCTGGCGCCGCTTGTCGCGACCATTACCGGGTCCACGACCTTCGCGATTTCCGGATGCGCGGCAAGTCTGTCGGCGACCGCGGCGATGGAATCGGCATCGGAGAGCATGCCCGTCTTTAGTGCGCCGATTGCGTAGGTGCCGAGCACTGCGTCCAACTGCGCGGCGACGAAGTCGGCTGGAACCTGGTGTATAGCCGAAACGCCGGACGGATTCTGCGCCGTAAGCGCCGCGAACACCGTGCAGCCGTGCAGTCCGTACGAGTGGAACGCGCGAAGATCGGCCTGGACGCCGGCGTTGCCGCCGGAATCGCTGCCTGCGATGGTGAGGCAGCAGGGATGGAGCTTTTCGTTCATTGCGGGTGTTTCCTTGAAAGACTGCTACAGACGAGACGCGAAGTCGTCGTAGGAGAAGCGGCGCACCAGCGTTTCGCTTCCGTCCTCATGGCGAAGGACGATGTCGGGCAGGGCAATGCCGTTGAAGGTGTTGTTCTTGACCATTGTGTAGATGGCCATGTCCTCGAAAACGACTGGGTCGCTCTCGGAAAGCGGCCGTGCGAAGGAATAGACGCCTATTTCGTCTCCCGCAAGGCAGGTCGGGCCGCCGAAGCGGTATGCGTACGGGCCGCACGGGCCTTTGCTGGCTCCGGCGACAGGCGGCGTGTACGGCATTTCGAGGACGTCCGGCATATGGCATGCGGCGCTGACGTCGAGAATGGCATTGGCTATGCCGTCCCCGCCGGCTGGCTGTATCTCCAGTATGCGCGCTTCAAGGGTCCCGGCGTTGAGGGCTATGGCCTCGCCAGGTTCGAGATAGACGGCGAGGTGCGGATGCCTGGCGCGGAAGTCGGCTATGAGCGCAACAAGTCCGTCGACATCGTAGTCCGCCTTTGTTATGTGGTGGCCGCCGCCGAAGTTCACCCACTTCATTTGCTGAAGTAGATCGCCGAAACGCTTCTCGAAGCCCGCGAGCACCTTGCGCAGCTCGTCCAGGCCCTGTTCGCAGAGGCAGTGGAAGTGCAGCCCTTCGACGAGAGAGAGCCATGCGTCGTCCCTGGCCATGGCGACGTCGAACGCCGCGCGAGTAGTGCCGAGGCGCGACGACGGGCGGCACGGATCGTAGGCCGGGGTGGTCGCGACAGACACTTCCGGATTGACCCGCAGCCCTGCAGAAACGCCGCGCTTCCGCGCCTGCTCGCCGAAAAGCGCGACTTGGCGGGGCGAGTTGAACACGATGTGGTCCACGAAGGAGAGTATCTCGTCGATCTCGTCCGGGTCGTATGCCGGCGCGAAGACATGCGTCTCGCCGCCGAAGTTGTCGTGCCCGTGGCGCGCCTCGAAAAGCGAGCTTGCGGTCGTGCCTGCGAGGTGTTTTGCGCAGAGCGGGTAGGCGGCCGTGCAGGAAAACGCCTTCTGGGCGAGAAGAATCCTCGCCCGCGTCCTCCTCGCCACGTTCTCAAGTATTTCGAGGTTGCGCCTTAGCGCACTTTCGTCCACTACATATCTCGGCATCTGCCATATTATACCCCGTTTCTCGCCTTGGAGTCAATGCGCCCGGTCGCGCGACCCACGTGACCGTAGCGTCATTTGCGCAAAAAGGCACGATGGGGAAGAGAGCTGCGGAGATCGGAAGTGGCAAGGGGCATGTCCCCCTTGCGCTTTTGATCACCGGAATGCGCTAGTGCGCGTCGCGTCGAGCGCGCGGCGAATCACCTCGGCATGGGCCTTCCTGAGGACCTCGGGATTGTACTTGAGCACCTTCCTGTCGTAGGTGAGAAGTCCGTTGACCTCTATCTCGACGTCGGTCGTCTGCGTATAGACGCTTCCGCCAAGGCCCTGTTCCGCGAGCTGCCCGAGCTTGTCCATGAGTTCGAGATACGTCTTCTCGAGCCCCTCCCGAGTCTTGGTGTCCTCGACGCCGCCGTAGCCCCAGTTGCCCCTGGCGTCCTTCGGCGACGTATCCCAGAGATGGCCGTCGACGGGATGGCCGAGTCCGCCGAATTCGCCGAGGAACGAGACGCGCCGGCTGTTCACCTCCGGCATGACCGGCCCTCTGTACCTGTGCAGGTCCACGATGTCGGACGCCTCGCATTCGCTCTCGGGCCGATGCGCCGTCTTCCATAGACGCGGCTCGACGCGGTAGCCCTTGGGATTGCGGCGCTCGCCGCCCTCGAAGTCGTTCCATCCCGACGGTCCGTCCACCAGCCGGGTAGGATCGTAGCGCTTGACGAAGTCGAGCGTCGTGTGCGTGAGCAGCGGGTCGTGCTGACCCCAGCCTTCGTTGTAGGGAATCCACATGACAATGGACGGGACCTTGCGTAAAAGATCGACCATTCCTTTCAGCTCCTCGCGAAAGAGTCCGTAGCCCTTTACGGATTCGGCCTTGTAGGTCGCCTGCGGATCGAAACTGGTACAGGGCATGTCCTGAAGGACCAAGAGCCCCATCCGGTCGCAGAGCGCGTAGTACCTGAGCGGCTCGACCTTGATGTGCTTGCGCATCGCGTTGAATCCGCAGTCCTTCAGCGTCTGGATGTCGAATGCCATCGCCTCCTCGCTCGGCGGCGTCAGCAGCCCGTCTGGCCACCAGCCTTGGTCGAGCGTCGCCATCACATAGTAGGGGCGGTTGTTGAGGAAGAACCGCCAGACGCCTTTCTCGTCCTTGCGCTTTTCGAACTTCCGCATTCCGAAATAGCCCTTGATCTCGTCCGCACCGTATCGCGCGGTGAAGGAATAGAGGTTCGGATTTTCCGGCGACCAAAGCGCAACGGGCGCAGGAAGGCGGATTGTGCATGGGATCCCGGGGGTGAAGGCTTTTTGGACAGGATTAGCAGGATCGACAGGATTTTCGATTTCAATCGCGCCCGAGCCTTCAACGCTACACTTCCCACTTTCCACTTTGAGCTCTATCGTCACCTCGCCCTTGTCGATGTCGGTCGTTACACAATAGTCGGCGATGTAGGTTTCCGGCACAGTTTCGAGCCAGACCGTCTGGATTATGCCGCTCGAACGCGTGTAGAAGCACGCATGCGTCTTGAACGCCTGTTTGCCCCTGGCCTGTACAAAGTCCTCGGTCGGATCCCACACGAGCACGGAAAGACGGTTGACGCCCTTTTTCGCGTACGGCGTGATGTCGGCAGTGAACGGAAGATTCCCGCCGTCGTGCACGGCGACCTCGTCATGCCCGAGATAGACGATCGCCCTGTAGTCGACGGCTCCGAAATGGAGCAGCAGTCTCTCGCCCGGCTTCGGGTCGAGTTCGACCTCGCGAGTGTACCACAGGTATTCATCCGGCGCGAGCAGCCTCCCGCCGCATCCCGACAGAGGCGACTCCAGCGCAAAGGGCACGCGGATCTTGCCGTCCACCTTCCCCGGCAGCGAGAGCGCGTTCGTAATGGCGTCGATTGCATAGTCCCACTCGCCGTTGAGGCACGTCCATCCCGCGCGTACCATCTGGGGACGCGGATATCCGCGCCATGCGTTCTCGCTCGTCACCTTTTCGCCCCAAGGCGTCATCATCGGCTCCGCGAACACGGCAAATGCCGTAGCTGAGACAATGGCCGTCGTCACGCACATTCTGAATGATTTCATTGGATCTCCTTTTCCCTTCGTCGCTTCCTTATGCATTAATAGAGCGTCATAGCCGCCATCCGACGTCTTGCAGCCTCACTGTCCGCGGATGTGCTTCCGAAGCCGCTCGCTATCCTATCCTGTACGGCTGTGTCCATGCGCAGCGAAGTCCTTTCGGATGGAGGTGCGCCGTGGAGACGGTCGCTCCCTTCTCCTCGACGCGAGCACGGACATAGAGGTCGTCGTCCGCCAGAGTGTATTCGACGCGTGCGGCTTCGCCCGCCGGAATCTCGACGGTCTTCACGACCTTGCCGACCTTGTCGCCGTAGATCGCGATCTCACGCTGGAAGCGCATAGTGTCCTTGTGCTTGCCCGGACGGACCGTGACCTTGCCGACCGGCTTTTCGTCGAAGTCACGCTTGGAAACGATGAACTTGACCGTGCGCGGCGCATCGCCAGCGCCAACCGCGACTTCGAGCCGTCCTGCGGACGCGTCAAACGCGACATCCTCCACCTCCAGCCCCTCGCACGTCACGAAATCGCCGTCCCACATCGCCTGCACGAGCGCCGCGGCGTCAAGCGAGGCCGCGCGGACGAGCGACCAGGAGTTGCCCGGGATGCACATGTTGAACTTCTCGCCGCGGTAGTTGTGTGTGTCGTCCGTCCCAACGCCGTAGACGAGCGGCTGGCCGCGACGCGCGCGAAAGGCGTTCACGACGTCCCAGAAGCGGTCTGTGTCGAGCCCGTCGTCCGGCAGCCCGTCGGCGGACGCGTAGGGCGAGCCGCCGTTGCACACCTCGAAGAAACGGACCTCCGGCGCGTCAATGAGGACTTCTGGCCCCACGTCGTACCAGGTCCAGATCGGATGGTTGAGGATGAAGATTTCGCGCCGCGCGTGCTTTTGCGCGAGCGCGGACGTCTCGCGCGCATGCTCTGACAGGAACGACGCCAGCGGCACGTCCTTGCGCACGCGCTGGAAGTCGGCCGCGGCGATCGACGGCAAAAGCTCCGGAACGTTCACATAGTTCATGTGAAGCTGATGGTAGCGTCCGTCGGCGTATTCCACCGAGCGCGTCGCCTCGACGTCCGGCAGAAGCAGAAACTCTCCCGGCGCATTGAAGCGAGCGGAGAGCTCCGCGAATGGCGACAGCCGCGCCTCGGTCCTGCCGCCCTCCGCGATGCGCGTGACGGCATCCGGGAACGCCTTGAGGTACGGGTCGAAATACTTGCGGCGGACGTTGTAGCAGTAGCGATGCGGCTTGCTCTTCGCCCAGTCCGGCTTCACGTCCTTTTCATCGTCGCCGATGACGCCCACCCAGCGATCGCTGTCGTCCTGAAAGACGTTGTGGTCGCTGAGGCCGAGGAAGTTGTAGCCTCGGCTCTTGTACCACATCACCGCCTCTTCGGGGAACGCCTTGCCGTCCGACCAGAATGTGTGCGTGTGGAGATTTCCCTTGTACCAGCGTTTGCGCGTTGCGCCGCCGGCAAGCCGCACCGGATACTCTGCGCGGGACTGCGCCGATCGGCAGCCCGCGAATACTCCGGCGATCCACGCTGCCGACGAGCAGACGAAGGCCCTGCGCGTGAATGCTGCATCACTGCATCGGTGTTCCTTTTTCTTTCTCATCTTTTTGTCTCCATTTTGTTCAGCCTAACCACCCTGTAGATCAGCGGAGGGGAAATCGAGCGCCTGCACCCGGATCACCCCTGTTTCCGATTACTGACACTTCGTGCGTTCCCTCCGAATACACCTTCGGTTCGCCGCCGGGTACTGTCACCAGCGCCGTCGTGTTGGCGGGAATCGTGAACTTCCAGACCCAGCTACCGCCTTCGTACCGCCACGCGCTTTTTATCAGGCCTGCGGCCGATTTGTACTCGGCCTTTACAAACCCCAGACGACGGTCCGGCTTCGGAGCCATTATGATCCGCCGGAAACCCGGCGCAGACGAGTCGGGCGCGATTCCGGCCGCTGTTTTGTACATCCACGCGAGCACTGCGCCGTATGCGTAGTGGTTGAAGCTGTTCATCGCAACCGGGCCGAATCCTTCCGCCTTTGAATAACTGTTCCATCTTTCCCACACCGTCGTCGCGCCCTGGTCGACAGAATAAAGCCAACTTGGGTTCTTGTGCTGGAGAAGCAATGTGTAGGCGACATCCACCGCGCCGCATTCTGTCAGCGTATCCATTATTATGGACGTCCCGAGAAAACCGGTCTGCAGGCAGTCGCCGCGGTCTGCGATGTTCTTCCTTAGCGCTACGACCGTTCGCTCCTTCGCGTCGCCTTCAAGCAGACCCGACTTGAGCGCGAAGAGCGCGGGCGTCTGCATGTCGCGGAAAAGCGGAATGAGCATGCCGTCTTCCTTCGAGACGAACTTCTCACGCAGAATCCCGCGCGCGCGTTCCGCAGTCTCCGCGTATTCCTCCGCCTCAGCGCCGCGCCCGGTGGCTACCGCCATCTCTGCCATCATCCGCGCGTCCATCAGCCAATAGCACAGCCCAAGGAACTGCCAATATTCGAGCGCGTCTTTGCGGACGCGGCGATTGCCGTCCGGCCCGGTTTCGTAAGCCGCGCCGCCCCATGTCTCCAACTTCTCGAAACTAAGCCAGTCCGCCCATTGGCGCTTCATGGATTCCTGCGACTCGTATCTGTCGCGGTCGAGGAGACTCATGTACTTCGTCATCGCGGCCCAGTTATCGTTGACGATTGCCGCGTCGCCGAACATGCGCCACACTGTCCACGGAACGATCACCCCTGCGTCCGCCCAGCCGAGACGGTGTCCGCTGTCGCCGTACTGCGCGGTCGGCGCGACGCCGGGGAAGGATCCGTCGGCATGCTGCGAGTCGCGCATGTCGCGCATCCACTTTCCGAGGAACATACTCGTGTCGGCGTTGAACGCCCCCGCCTCTGCGAAAACCTGGGTGTCGCCCGTCCAGCCAAGGCGCTCGTTGCGCTGCGGACAGTCCGTGGGAACGGAGAGGTAGTTGGAGAGCTGTCCCCAGTATATGTTGCTTATGAGCCGGTTCACCTCTCTGACACCGGTCTCGATACGGCCAATCTCCATGTCTCTGCGAATCGAAGTCACCGGAATGGATATCACGCTTTCGATCTCCACATCGTCCGTCGCGGTCAGCGAAAGATACCTGTAGCCGAAGAACGTGAAACGCGGCATATACCTCTCGGCTCCGCCGCCGGCGAATGTGTAGACGAGACGCATGCCCGCGTCAGGTACGCGGAGGTTGGCGCGGTAGAGAGTCCCCTTCGGTCCGTCGCTTCCGCGCTCTCCAGCGTCTGCGTCGTTCAGCATCTCGCCGCAGAGCGCGGTGAGAACCGTCCCGCGCTTCGCGCAGAACGCGAACTCGGGCACGAACGCGGCGTTCTGTCCGAAGTCGACGAGAATAGTCTCGTCCTTCTTGAGCGAATACGGACCGCGCGTTATGGCGAGGTCGCGGCGGAGCGTCACCTCCGCGCCGCGCGTTGGCAGAACTTCGCCCTTGAACTCTGTGGTTACCTCTGGCTTTTGGGTCAATCCTTCGCCGAGGAGAGGGTTCTTTATGCGGGCGTCGAACTCCTCTCCGTCGAAAATTGCCGCGTGAGTAACGGAACCGGCGATGCCGCACGTCCAGTTTTCCGCATCTGTCGCGACATGCGCGACGCTCCCGTCCGCATATGTGACTTCAAGATTGCCGAGGAACGCGCTCCTGTCGCCGGCGAAGCCGCGGGACGCGTCGCCGTGCGCGGGCGTCACGATCTTGTCGCGCCACCATCCGGCGGACACTTCCGCCGCAAGGACGTTTCTCTCCCCGATGCCGCGCTTAAGCATCTTTGTGACGTCATACGTAAACGAGTATTTCGTCTTCTGCCAATGTGTGAATCCGGGCTTGAGGAAGTCATCGCCGACGCGCTCGCCGTTGACGAACACCTCAAAGACCCCGAGTCCGGAGACGGTCCACTTCGCGGACGCGACCTCGCCCGCGTTCGTGAACGGCCTTGCGAACCAGCTCGTGCCGTCCGCCGCGCGCGAACCGTTGTCGACAGGCCCGCGATAGACCGGCGAGCCGGGAACGGATATCCACTCGGCCCCGCTTGCAGCCATCGCCGCAACCAAGATAGTTCCGCAGAGCGTTTCCATCCCGGTGCTTCTTTTTAGACAATTTGTCATGCGAATAATTCTACTGCGTCAAACAGAGCAAATCAAGTGCCGTGTCGGTTTTGCCGGACCCGCCGCGATCTGCGGGTTTCAAGTCTTCAGCGCATCGGTGTCCTCGACCACGCTCTTTGAAAAATCGAACTTGCTCATGTCGATTTCGTCAACAGTGAACGGCTTGGCAGTTTTCCATCCGCCGCGCGTATAATCAGGGAACTCGATTGGACGCGAACCTGCAATGACCGACCGCTCCGAAAGCTCGACTACGGAACTGTAAGTCGCAAGGTCGTAGACGTCGGTATCCATCGGCAGTCCGTTCTGCAGACAATACACCCAGCGAAGATCCATGATAAAGTCCATGCCGCCGTGTCCGCCGACCTTCGCGGCCATTTCGCCGGCCGCTTTCCAGAACGGATGCTTGTATGTCTCGCGCACTTCCGCCGCCTTTGCCGCGTCGAAGTAGTGGTGGGCGCCGTTGTCGCCGATCTTTTCCTCGAACCCGACGCGGTAGGTGTCGTCCTTTATGCCAAGTATCGTGCCTTTCGTCCCGAGGTACTTGTTTCCCCGGTCGTACGGCGTAGGGGTGCAGACGTTGTGCACCAGCTGCAGAACCTTGCCGTTCACCGTGCGCATGAGACACGTGTTTACGTCGCCTCTCACCATCTTTGCATCGTGCCGCCAGTCGCCGACGGGGAAGTTCGCGCGGCCGAACGCCTCGAAGCTCGCGCTCTTCGTCTCCATCGACACTAGATAGTCCAATCTGTCGCCGCGGTTGATGTCGAGACTCTTGCCGGCCGGCACAAGGCCATGTGTCGGATAGTAGTTTCCGTGGTGCTTCATGTGGCGGTCGATGCGCCAGAATACGCCGTCGGGCGGGTTGTACTGGAGATTGCGCTGCTCGTGCGTATAGCAGACCTCTGCCTGCACGATTTCGCCCAGCAGACCTTTCTTTATGAGATTGAACGCCAGCATCTCGTATTCGCCATAGCAGCAGTTCTCAAGCATATAGCAGTGGCGGCGGAATTTCTCGGCCGCCTCAACCGTCTCCCAGCATTCGTCCAGGGTGAAGACTCCCGGCACCTCCTGCATGACATGCTTGCCCGACGCCATGGCATAGACGTTTATCGGACAGTGCTGCGGACGCGGAGTGCAGGAATAGACGACATCGACACCATCCCAGTCGCAAAGGCCTTTCCATGCGTCTTCACGCCCGTCGCGGCTCCACTCCCTCGCCGCAGGACAGCCATGCTCCTTGAGCCACGTCTGCACGGCGTCGAGCCGTTCAGGGTTGATGTCGGAAATCGCCGCGACCTCGCATCCCGGAATCTGGGCAATACGGTGAACCGCCGGGGCGCCACGACCGCCAACGCCTATGAAGCCAACGCGCACCTTTCTCATCGGCGGCACGCGGAAACCGTGCATCGGCGCGCCCTCGCCGCTGCCGATTCCACCGATGCCACCAGTGCGGCTCATGCAGCCTGCCGCCATGGCAGCCGCACCCATCCACGCCGCGCCCTTGAGAAATTCCCGCCTGTTTGTCATGTCTTGCATATCTATACCCCGTATTTGGTTTTCTGGTTTTCCCGTCTTCTTTCAGATCGCGCACTAAGCACCGACGGCACGCGGCTTGAAGCGATGCTCGCCGGCGATTCCGCCCTTGTCAACGTTGTGTACGCGCACCAAGAGTTCTCCGCCATCCACCTTGCACTCTACAAGCGTCTGGTATGTGCTGCCACCGCGGCCTCCGCCAGTGATCTCCGCCCACGAACGCGTAGCAGTCGCGGCGTCGTGACGGTATCTGTGGATGTGCCCGGCCAGCACAAGCTGCACCCTGTTGGCTGTAAGAACGCCGCCCCACATGTCTGCGCATTCCTTCTGCCAGGTGGCATAGTCTTCAAGCACGGTGCCAGGGTTTGCTCCGGGCCACAGCTCCACGATCGGAATATGGACGAACGCCACGATATACGGCGCATTGGCGATCTCAGGACGCAGGAACTGGTCCTTCAGCCACTCCGTCTGAGCCTGGCGGTATTGGGTGAAGCGCGAGAAACCCCCGTTCGCAGGGTGGTGATCAGGCTTGTCCTCGCCAGTATCGAGGCCTATCAGCGCGACATCTCCCATGCGAAAGGCGAAATTGCGGTCGAGCGCCGCGTGCCGCGCCCTGCGCTCGCCGGGAAGCCGCGTCATCATCACCTCGCCAAGACGATTCGCCGCGACGCCGCGAAAGTCGTGGTTGCCGCGGTTGAGGACTATGGGCGTGTCAGCGGCATATCCGTCGTTCTCCGGGGGTACGAGGTAGTTCCGCACAAGATCGTCCTTCGTGTTCATGAGGCTATTCGGCACGTCGCCGTTCCACACGACCAGCGGCACGCCTATCTTGCGGTAGAGTTTCGTTGTCCGGGCCATCTGCTCGAAGGCTGCATGTGTGTCGCACATCATGGCGAAATGCGACGGAGCGTTGGCACCGGGCGTGACGAACGAATGCACGCTTCCCCACACGATCTCCGACGGCTTGGTCCAGTATCCGACCGGATGCTCCAGCTTTGCCGCGCCGACGCGATACCAATAGCGCGTACCGGGCCTGAGGTCGGTCATGCGGACGCGCAAGACCCTGTCGTCTATACCGGCAAGCGGCATTCCTTCCGCCATGAACCGGACAGGCTTCTCCATCGCGGGATTGTCGGCTAGCTCTGCGAATCCGTTCGCGAGGGCGGTCACGGCAAACGCGACGCCCATCGAATCCGGCGCCGGCGCCTGCAATACCGGCTCACCCTCCAAAAGACCCTCCGGACGAGGGATGATCATGGCGTTGTACTTGTCCCACGCCTTCTGTTCGTCAGGCATCATGGCCATGCCGCATTTCGCGGCGGCCGCCGCGCCAATCATGGCCGCACCCTTCAGGAATTCACGCCTTCCCGCCACACCAACCGACTTCTCCATTCCTGTCATCTCCTCCTGTTTTTAAGTTTTCTCTGCGCTCTCCTGCTCTCTGCGTCTCCGCATGATACATTCAACTTACGAGCATAGGTTATGTCACGCGAACCATCTGGCCGAGGAACGAAAAGTTGCCGCCCGCAACGTACTGCATGGCCGTCGGAGAGAAGCGATCCTCTGCGAACATGTGGAGATGCCCAGAGAGAATCCCCTTGAGAAGCGGTTCGCCTTTCAGGTATTCGATGAATTCGCAAGTGGCGGAGTCGCTCCGCTGCCGCTGGAAGTCCGGCAGCTTCAGTTCGGGGTTCGCCTCGTCCGTACCATTCTTCCACCAGCGCTTTCCGGCGCGGCAGATGCCGGGCGTGTAGAACGGCACGTGCATGCAAAGGACAATTGGATTGCCCTGCGCCGCAATGCGCCGGAACTCCCTGGCCTGGTCTTCGGAGACCGCGCCGTCCGCGTCGTCGATTGCGACGAACGTTACGCCGTTCAGCTCTTTCGCGGCAATAGGGAGGCGAAACGGATATGCCTTCGACAGCATCTCGCGCGTCTCCTCGCGCCCCGGCCCCGCAGTGCCGGCCTTCTTCACGAGCCATCCGTAGTGCGAGTATTCGTGGTTGCCGAGCGCACCAATGCATCCGCCCGGCAGAAGGCGTTTCGCAATGTCGAGGTTCGCCTCGGAGACGAAGTCGATCAAGTCGCCGGTATGCAGAAGGAAGTCGCAATGCCGCCCAGCATACGCGACAGCCTCCGCAAGCGACTCCTCCTGCTTCGCTCCGAAGATCGGCGTGTCGGCGCGGGACATTTCCTGCTTCCATTTGTCCTCGTGCGGATATACGGCGGTAAGATGCGTATCCGACACGTGCAGGACAGAAAACGGCTTCTTCGCGCCCGCATCGATAACGATGCTGTTGACCTTTAGCTTCTCGCCCGCAGAACCGCGCGCTTGCGTCGGCATCGCAGCCAGCGCAAGCGCGCTCCAGATGAACTCCCCCCGCGTCATCGCAAGATAACCATCACCCCGGTCGGAACAGCCATCTTGAGCATGTGGTAGTCGAACGTCAGCCAGTTGCTTGCCGTCGTCGTATCATAGACCCATTTCAGCTCGTTAAGCCCGCATTTGATGCTCTCGGCGGGAATATCGACGCGCACCTTGCTCTTTGTCACGTTCTCGCTCGACCAGATCGTCTCGCCGTTGAGCTCAAGATGCATGGGGTGCGTGTTTCCAGACTTGAGGTTGTCTATGTAAGTCTCGTATCTGTAGGCAAGCAGCCCCGCGCTCGACTTCGGCACGTTGAACGGAATCGTCAACGTATTGTAAGTCGTAGTTAGGGAGCGCTGCGCGTGAGTGTAGTCGGGGTCGCCGGCGATGACAACGGATGGAACGCCTTTCGTCTCTGCAGTCATCTCGTCGGACGAACCGTTTTTCACCCCGATCTGCCAGGAGCCGGCGAGCGACAGCGCGTCGAACGAAAGAGTTCCCGCGCAACCATCAGGACGCGTGATGGCGATCGTGATCTTTCCGTTGGCGTCGCGCTTTGCCTGTGCGCCGCGCAGGATGATAGCGCGTCTATTATCGTCCTTCAAGTCGAACGTGCCGACCGTTGCGCCGTTTGCCGTCACCGTTACCGGGCAGGTCGCTCCAACGCCGTCAAAGAGCGGCACGATTTCAAGGACGCGCGGCATCCCGTCGCTCTCCGCCGGAATCGGGACAGTAAGCGTCAGTGTCCTATCCTCCGCCGTCAGCGACTTCTTCATCTCCTGCCACTTGTCCGCCGCGACATTGAACGGATCGGCCCTCCTCCCGTACCACGTGCCGCCGAACTCGTCCGCGCTGCCGTTCTCCACGCCGACATTGAACGTGCCGCCGTATTGACCGGCCATAACCGACCACATTTCATTCTCGGTTAGAAGTCTCTGCCACACCTTCAGCCCGGCATAGTATCCGCGAAACGCCTTGCTGATGTTAGTTTGGTTGTCTGTCGCACCGGACGTCTCGGCGCCAAGACGTATTGAACGGTCCGACTGCTGCGGCGGCATCGACTTGAACTTCGGCAGTTTGGCTTCATCGCCTATGTGCCGATGCCTAAGTTTCGGGTAACCGAAGACTCCATTGCTGCCAAGCGCAGGCGTCTGGCAGAACCAAATGTCCGCGTTGGAAAGATCGGGGTTCGTCGGGCTTGGATAGATTGAGGCGAAGCAATCGACCCAGCTGTTGGACGTTATGTAGAGATCGGTCCCCGTGCCCGCGCTTGGCACTTTGTTCGGGACAAAGACGTTAAGAAAGCCCTTGTTTGCATTGGCCGGAGACACTATTTGCAGCGCAAAACCTTCGCCAATGTGACCCCAGTTCACATAGCCGTTGCAAAGAATGCAGCTGGTGTTCTCTATATTTGGCAGAATAGATCCTTCCCAGAGGAAACGCACATAGACTGTAGCGACGGGTGCGTCGGCAAAGTTGTTCTTAAGTTCCCATCGCCCGACGTTGTATGTGCTCCCTTGCGCAAACGATTGCGGCGTGTAGATGCAAGCCTGCGCGGCATTCGTCGTGAACGGCGTCATCGGCGAAGCGATGTCCATGAACCTGTAGATCGGGCGGCACACATTAGCGGAAGTGTACAAGGTCTTATAGTAGGTGTTGCTCTCCGACGAACCGGCCTTCAGCAAATTGCCGACATGGTAGCCGGAGTCTGTGCCGCCCATGGTCTCGCCATCCACCACATCGCGAATGTCGAGGTCGAGAACCATACCGTCCAGGGCATTGGTGTATGGTTTGCGGAATACAGCCGTCAGCGAAGCGGGACGCGTCGCAACGACTCCGATTTCCGGCGTGAGAACCGATCCTGCAACGATGGCGTCGATGTCGCCTGTCCACCTATCGAAGACGTACCCTTCTTCTGGCTGCGCCACAAAGCCTGTTATCTCAGTTCCGTCCTGATTGACGAATGATGAGACGGATGCCGCGAACGTACCGACGCGCTTCAAGGCAACCTTGCCGCCAGCGGTCGCGGTAGCCGTTGCCGCAACAAGAAGCGTATCATCCGCCGCTGCAGAATAGCCCGCCGGCATGTTCGCGCCATTGTTGAAACGCACCGCATCAACAGCCGCATTGAACTTGACCTCATCCTCCGTTAGCACTCGGTTGTAGAGACGGAAGGCATGGTACGTGCCGCGGAAGCCCATGTTGCCACGCGAGTTGTCGCCGCCGATGACGCTGTCGCAGATGTTCGTGAGCTTTCCAACGAGCGATTTTACAATCGTCTGCGACGTTTCTCCGTTCTTCCAGATTGTTTGCTGCGCCGTATCGCTCAAAAGCGTCATTGCGGCCCACTCGTTCGCCGTCACTAGTACATCGCTGTTTTTGAACTTGTCGTCTGCAGCCTTGTTGTCTGGCGTGGTGTTGGCAAAGTAGTTGTAATATGCGCGCATGTAGCCGGTCATACCGCTGTCGCCGGAATTGTGCTCAATGCTGACGCCATTACTGTTCCATTGTCCGAAAAAGCATTGCCGCACGTCATGGCGCGATGGTTTGACGGTGAACTGCGCCGTGAAGACCTGCTTCGCAGTCGTCCCGGCAACGGTTGTCGCGGAACCGTTTCCGGCGGGAATGACCATGGGCTTGCCGTCGCTGCTGCTCGTCCAGCCTGTTGTGCCGTTCCACGAGGCGTTTGAGCCTCTTGTTGCATTGTTGCCGTTGCCGGTAAGGTCGGTCCATGTCGTTGCCGAAGAATCATGCGAACCGATACCGGCGTTGTCGATGCCGTCGAAGTGCGCTACAAGACCGTCCTGTACGTATGAGCGCGAGGTGAGCCCTCTTGTCGTCGCTTTGAACACCGCAGTCAGCGAAACCACCTTTGCGGAAGTTATGGTGATGGTCGGCGAAAGGTACGACCCGCCCGTGATGGCGTCTGTGTCGCCTGTCCAGCGATAGAACACATAGCCGGAATTCGGAACAGCCGTGAAGGTCGCTGAATGCGCCGTGCGGTCGTAGTCGAATGGCGCACTGGCTGTCGCCTCCGCCGCGCCGTCGTCCAGACGCACCGCGCCGCCCTCCTCCGCTTCGACGCCTATTGAATACTGAAGCGTTCCGTCCGCCGCGAACGAATAGGCGGCGAGTTCGGGATAGTCTTCCCAGCTCGCGCCGTTGAAGCGAATCGCGTCAACCGCCGCGTTGATCTTGAGCTCTTCCGTTGTCAGCACACGGTCATAGATGCGAAATGCATTGTAGATGCCGCGAAACGCCATGTCGCGTCCCGTGTTCGGCTCACCGCCGATGATGCTGGTGCAGTTGCTCGTATATGTCTTTTTTGTGAACGTCTTGGTCGCCGTGGAACTCATCTTGCTCCCGTTCTTCCAGAAGCCGATGTTTGTCAGATCGTCCGATGCCGTGACGGTCCCCTGCGCCCACACGTTGGTCGCAATCGGGTCGCTGGTCGAATACGCGCTGCCGTCCACCGGCGACGAAAACAGACGCAATTCGTTTTTATTCACTACGCCGTTATGTTCAATGCCGATTCCATTCACGCCGCTTATGTACTGACTGAAGAAGCACTGCCGTCCTCCGGTGCCATTCTGC
>JAEEGL015558362.1_pt1 | contig 15995 bp, 16 predicted proteins | sample 9134231 | NCBI WGS metagenome assembly JAEEGL01 (sample SAMN16246548, study PRJNA631951) | gut metagenome | biome: gut microbiome; feature: rumen; material: fiber-attached | host: Bos | place: Iran: Karaj | collected 2018-10 | reverse complement strand
TTGGCGGAAATCTCCCAAGTGTTGGACAATGTGGACTTCATGTTTCAGGACCTGGCTGAAATAGAGGATACGGTGGCATGGTTGTTTCTCATAGAGGAAATTCCTTGGACAGATATGGAGAATCCTTTTTCCTACTACGAAATCAAACACAACACAGAAATCGAACATTTCTCAGCGGTGATGGGTTGTACAAATGTCTCCCCCGTTGTGGAGGAGGATCGTTTGTTGGAGCTCCGGAACTATTGGCGCGACAATAATGATCCAGAGCCCGACTGCTACTGGTACCACACTGACCATCTTGGTTCGTCTTCGTGGATAACCTACACCGACGGTTCCGCCGTGCAACATTTGCACTATCTACCTTGGGGTGAAGATTTTGTTGACCAGAGGACAACCAACTGGCATGCCATGCACACCTTCTCCGCAAAAGAAAAGGATTCCGAAACGGGCCTATCTTATTTTGGCGCACGCTATTACAGCAGCGACTTGAGCATTTGGCTCAGTGTGGATCCGATGAGTGACAAATATCCTTCTCTAAGCCCGTATGTTTATTGCGCTAATAACCCGGTGAAATTGGTGGATCCGGATGGGGAAGAATTTGAGGAGGGCAAACCGCCTGGAAGAATTTCCACCTTTTTAAACAACCTTGACCGCAAAATTGTTGGTTCTTCGGAAAATCGAAAAGGGGAAGGACATAGTGATGGGGCAAATCAGGTAACAGACGATAAAGTGGTAGATGCAGTCAAGCCTGTGGCTGAAGCAATTGCTATTTCTTTTCCATTAATCTCTACCATTAATGATGCTAAAACCATAATAAAAGGAAAAGACATCTACGAAAATAATGCAACAACATCAGATAAGATAGTTGCAACGGCAAGTATTCTGTCTGGGGGTTCTACTAAAATTATATCTAAAACTGTTAAAACAGGGGAAAAGCCAATATTGACTATGATTTCAGAAACTGCTAATATTGTGACAAAAGGATATTCTGTCGTGCGTACTTTTTTTGGGGAAAGGGAGAAAAATGAAAAGAAAAAATAAAATCATTATTTTTATTTGTGGATTTGTATTTATGTTAATTTCCAACATCCTGTTACTTCATAATTTTTCTTTTAAAGGAAGAGAGCCTATGAGTATGGAAGAAATAATTCAATCATTATGGTTATTTATCATAATTTCAATGTTATGCAGTTTAGGAATTGTAGTTGTAATAGATGATGGAATAATCGAATATCGAAAAAATAAGAACAACAAAAACAAAAACAAAAACAAATGAATTCATCCTCCCGCACATATAACCCCACCTCCTCTCACAACGTGGTGCTTCCCGCGCCGCCCGCGCAGGCGCACGTACTCGCTGGCGGGGCGAAGAGGCGCAGGAGTAACCAAAAGCCACTAGCTAACGGCCAAAGGCCAATAGCCAAAATCCAACACCCAACTCCCAATCCCCAATTCCCAACGCCCCGCTGGACGCACACCTTCTCCGCAAAAGAACGCGACGCGGAAACGGGCCTAAGCTACTTTGGAGCAAGGTATTACTCCTCGGATTTAAGCATCTGGCTGAGCGTTGATCCGCAAGCCTCGAAATATCCTTCTTTAAGTCCGTATGTGTATTGCGCGGACAACCCGGTGAAGTTGGTGGATCCGAACGGGGAGGAAATTGAGGGGGAGAAACCGCCCAGTTGGATATCAAACGCGTTGTGTTATCTTGACCGTAAAATCGTTGGATCATGTGATAACAGAAATGGAGAAGGGGGTGGTGATGGAGCCAATCAAGGTGCAATGACGATGCAAGATGTTGAAGTAGGTGTTTCTGTTATAGCAGCGATGATATCCGCTGGTACAGCTATTGAAGCAGAAAGTGCAATCGAAGCAACTATAGCTGTATTCTCTGCTGCAAATAGCGTTGATGACGCAACTGTTAATTCCTCCGGACAAACAGTATCACAAAGAGCTACCGCCAATAGCAAAGTGGCAAGTAACACTGTCACTTTTTTGAAAACAGCAACCTCCATGACATCAGTTGGAGAGTCTTGTCGTAATGTGAAAAATATTGTTGTAAAAGGGACGGAAGAAATCAAGAAAAATGCAAACAAGATTGCAAACAATATTTATAGTGCTGCCTCCAGTGCCTATAGTACATTTTCATCTTTGTTCAAGAAGAAAAAATCATAAAATGTTGAATAAAAAGAAACCTCTTTTGAGAATAGCTTCTTGGTATATTTTGACTTTTCCAGTCATTTCTTCGGCTCTTTTATTATGTAGTGGATGTGACTGGAAATGGTGGGCTGTAATTGCCAGTCAATTTCTCTTGTTTTATCCTCTCATCTGTTCTGTTTTTCAATTTGTGTGTTTTTATGAGAATTGTATGGTTGTTATTCGTCCATTACATCTATTCCGCATGAAGAAAGTCATATCATATAACCAAATTGACCATATTAAGGATGCACTTCTTGGTCGCACTACAGTTGTTATGTCACCTTATGATTTGTTGGTATATATACAAGATAAAAGAAAGCCCATCGGAATCCCCATGCCATCATCATCAAAAAAACAAGAAATCTTTAAGAATTTGATTGAATCAAAGGGTGTGTGTGCAGAATGGGGTATTTATGAATAGTATTTTGAGGAAAAGATTCCTCATTCAGACAGAAATATTATTTCATTTTTTCATAATTTCGCACCTTTAAAAACACCACCAATGTACCACCATCGACCATACTGTCCTGTGAATCCCCTGACCCCTGTCCCCTGGACTTTCACCTTCTCCGCAAAAGAAAAGGACTCCGAAACCGGCTTTTCTTACTTTGGTTCAAGGTATTACAGCTCCGATTTGTCCATCTGGCTGAGTGTCGATCCGATGAGTGACAAATATCCCTCATTGAGCCCGTATGTGTATTGCGCGGATAACCCGGTGAAGTTGGTGGATCCGAATGGGGAGGATTGGATAATTGATGGGATTCGTTATTTACCCGGACAAAATTGCCCTGACGAGGTGTCTGAAAGTACACGTGATAAATGGAACACCATGAATGAAATATATAAAACCAAAAATGGGCAAACTCTTATAGATGCTATGAATGGCGACGATTGCCATTATAACGTAAGTTCCGATATTAAGTCCAGCGGTCAAGGTAGCTTTTCACCGAAAGACAAAACAATATATCTTAATGGAAATGACAAGAGTGTTGGGACACTGGCTCATGAAATGTTTCATGCATATCAAGACTACAATAAAAGGTCTGAATCATCAATTTTTAATGAGGTGGAAGCCAATCTATTCTCCTTTTCGGTTCTTTCTCAGCAATGTGAGGCTGCTGGTAATTGTATTATGGAACCAGCGAATTCTTCTCTTCTAAATGGCACACCATCTGACAACTCTCCAACAGAGTATCATAAATATTATGGAGATGCGTGTTTTTTGCTGATGGGAAATTTCGATCGTAAGAAATTCAACAATGTTGTTTCTGGATTTTTGCAATATTCCAAACATAATGCGAACGGTAAGTATAGCAATGGCTACAAAGAGGGATATGATATTTATGAAAACACTCTTATAAAAAATTTTTTAAGATGAAAAAGATTGTTGCGATTGTTGTTATAATTTGGATTGCTTTGTGTTGTATTAAGGCATCTGCCCAAGAGACATGTATTAATAACATAAAAATAGACAGTCTCTCACTTTCTATTTCTCATTGCCATGTGTATGATGTTCCCCGTGAGTTTCTAAAATATAGTAAGTCATATACTTTCGTAACTGTTTTTGCAGGATTGGTCTTTAATGATTCTGTTTACCACGATAGTACCGAACTTGAATTGAAAAGAGTGGAGATTTACGCCCTTGGATTACAAAATCCTAAAGACACAATGACAGTTGGTAATCTGGTTGTTATGCCTGTTTATCTTGGAGAACCGCCTTGTGGATGGACTAATGGTAAAAGGAATCGTTTTTTGAAAAAATCATCTAAACAACTTAGTCGCATATTTAAAAAAGGCATTTATACTATATTTTTTGAAAAGCAACTGTCAACACCTTTTTTTATTGACACCTTTAGTATAACACTGATTGAACATTTGTAATTTTTTCTAACGTAATAGTTACTCTTACTTATTATGTAATAATCCATACCAATTAATGCCAACGGTCAAACCCCTAACACACAAAGTTTATGGTTTCTTAACTTTTGGGTTTCTTGGCTTCATAACTCTAAAAATGCGATTTCCTTCCGAAAGGTGGACAGGTAATTGCAATTATTTCGTATCTTCGCGCTCAAAATGAGCACCATAACACCAACATATAACCCGCATATCCCGCAGACGCGCACAAGATGCCCGCACACCTACGGCGTGCGTGTGTGCTTGTGTGTCACCCCTACTACCGAGCCCTGCAGACCTACGGCCTGCATTTCCAGAGCCCATTCACCTGCTGTTCCCTGTCCCCTGCCCCCTGTCCGCTACATTTTCACCTTCTCCGCAAAAGAACGCGACGCAGAAACCGGCTTCTCTTACTTTGGCGCACGCTATTACAGCAGCGATTTGAGCGTTTGGCTGAGTGTCGACCCGCAGGCCTCGAAATATCCGTCATTATCGCCTTATACGTATTGCGCGAATAATCCGGTGAGGTGCGTGGATCCGAACGGAGAGGAGATAGGGGATTATTACTCTTTCAATGGAACGTATTTTGGTAGTGATGGTAAAAAAGACAATAAAGTCTACCAACAAAGTGAAAATGGAGATGTAATATACGGACTTGGTGTGTTAATAAAACCAACTTTTAAATATGTTGGTGAAGTGGATGAGACTGCATTGAAGTATGAGGGAGCATTGGATGAAAAAAAAGATGGTGATCCTAATTTTACAGGCCCTATTTCTGTGGGCAAATTGACATTCGTGCAAAAAGTCGGTGAAAAAGAATTCGTTAAAGAAAGTTACGATGTTCTGTCTGGTGGTTGGGGGAATGGTTCCTTACAAAATGGCGACTATATGGTAAATAACCTACGAGATAATAGAACAGGCTCTTATGAAAATTACGGAATCGGTTTTACTTTTGATGTAAATCCAAAATTTGAAACTTGCAGGGCTTTGTTACGGATACATCCAGATGGAGGCATAAAGGGAACGGAAGGATGCATCGGATTGATAGGTGGTAAAGAAACGCTTTTGCGATTTAAGAATTCTCTAAATAATCTACTGAAAAGCCAAGGCTCGGTAAATCTAAATGTTTCTATAGGCAAGAATCCCAATCGTAGCGGATGCTAAATATTTCTAATTTCTAATCACAATGAATAAAAATATGAAAAGAAATATTTTTTTTGTTTTAATTATTGTAATATTCAGTTTTCAATGTGTAGCTCAAGAAGTTTTTTCCCCCGATTCTACAATCAATGGAGTGTTGTTATTGTCAAACCCTCAATCTGCTCGTTTTTTTTATAAAGACATTTCTAAAATACAATTGCAAGATGAAATGTCGTCGTACAATCCATTCGGATACTCATATGTTGCTTTCGTAAATAAAGACACCTCTCAATATTTAATTGCATTTGAATATGATGGCGATGTGATCAACTCATTTAGTGCATTTGAGATTGGCTATGTGACATCTGATTTTCTTAAAAATGTAAATACTTATTATGCAATAGATTGTCCTATATTTAAAACAGAAAGTGGGATATGTTTAAACATGCCATTAGATCAATTGTTTGATTTAAAAGGGGAATGTTGTTTGAACAAGTACAGAAATACTTTTTTTCACGTCATAAAGGCTGATGAATCTGTTTTTGTACAAAAAAATAAGCACCCTGAATACTATATGATATTTACTGTTGAAAAAGAAGCAGTGTGTAAAATAGAATTCGGCTTTACATATCCATAATTTGATAATCTGTATTAAGAAGTGATCTTTAAACACATTGCATAAATACATTTGCATTTTATATGATGGACGTAAATTTTTGTCTCTCTCCCTAACTGGCCCTATCATTTCGGCCGTCTTTGCCACAAACAACAAGTTTATGGCAAAAAGCAGCCCTCGCAGGGTAACCATATACATCAACGGCAAGGAGGTGGGAGACTCTGTCAAGCAGATTCGTTTAGAGTGGAAGGAGTTACGTTAAATACGTCCTCCTTCTTTTTTCATATGCTTAATGATATAGGTTGTATAGGTGTTGGATTCGTTTCAGGGCGACCGGGTACGCTTTCCGCTCGAATTTCATACTTCGTACTCATAACCGCTGCAATCGATGTCGCGGTATTAAGGAAGATGAAACCGCAGTCAACCAGCACGACAGCGTTTTCCCGTAAATATTCTAAATGTATCATTCCCGTTTTCCAACGCACACATCGTCCTTTCGCGGCGGTCCCATCCCGTTCTCCGTGGCACGCGCCTGCCGCGCCGCGATGGTGTGTGCGGGGGCACGTTTCTACAGATATGCAACGCCTAACGGCGGTAGGGGTGGGGACAAAGAACTGAGAACATAGAATGGAGAACATAGAACGAAGAACATAGAACGAAGAACATAGAACGGAGACCTAAGAACCGAGAACATAGAACCGGAAACCGAAACCGCAAATCCCAATTCCCAACACCCAATATCCAATCGTAAACCGCAAATCGAAAAAAACACTATCTTTGCCCCCGAAATGCCGAGGCATATCCACTTTGAATCCCGACACCGCCAAACCATCTTGACGGTGCTTTTCAGACCTGATTTGCGCTTTGTGTTTTTTTAGAAATCATGTATTAAGATGAATATCGGTTGGATAGAAAAACAATAAAACACACCCTAAGTATGAAGAAAATCCCGACCATTCTGCTGCTTTGCACGCTCCTTTTTTCCGCGCACGCCCAAAGTCCCGCGGACACAATACCGGCCAAACGCGACGCATCCTTGACCGGACGTGTCGTCTCCTGGTATAACAGCCACCTGAACTACGGCACCGTGACTCTGCTGATGGCCGTGGAGAGTTCCTTCATCCCGTTCCCGTCGGAGGTCATCGTGCCGCCGGCCGCCTACCAGGCCTGCAACAGCGACAACCCCGCGCTCTACAAAACAGACTCCAAGATTGTGAATGTGATCCTCGTCATCCTGGTGGCCACCTTGGGCGCTCTCATCGGCGCGTTGGTCAACTATTTCCTGTCCATGATCCTGGGCCGTCCCATCATCTACTGGTTCGCCGACAGCAAGGTGGGACATCTTCTATTGCTCAACAGCGAAAAGATAAAGAAGGCTGAAAAATATTTCATCGACAACGGCAAGAGTTCCACCCTTATCGGGCGGCTGATTCCGGCCATCCGGCAGCTGATCTCCATTCCCGCAGGCCTCGCCAAGATGAACCTCGGCGTATTCATCCTCTTCACAACCATCGGCGCCTCCCTCTGGAACACGATTTTAGCCCTGTTAGGCTACTTCGCCCACGGCCAACAAGACCTCATCGAAAAGTACAACGACGAACTGAAGATTGTGCTGTGGGGACTTTGCATCCTCTTTGTCTGCTATCTGGTTTACAAGGGTGTAAAAGCCTCCCGCGCTCCGAAAGCCTCGCCCGAAGACCTTGAGACACCCGCGGAATGAGACAGTACGGACTGATCGGCAAGACGTTGGGGCACAGCTTCTCCCGAACCTATTTCCATCAGAAGTTCGCAGCCGAGAACCGTCCCGACTGCCGGTACGACAACTTCGAGTTGGCCATCATTGACGATCTGCAGCCAATGATTCGCCAGCATCCGTTTTTGATGGGCTTTAATGTAACCATACCTTATAAAAAAGCCATCATCCCTTTTTTGGATGAGCTGGACCCTGAAGCACAACAGGTGGGGGCCGTCAACACGGTGCGCGTGCTGCGCGACGGCCAAGGTCTTCGACTAATCGGCTTCAACACCGATGTAGAGGGGTTCCGGCTTTCCATGGCCGGCGCGCCCATCCCCTCCCGCGCCCTGATACTGGGCACTGGCGGCGCGGCGGCGGCCGTGACATTCGTCCTCCAGCGGTTGGATGTGGAGTGCCTCTCGGTTTCGCGCCACCCGGACGCAAACCAGATCTCCTACAAACAACTCACCCCCGAAATCATACAGCAGCATCCACTGATTGTAAACTGCACGCCCGTCGGCATGCACCCGCACGTGACCGACTGTCCGCCACTGCCCTACGAAGCCATCACGGCAGAGCACTTTTTATACGATTTAATATATAATCCCGAAGAGACCCTTTTCCTGCGGGAGGGCCGCCTGCGTGGGGCCCGCACCCAGAACGGCATGCGGATGCTGCGCCTGCAGGCCGAGGCCGCCTGGAACATCTGGAACCAGCCTAAAAGAACATTATATTCTGAATGACAGGAATCGTATAGTCCGCATTGATGCGCTCGATAATCATGGACTTCCGTCCGTTCAACTCGAAACGGAGGGCGGCGTTCGGGACTTTCACCTTCAGTATGCCGTTGCGGATGGACACACACTGCGACTGCGCCGCGCACATCTCGCCCACATACTCCGGCCAACGGTCCATGACGGTCCGTTCGGCATACAGTTTCTGTTTGCCGCTTTTGTTGACAAAATCATGGATTAAATCTTTGAGGGTGAGTGTTTCTGCCTTGTGCATAGTGGAGTTGTTTTTCAGCGGCAAAGATACGGATATTTTCCGTACTTTTGCGTTTTCATACAAACAAAGGCATCCTTTGCCCCACCAACCCCATAATCTATGTCCAAACCCCTGTCCGAAACCCCGCTTGAGAGAGCCGTCCTGCTGGCCGCCTCCACCCCCGCCGTCACCGAAGAGAAGACCCGCGAATATCTTGACGAACTGGCCTTCCTGTTAGACACTGCCGGCGGCACTGCCGTCCGCATGTTCGTGCAGAACCTGCCTTATCCGGACCCGCGCACCTATCTCGGCTCCGGCAAAATCAAGGAGGTGGCCGAATACGTGCACACGAACGACATCGGGATGGTGGTGGTGGACGACGAACTGACCCCTTCCCAGCAGCGCAACATCGAAGCCGTGCTGGGCTGCAAGGTCATGGACCGCACGCACCTCATCCTCGACATCTTCGCCAAGCGGGCGCAGACGGCCCATGCCAAGGTGCAGGTGGAGCTGGCGCAGTACAAGTACCTGCTGCCGCGCCTCACGGGCATGTGGACACACTTGGAGAAGCAGCGCGGCGGCATCGGCATGAGAGGTCCCGGCGAGAAGGAGATTGAAACCGACCGGCGTATCATCCGAAACCGCATTTCATTGTTAGAGAGCAAGCTCCGTGACATCGACCGGCAGAAGGCCACCCAGCGCAGCCATCGCGACAAGTTCGTGCGCGTGGCGCTCGTGGGCTACACCAACGTGGGCAAATCCACCATTATGAATATGTTGAGCAATGCCGACGTGTTTGCCGAGAACAAGCTTTTCGCCACCTTGGACACCACCGTGCGCAAGGTCGTCTTCGGTAACCTGCCCTTCCTGCTCTCCGACACAGTGGGCTTCATCCGCAAGCTCCCGCACGGACTGGTGGAATCCTTCAAGTCCACACTGGATGAGATTCGTGAAACAGACCTCTTGATCCACGTGGTGGACATCAGCCATCCCGATTTCGAGGAGCAGATCGCCGTGGTGAACCAGACCTTGGCCGACATCGGGGCGGGCGGCAAGCCATCCATTCTCCTTTTCAACAAGATAGACCAATATACCTGGGTGGAAAAAGACCCCGAGGACCTCACTCCGAAAGGCAAGGAGAACATCACCTTGGAAGAGCTGAAGGCCACCTGGATGGCCAAAGCCACCACCAAGACTTTTTTCATCTCCGCCAAAACCAAAGAGAATGTGAACGAGATGAAGGAGATGCTGTACGAGGAAATCAAGAAGCTGCATATACAGATCTACCCTTACAATAACTTTTTGTACTAAACAAAGATTAGAGCTTATCAATATCCAAACCCCACTGCCCATATCGGTAGTTTTTTGCCAATAGCTGTTTCCAAATTGTCGGATAATATGTATGAATCGGGGATGTCAGCAATTTGTGTGAAGTCCTTGTTCTCGCCACCCACTTCCAATACATACCTGTTATCCACTAAAAAGTCCCCATTTGTTTTACGGTATTCAACCGTGTGACACGCCGACAACTGATTGGCGACAAAGGTTTCACGAGCTGTGCCTATATGTATTGGCGCTGTTGCCCATGCGTACAACAGATTCGTGTTGTCCATGTAAATCTTGTCAGGTTTTTGCATACGTTTTACACTTTTGAGGTCGGAATAATACAAATGTATCAGTCTGGCCTTGTCAAGATATCCCAAATATGCCACTACAGTGTCCCGCTTAAGCCCGCTCAAGGTGGCTAATTTGGCTATATCCACTTGGAATGGCACATTTGAACAAAGTATGGTGAGCAGTGACTTGAGTTTGCGCGTATTGCCCAAATCCACCCTGCATATACGAGGCAGTTCATTATCAATGATGTGATTCACAACTTGCTGAATGGTCGTATAATAATCAGTCTCATTGTTCAAATAATAAGGGTAATAGCCATACTTGAGGTACTCATGGAAAAGAGCAACCGGTCTGCCTTCCTTGTTCATCTCTTGCATAAGCGGAGCCGGATTTTTAAGCAATTGCTCCAAAGGGAACACAGGTATCTCTATCCCTTTATAAAAATGCAGGAACTCCCGAAAACTAAGACCTTGTATGTCGTGGTTTACGCATCGTCTTGACAAGTCGGCATCGCCCTCCGTAAGACTCAGCAAGCTGCTTCCACTCAACACAACACGCATTGTGGGATAGAAATCATATATTTCTTTCACTTCACGACTCCAATTGGTATATTTGTGAACTTCATCAAGGAAAAGATGTTTACCGCCTATCAAATAAAACTGCTCTGCAAGATCCAAAAGAGTATGTGTGTTAAAATAATTGTCATCACAAGATGCATATAGCACCTGCCTGTCTAATGGTTGATAATGCAACTTTATGTATTGCAGCATCATGGTTGATTTACCCACACCTTTCGGGCCGCGAATCGCCATCATTCTCGCCTCCCAATTGATGGATCTTGCCCATTGACGGATGATCTTTGTCGGTGTGACTTCTAACAAACGGTCGTGTTTCTTGAAAAGAATCTCCATATCGTATTTTATTTATAATCAATTAAATAATTCAATAATGCAACATAGTGCCCTCTATAAAGGGCAGATTTTAACATTATTTGCCCTTTCCAGCGGGCAAAAGTATAAAATTTATTATACAAAAACATCCCCCCATTAAAAAAACACCATCCGGCATTTTTTGTTTTTTCATGATTTCTCCCGCCCTTCCGACTTATTAACAATTTATACACTTTTTTGCGCAACCCCTTATTTGAAAAAGGCTTCCAATGTGAATAAATTTTCATGGGGTTTTCAGAAGAGAAAAAGGTCAAAAATCGTACTTTTGCAACCGGATTCAGGTTCCGAAAGGATCAAAAGGGAATCCTGTGAAAATCAGGAGCTATTCCCGTAGCTGTCAGCCCCTTACAGCTTTCCGGCACCAACGTCACTGACAATAAACCGTTGTTGGGAAGACGCCGGAAAGTGGGACGAGCCAGAAGACCTGCCTGCATCTGCCAGAACGTAGCTTTCGGGATAAAAGCGCACCTGTCCGCAAGGACCATTCTATTCCGGTAAGTTGCAAATAACAACTTAACACAAACCAAACCTATGATTGAAACCACTTACATTATCAAACGCAACGGCAAACGAGAGCCGTTTTCCATGGAGAAGATCCGCAGCGCCATCACCAAGGCGTTCGTGTCGGTGGACTCCTTCCCCACGCAGGAAATCATGACCAACATCCTGGGCCGCCTTTCCATCCACGACGGCATCGCCGTGGAGGAGATCCAGAACCAGGTGGAGAAATCCCTTATGGCCGAACGCTACTATGAAGTGGCCAAATCATACATCCTGTACCGCCAAAAACATTATGAAGACCGCGAGGTGAAGGACAAGCTCGACTTCCTCATCAACTACTGCAACGCCAAAAACGCCGCCACCGGCAGCAAATACGACGCCAACGCCAACGTGGAGAAAAAGAACATCGCCACGCTTATCGGCGAACTGCCCAAGTCGAGTTTCATCCGCCTCAACCGCCGTATGCTTTGTGACCGCATCAAGGAGATGTTTGGCAAAGAGCTGTCGGATAAATACTTGAGTCTTCTTAATCACCACTTTATCTACAAAAACGACGAGACAAGCATTGCCAACTACTGCGCCAGCATCACCATGTATCCGTGGCTGCTCAGTGGCACGCAAAGCATCGGCGGCAACGCCACCAAACCCACGAATCTGAAATCGTTCTGCGGCGGCTTCATCAACATGGTGTTCATGGTCTCCAGCATGTTGAGCGGCGCCTGCGCCACACCCGAATTCCTGATGTACCTCAACTACTTCATCGAGCTGGAATACGGCCCCGACTACTACAAGAACCCTGACAAGGTGGTGGATCTCTCCACCAAGCAGCGCACCATCGACAAGATAATCACTGACTGTTTCCAGCAGGTGGTCTATTCCATCAACCAACCTACGGGCGCACGCAATTTCCAGTCCGTATTCTGGAATATCTCGTATTACGACAAATACTATTTCAAGAGCCTCTTCGGCGAGTTCCGCTTCCCCGACGGCAGCCAACCGCACTGGGAGTCCGTCAGCTGGCTTCAGAAACGCTTCATGCGCTGGTTCAACCAGGAGCGCACCCGCGCCGTGCTCACTTTCCCCGTGGAAACCATGGCCCTGCTCTCCGAAAACGGCGACATCAAAGACAAGGAATACGCCGACTTCACCGCGGAGATGTACGCCGAGGGCCACTCCTTCTTCACCTACGTGAGCGACAACGCCGACTCGTTGAGCAGCTGCTGCCGTCTGCGTAACGAGATCAAAGACAACGGCTTCAGCTACACCCTTGGTGCCGGCGGCGTGTCCACGGGTTCCAAGAGCGTGCTTACCATCAACCTCAACCGCTGCATCCAGGAGGCACACCGTCTGGACAAACCCTACCTGCAATATCTGGAGGACATCATCGACCTGACCCACAAAGTGCAGATGGCCTACAACGAGAACCTCAAGTACTTGTTGGAGAAAGGGATGCTACCGCTGTTCGATGCCGGCTTCATCGCCATCAACCGCCAGTACCTCACCATCGGCATCAACGGTCTGGTAGAGGCCGCCGAGTTCATGGGCATCCCCATCAACGACAACAAGGAGTACCAGAAATTCGTGGAGGGCATTTTAGGCCTCATTGAAAAATACAACAAGAAATACAGCAAGAAAGGTCTGCTCTTCAACTGCGAAATGATACCGGCCGAGAATGTGGGCGTGAAACATGCCAAGTGGGACAGAGAGGATGGCTATGAGGTGCCGCGCGACTGCTACAACAGTTATTTCTATATTGTGGAGGATGATTCTCTGGATATCATCGACAAGTTCAAACTGCATGGGCGCAACTATATCACGCACCTCACCGGCGGGTCCGCCCTGCACATGAACCTGGAGGAGCACCTCTCGCAGAAACAGTACCGCCAACTGCTGCGCGTGGCCGCCAAGGAGGGCTGCAACTACTTCACCTTCAACATTCCCAACACTTTGTGCAACAACTGTGGCCATATTGACAAGCGCTATCTGAAAGAGTGTCCCCACTGCCACAGCAAGAATGTGGACTACCTCACCCGCATCATCGGCTACATGAAACGCGTCAGCAACTTCTCGCACGCCCGCCAGATTGAAGCGTCGAAGCGGTATTATGGGAAGTGGACGGAGTAGCCATTAGCCATTAGCCATTAGCCGTTGGCTATTGGCCTAAAATGATTTTTTTTCAACATACGCCAAAAGCCAATGGCTAAAGGCCAACAGCCAATATGAAATACTACAACTACGACATTGTTTTCCAGGAGATTCCCGATGAGGTGACGTTGGCCATCAACATCACGCATTGTCCGAACCTTTGTGAAGGATGCCATAGTCCGCACCTGCGCGAGGATATCGGCGAAGAGCTGGACACCGCCGTTCTGGACCGTCTGTTGGCACGCTATGCGGATGACATCACGTGCGTGTGCTTCATGGGCGGCGACCGCGATGTGCCGGCGGTGGAACGTCTGGCAGAACATGTACGCACACAATATCCTCTTAAGACGGGCTGGTATTCCGGACGCAACGATATGCCACCCCACCCTAACGTGTTTGATTTCATAAAATTGGGCCCCTACATTCCGGGAAAGGGAAGTCTGAAGCAACGCACCACCAACCAGCGTCTCTACAAAAGAAACGGCCACGCGTGGGAGGATATTACAGGGAGGTTTTGGAAAACCTTATAAACCAACTATCCCCTATTCTCTATTTTTTTGTATCTTTGCGCGTTTTTTTGATTTTTTTTGAATCATTATGCTAAAGAACAAGAAAATATGTGTGGTGCTGCCCGCCTATAACGCCGAATCGACGCTGCGGCAGACATACGAGGAGATCCCTCTTGACATTGTGGATGAGGTGATCCTGGTGGACGATTGTTCGCAGGATGCCACGGTGGAGGTGGGACAATCGTTAGGCATCCATCATATCATCCGCCATGATGTGAACAAAGGCTATGGCGGCAACCAGAAATCCTGCTACACGAAAGCTCTTGAGTTGGGCGCCGATGTGGTCATCATGCTCCATCCCGACTACCAATATACGCCGAAACTGATTGAATCGATGTCGTATGTCATTGTCAATGAGCTTTATCCCGTGGTGCTGGGCTCCCGTATTCTCGGCAAAGGCGCCTTGCGGGGCGGCATGCCGCTGTATAAGTACATCTTCAATCGCTGCCTCACCTTCACACAAAACCTGCTGATGAACCAGAAACTTTCCGAATATCACACGGGCTACCGCGCCTTTTCTTCGGAGGTTCTGCGGAAAATCCGCTTCATGGACAATTCCGACGACTTTGTGTTCGACAACCAGATGCTGGCCCAGATCTTCTACGCCGGCTATGAGATCGCCGAGATCACTTGTCCCACGAAGTACTTCCCGGAAGCCTCCTCCATCAACTTCCGCCGCAGCTCCAAATACGGCTGGGGCGTGCTCTGGACCGCCCTGCAATACCGCCTCCAGAAATGGCACCTCGCCCACTTTAAGATCTTTGAACAATAAGCTTTATTAACAAACTTCACGAACACAATAAACATCACAAACCCATAAACCCCATTATATCGCATGAGAAAAAGTAAACTCGGATTGGATTTCGCACAGGTAGATGCGGCCAAACAATTAGCAAAGAACATCGCCAACCAGGTTCAGGAATTCGTGGATGCCTACACCACCGTGACGGTGGAGCGCACCTTATGCCGTTTGATCGGCATTGACGGGGTGGACGAGAACGGGGTGCCGTTGCCCAACCGCGTGGTGGACTCCGTCTTGGAAAAGGGCGTGCTGAACCAGGGAATCCTGTATTTCATCGGCAATGCCATTTTAGAGACGGGCAAGGACCCGCAGGCGATTGCGGAAGGCATCGCTGCCGGAACGCTGGATATCACAACGTTGAAACTGAATCCCATAGACAAAATCCAAGCCGCCGTGCAGCCCTATATTGAGGCCTGCCTGACCCGTATCAAGGGCAATGTGGCCAAGCGTAACGAATATCTGAACACCATCGGCGAAGGCCCCAAACCCTATCTCTACATCATCGTGGCCACGGGCAACATCTACGAGGATGTGGTGCAAGCCCAGGCCGGCGCGCGCCAGGGTGCCGACATCATCGCCGTGATCCGCACCACGGGCCAGAGCCTCCTTGACTACGTGCCCTACGGTGCCACCACCGAAGGTTTCGGCGGCACTTTCGCCACGCAGGAGAACTTCCGCATCATGCGCAAGGCCCTCGATGAGGTGGGCGAAGAGGTGGGCCGCTACATCCGCCTCTGCAACTACTGCTCCGGCCTCTGTATGCCTGAGATCGCCGCCATGGGCGCCCTCGAACGCCTCGACGTGATGCTCAACGACGCCCTCTACGGCATCCTCTTCC
>JAEEGL013453482.1_pt1 | contig 15995 bp, 8 predicted proteins | sample 9134231 | NCBI WGS metagenome assembly JAEEGL01 (sample SAMN16246548, study PRJNA631951) | gut metagenome | biome: gut microbiome; feature: rumen; material: fiber-attached | host: Bos | place: Iran: Karaj | collected 2018-10 | reverse complement strand
CCTACGATATAGGAGACGAGAATCTTAGGCAGCACGGCCAGGAATCCAAAGATGAAGAGGTCGCAGAAGGAGGCTGATGCCAGTGTGCCTGCGGCCAGATAGTTCTGATAGCCCACGTTGTACATGCCGAACAGCATGGCAGGAATCAACGCAAGAACTACCATACTCATGATGCGCTTCGAGTCGATGGCGTCGTGAATGTGTACGCCCGTCTTCGCCGTGTCGTTGGGCACGTAGAGGAACGTCTCAAAGCCGTCGAACAGCGAACGGAAGGCATGCAGCTTGCCACCCTCCTCGAAGTTCGGCTTTATCTTGTTCAAATAATTTCTTAATGCGCTCATAACTATTATGCGTTTTCTTTGCGTAAAATGTTAAGTCCTTCACGTACAATGCGTTGCAGCTCAAGCTTCGAGCTATCCACGAACTCTGCCAAAGCGAAATCTTCAGGAGAAATCTCGTAGATACCCAGCTGCTCTTGACGGTCGATGTCGCCCGTGATGATGGCCTTGATGAGGTATTCACCATAGATGTCCATCGGCAGCACCTTGTCATATTCGCCGCTCATGATCATGTGGCGCTCGCCACCCTTGATGCGGGCATCGGCCTCAAACTCCTTCTTGCCACAGAGCCAAGAGAAGTAGCTGCGGTTCACGGAGAACTGCTTGAAGCGAGGCAGGATCCAACCCAGCATCTCGTCGGCATCGTCGCCCTCGGGGATGACGGTAATCTCAGAAGTGTGAGCACCACGGAAGCCGTCCTTCGTTGTCTGACGGCCCGTCAGCACATTACCGTTGATGATGCGCACATGATGGCTGGCATCATAGCTGTTGGAGAGTAGGGTAGAGAGTTCCTCGCCCACCAGCATATCCACATGTACGGGCTTGCTCACCTCGCTACCGCAAAGAGCCACCGTGCGGGTAAGGTTCACCTTGCCCGTGTTGAACAGACGGCCAATGAAGAGCACAACAGAGGGGTCGCCAATCGTCCAGACTACCTCTCCCTTGTTCACAGGGTCAAGATGATTCACCTGAACACCCACGTTGCCAGCAGGACAGGGCCCGACGAAGGCGTTGACCTCAATGTCCTTCATATCGGCGAGAACTGAATCCTGACCCACACCGAGGTAGGTCTTGGCAATTTTCGCAAGGGCACTCAGACCTGTCTGGAAATCAGCTTCCTGTCCCTTCACTTCGTACTCGAAGTTGCAGGCCAGCGGCTTGTCGCGCAGGGCGGAAACAAAGATAGCCTTAGGCATGACTGACGGATTGGTCGAGACAGCGTAAGGCAACTGGTTGATGTAGCCGAAGAGACCTGCTTCGAGCAGCGCCTCGATGACAGCCTTGCCGTCCATCTTGGTTACATCCTTCTTTCCGTAATCCACAAACTCCTGTTGCGCATCGGCTTCCACCTTCACGCACAGCACTTTACGACGCTCGCCACGCTCTACGGCTATGATCTTGCCGCTGACAGGCGAGGCAAAGCGAATCTCAGGGTACTGCTTGTTCACAAACAAAGCGTCACCCGCCTTCACATGGTCGCCTTCGCGAACAACGACTTTTGGAGTCACTCCCTCGAAATCGTCTGGTACCAAAGCATACTTCCCGTTCGACTTCAATTGCAGCTTTTGCTCCTCAGCGCGTCCTTTCAGACGAATGTCAAGGCCTTTTCGCAAATGAATAATTTGGTTAATTGCCATATAGAAAATGATAAAATGTTGATTCAGCGGATGCAAAATTAATAATTTTTAGGCTATTAGCCTCAAAATCATGCTGATTTTTGAAGCAATGACGTTTTTTTGTAGTACTTTTGCAACATGAAACAACAGATGTGAATACATTTGCAAAGTCGAATTGCCAGTTTTGAAGATAATTAAACATATATTAAGTTGGTTTGTTTGGGGACTGATAGCTCTGTTCGTAGGGCTGTTGGTCTTGATTCATGTACCAAAATTTCAATTCTGGATGGGCCTACAGGCAGAACGCGCGATCAGCGAGCTGCTGGGCACGGATGTGCATGTGAGGAGTGTGGATCTGGGATTCTTCAACCGTATCATCATCGATGGCGTTGAGATCAAAGACCAAGAACAGAAACAGATGCTTCGCATTCATCGCCTTGCGGCCAAGATTGACATTTTTGACTTGATCAGCGGACGGGTGAACATTTCGTCGGCGCAGCTCTTCGGTGCGCATATTAATGCCTATCGAAAGGATTCGCTCTCTGAACCCAACTTCCAGTTTGTGCTTGATTCGCTGGCGTCGAACGACACACTTTCTGATTCCCGGCTGAACGTGCGCGTCAACTCGTTCATCATGCGTAACTCGTCGTTTACCTATAACCAACTGGACGCGCCCCATCAGCCTGATGTCTTCGACAGCCGTCACATGTCGTTTAAGAGCGTCAGCGCCCATATCATCCTGAAGATGCTGACTGAGGACTCGCTGAATGTCAACGTGAAGCGTCTGTCCTTTCATGAACACTCTGGACTGAATGTGGAAAACATGGCGATGAAGTTGGAAGCCGGCAGGCATGATGCCCTTCTGTCACAATTCGACGTTAAGTTGCCTTCCACCCATTTACAGCTCGACACCATACGAGCTACCTACGATGCCGACCATCTGGTTGAGACGGCTTGGGTGAGTGGTGGCATACAAGAAAGCACGCTTGCACCTCATGATTTTGCCTGCTTCTTACCTGCTTTGACCGATGCTCTCCCGGATGTTATCCTGGAGTCACATTTCGAAGGCCCGCTCAGTCAGCTTCGAGTGACCAAGATGTTGGTTGACTGTGGACAGAACGACTTTAAACTAAGGGCTCAAGGGGAACTGGGACTATCAGCGAAGCCGATTACCTGGCAGCTGCAATTGCAGCGCCTTTCCGTCAGCGGTCAGCTGCTGTCGCTCTTGCAGAAAACGTTTGATTTGCCTGAATTGCTGACGAGAATAGGGCGTGTTGACCTGCAAGGAAGGAGCATCTGTCGCGATGATGGACGGGTAGAGAATACCTGCCAGTTGGCTACTGAGTCAGGCGATGTGAATCTCAAATTAGATGTCGCTACCGATAATCACGCTTTCATGGGCCATCTTGATGTGAAGAACCTGTCGCTTCGCCGACTATTAGACAACTCAGAATTGGGACATCTGACTACAACCGTGAATGTGGAAGGCACACCGTCGGCCATCAAGGTGCGAGGCAAGGTCAGCCATTTGGACTTCAAGGACTATGCTTATCATGATGTCAATATTGACGGTAGCTATTCTTCAAATGAGATTGTTGGCAAACTGTCTCTCAACGACCCATTCGTGGAGGCCGATTTGGAAGGATTCATGAAGAAAAAAGGTGGAAAGACGGCTATTGGCCTGACGGGCTTCATGCGTAAGCTGAAACCGCAGGCGCTTCATCTTTCTGATCAATGGGGCGATGCTGTTTTCTCTGGCGACATTGACGCCGACTTTATTGCCAGCAGCCTGCAAGACGTGGAGGGTACGATAGACCTGAACGATTTTGAAATGATTGACTCGCTGGGCGAGCGCTATTTCGTGGATAATGTCCATCTGGGGTCTGGCTACGATGATGGCGAACACTTCCTGAAGTTCAAGGGCGACATGGGCGAGGGTATCCTGAAAGGACGCTTTGACTGGGCTACGCTGTCGCATAGTTTTATCAATCATTTGGCCGACAAACTGCCTGAGCTTCCAGGTCTTCCCACCAAGCGCAAACGTACAAACAATGACTTTACCATTGAATTATACCTATCAGATTCAGAAGCATTTAAAAAACTTCTTGATGTTCCGTTGGTTCTTCACGAACCGTTTTCCTTGCAGGCAAAAATAGATGACATCAATCACTACGTCAATGTGCGTGGTCGCATGCCTTCTTTCCAATATGACAACGACGAATATGAGAGGGGAGAACTGACCGTCTCATCACCTTCCGACTCTCATAGATGTGACCTCACGCTGGTCAAGAATCTTGGTAACGGACGTAAACTCGACATGAACCTTACGACGATGGCAGCAGAGAATAATGTGAATGCTACCTTCTGGTGGGACAATAACGAGCAGGACGGAAAGGCCATGAGCGGTATGCTCAATGCTATCGCCCGCCTTTATCTGGGTGTGAACGGCAAGCCGGAGGCGCAGGTGCGTATGCTGCCGTCGAGTCTCGTCCTGGCTGGAACGGAATGGGGCATCGAGCCTTGCGACATTATCTATTCAGCCAAGCATCTCATGGTCGATCACTTCCTGATACACCACGACCAGCAGTTCCTACTGCTTGACGGCATCGCTTCTGACCAGCCCGCCGACACGCTGTCACTCAACCTGAAGGATGTAGAGGTGGCCTACGTGCTGGATCTGGTCAATTTCCATTCTGTTGACTTCAGCGGAGCGGCTACGGGAACGGTCAGCCTTTCCAATGTGTTCGGTACGCCCAAGGCGTGGGCCGACCTCAACGTAGAGCATTTCTGTTTTGAGAACGGACGCATGGGTACCCTTATAGCTAAGGCAAACTGGAATGATGCCGAGCAGCAGATTGACATACACGCCACAGCCGATGACGGCGCTGATGCGGTGACGTATATCGACGGCTATGTCTCTCCCGTTCGCGACTATATTGACCTTGATATCAAAGGCCGAGGCACCTATATTGACTTCGTGCAGTCGTTCACCAGCAGTTTCCTCTCTGGAGTCACAGGCCATGCTTACGGCGATGTGAAACTGGTGGGACCCTTGGGTGAGATGGATCTGCTGGGCAAGCTTGCAGTCGAGGGTGAGGCTACGGTCGATGCCCTTGGCACTACCTATCAACTGATGGGCGACACCGTTATGTTTGTCACCAATGATATTCTAGTGAACCGCGTGCGCCTGAAAGACCGCTACGACAACACGGCCTACCTCAGCGGTGGCATACACCACGATCACTTGAGCGACCTGACGTTCGACCTCGACGTAGAGGCTGAGAACCTCTTGGCCTACGATTTCCATGATTTCGGCGAGAATACCTTCTATGGCACCGTCTTTGCCAGCGGCAACGTTGACCTTCACGGACGTCCAGGCGAGGTGGTCATCAACTGTCACGTTACTCCGCAGGCCAACACCACTTTCACCTATAACGTCTCGTCGGCTGATGCCATCAGCCAGCAGGATTTTATCACTTGGCGCTCAAAAAGCGAGGCGCAACTTGTCGCTCAGACTGATGAAACGGGTTTTGTTGTGCCCAAGCCTGTGGCCCCCAGCACCACCGATATCCACATCAATTTCTATGTCAACGTCACGCCTCAGGCTTGCATGCGCCTTTTGATGGATGCCCGCACGGGTGACTACATCACGCTTTATGGTACCGGCAACATTCAGGCCACCTTCTATGACAAGGGATCGTTCAACATGTTTGGCGTCTATACCGTAGATCATGGCACTTATGGACTCACCATCCAGAACATCATCAAGAAGAACTTCACCTTCAATGAGGGCGGCACCATCTCCTTTAGCGGCAATCCCTTTGATGCCAGCCTGAACCTGCAGGCCGTCTATACCGTGAATGGCGTGTCGCTCTCCGACCTGAACATCGGTAACTCTTTCTCTGAGAACACCATCCGTGTCAATTGTCTGATGAATATCAGCGGTCAGGCTGGCGCACCCCGTCTTGACTTCGACTTGGACATGCCTACGGTAAATAGTGAGGAAAAGCAGATGATTCGCTCTGTGATTACCGGCCAACAGGAGATGAATCAACAAGTGCTCTATCTGCTGGGCATCGGTCGTTTCTATACGCAGGGCAGCAACAATGCCAATACGCAGCAGACCAGTCAGACTACGCTGGCCATGCAGTCGTTCCTTTCGGGTACGGTATCAACGCAAATCAATGAGGTGCTGTCGCAGGTGGTCAAGAGCAACGACTGGAACTTCGGTGCCAATATCTCTACTGGTAATGAGGGATGGCACAATGCCGAATATGAGGGATTGGTCAGCGGTCGCATGCTTAACAATCGCTTGCAGATCAACGGCCAGTTCGGCTATCGTGATAATGCCACACGAGCCAATCCGTCGTTCATTGGCGACTTCGACATCCGCTATCTGCTCTATCCCAACGGCAATCTGGCCTTGAAGGTCTATAACATGACCAACGACCGCTACTTCACCCGCTCCTCGTTGAACACGCAGGGCATCGGTCTGATTATGAAGAAAGATTTCGACGGACTGTCAGACCTGCTGCCGTTTAAGCGAAAGAAAAAGAGCGACCAGAAAGACTGATTCTTTCGTTGGTCGCTCCGTCATACTTTTGTGGGTGGGTGTATTATTCGTTTTTCTTCCTGTAGAAACTGCGTAACTCTTTGTTGATGCTAAGCACTAACGTGTCCTTACCCATCAGCAGGAACTCAGCGGTATCGATGCTCACGATGCGCTGGTTGCCAGTAGAGTCGATGCCTTTCTCCGTCAGCAATAACTTGCCGTTGTAAAGTCTCCACTCACGATAGCGCTTCACGCTCGGATATTCGATGGGATCCTCCTCGTCTATCTTCTCGTTGGGGCGATAGGCACCGATGGGACGGGCTTCGTGGTTGCCGCTCAGTTGCATGCCATATTCGCGTGATACCTTCAACGCCTCCTTAATCGAGTCAGGAATGGCCTTGAGAAGCTGCTTCTGGCTCATGCCTGCTGTCTCCACACGCTGGCGAAGGGTGGGGAACACCTGATAGCACCAGGAGCCATAAAGGTCGTCCATCACGATCACATAGTCAGCGACGGTTGAGTCATTCGGATTCCTCACTACGGCGACACGCTCACCAACGGTGGGACGACCTAAGACGCGATGCTTGCGCGATGCGTTCAGGATGTTGAACGTGTCAGGATCGGACTCGATGTTGTTAAGCGGTAGAAACACCAGAATGGTATCGGTACATCCGTCACATGCCAGTCCGTAAACGGTGGAGTCGCCATCCAGCACCCCGTTTAGCGAATCAGCTGTTGCGGTGTCCTCAGCACTTTCTCCCTGTTTTGCCTGTTGGCAACTGAAAGTGGTCAGGGCCAGCAGCATCAGTATCATTGGAATACTCTTTCTCATCTTTCTCTTCTTTTTATTTCGCGGGCAAAGGTACTGCTTTTCCCTCAAATTGCCAAATAAAAGAGCCTACTTTTTTATGCTATTAATTTGCCCATTTGCAGATAATTCCGTATTTTTGCAGTCACAAAATTCAACAACCCTATAAAAATCATTATTTACGATATGGAGATTTACCTCATTGTTGCCGTCATCGCCGTGATTCTGATGTCAACTATCAGCTATTACATAGGTAGTCACGGAAAGAAAAATTTACTGGATTCCATCATTTCCCTCACAGCCGACCGCGATGTGCAGAAGACCCATGCGGAATCCTATGCCCGACAGCTGGAAGAGCAGAAGGCAGACTATGAGCATCGTATAGACGAACAGAAGGCTGACTATGAGCATCAGTTGGACGAGCAGAAGGCAGATTTCGAGCGGCAGAAGCAGGAGTTCAAGTCCGAGCGTAACAGCTTCTACGAGCAGCAGATAGCACAACTGAAATCATCCTTTGAAAAGCAACTACAGCAACTGACGGAGGCCCACGCAACGCAGATTGCCGCTCTGAAGAAGATGAACGAAGAGCAGGTGAAGAGCCAGCTTGAACTGATTCGTGAACAGATGCAGACCACCTCGGAGAAGGTGCTCAAACAACGACAGGAAGAACTGAGCGACGAGAACAAGGAACAGGTGTCGAAGATCATCGACCCGCTGCAGAAAAGCCTGAAGGACATGCAGGAGGCACTCGACAAGACCAAGGAGCAGCAGACAGAAGCCTTGACCCGCCTTGACGAGACCATCAAGATCAATATGCAGAAGAGCGTGGCTATCGGTGAGACTGCCGACCGCTTGACGCGTGCGCTGACAGGTGAGGTGAAAGTGCAGGGCAATTTCGGCGAACTGAAACTCAAACAGCTGCTGGAAGACCTCGAACTGAAGGAAGGTGAACAGTTTGACACGCAGGAGACCTTGAGAGATAAGGACGGACGCGGAGCAAAGGGTGACGATGGTAAGGGTCTGATTCCTGACTTCATCCTCCATTTCCCCAACAACCGGCATGTGGTGGTTGACTCTAAAATGTCTCTGACCGACTATGAGCGCTATATGAATGCCGAGGATGGCACGCCTGAGAAGAGCGAATACCTGAAAGCCCATATCGACAGCGTCAGGGCTCAGGTGAAGCGTCTGGCCCGCAAGGAGTACACCAAATATCTGCCCGACGGCTACAACCGGCTCAACTTTGCTATCATGTATGTGCCCATCGAGGGCGCTCTCAATCTGGCGCTCCTCAACGATGCTTCTCTTTGGCGTGAAGCCTATGATGAGGGGGTGATGATTCTCGGCCCGCAGACCATGTATATGAACCTGCGCGTGTTGGAGATGATGTGGACACAGGTTCGTCAGCTGAAGAACCAGCAGGCCATGATGGATGCTGCCCACATGGTGATTGACCGTGTGCAGGATTTTGGCATGCGTTTCATGGATGTCGAGTCAAGCATGAATGATACAATCAAGAAAATCACGAAGTTGAAGATTACCACAGCCGACAGCGGTGCCAGCATCATTACTGCCGCCAAGAACCTCATCAAGGCTGGCGCAAGGGAGAACAAGAAGAAAACGTCGCTAACGGAAATGGACAACTCCCTCTTTATTGATGCCGACTCCACACTCATGCTTTCGGCTGACGATTCTGACCCTGCCATCTCGTCTGTGGATACGATTTCACCCGATAATGATAAGAAAAATTAGTTTTCTTTTTGCGTTTTACTCGCTTATTCGTAACTTTGCAGCCATAATGATATAGATTAAGGTTTATGGAATCACTTCGTTTCGCTCTTTTCGGCAATGTCTATCAGCAACACAAATCAGCAGCTATCCGGGTGCTGATCAATAGCCTGCGCAGTCACGGGGCTGAGATTTTCATTGAGAAAGAGTACTATGATTTCCTGCGTTCAGTCTTTTCAGAGTTTACTGATTCTTCCGATTTCAAGGAGTTTGACAGGTTTGCCGATATCGACGTCGATTTCGCCATATCCTTGGGCGGCGACGGCACTTTACTTAAAACTGCCGGTAAGGTGGGCAATAAACAGACACCGATCGTAGGTGTCAACATGGGACGGCTGGGCTTCTTGGCTGACGGAACGGCTGGAGGTGACATCCGGACGATGGTCAATGCTCTCTATAAGGGCGACTTTTCTGTGGAAGACCGTGCGCTCATCCATGTGGAGACCAATGGTGAGCCCATTGACGGCTGTGCCGATGCGCTCAACGATGTCTCTATCCTGAAGCGCGACACCGCAGCGATGATTTCCATTCGTGCCAGCATCAATGGCGAATATTTGAACACCTATCAGGCCGACGGTCTGATTGTTTCCACGCCTACGGGTTCTACGGCCTATTCGCTCTCTAACGGTGGACCGATTATCATGCCTCGTACCGGAGTCATGCTCATGACGGCGGTGGCTCCTCATTCGCTCAATGTGCGTCCGCTGGTGCTGCCTGACACATCAACGATTGAACTGACCGTGACCAGCCGCAGCCATACTTTCCTGGTGGCCATCGATGGCCGTAGCAGCAAGATGCCTGAGGGCACGACCCTTTTGCTGTCGCGCACTCCCTATACGGCCAAGATTGTGAAGCGTAGCGGCGTCAGCTATTTCGCTACGTTGCGTGACAAACTGATGTGGGGAGCTGATACAAGGTGATGATGCAGATATGATGAAGTTACGTCAGATTCTTCGACTGTCCGATTCCAAGTATTCTGCCAGGCAGATAGGACGTTGGCTGTGGCATGCATGGCGCGGCAACCGTCTGCAGGCTTCGCTCAATGCGACGATTGGTTTGCTCAATGTGGCCGTGAGTCTGACCACCGTGTGGGCCATGCAGCGCGCTATCGATCTTGCAACCTCCAACACCCATCACCCAACACCCACTACCCTTTATTGGGCGGTAGGCTACATGGCGTTTCTGATTCTTTGTGAGTTTGCCATCGGCATCACGCGCGTGTGGATACGTAATATATTAGGTGTGAAGGCGCAGAACCGCATGCAGCAGCAGATGTTAGGTCGCCTGTTGCGCTCAGAGTGGCGCGGGCGTGAGGCCATGCATAGCGGCGATGTCATCAACCGTCTGGTGGAAGACGTGAAGACGGTAGTGGGATTCCTGACTGAGACCCTTCCCTCGATGCTTTCCACGATAGCCATGTTTGTGGGTGCCTTTTTCTATCTCTTCACGATGGACACGTGGCTGGCTGTCATCTCTGTGGGCATCCTGCCGGCCTTCATCCTGCTGAGTCGTTTCTACATCGCCCAGATGCGCCGTCTCTCACGCAAGGTGCGAGAGAGCGACAGTCAGGTGCAGAGCATTCTGACTGAGACCATGCAGCATCGCATGCTGGTGAAGACGATGGAAGCCGACGATCAGATGTTGTACCGCCTGGAGAACACTCAGACGGAATTGCGCTCGCGTGTGAAGAAGCGTACGATGTTCTCCGTGACCTCCAACCTCATCCTCAACTCGGGCTTCTCTTTAGGCTATTTGGTTGCCTTCCTCTGGGGATTGGTGCGCCTGCAGGCAGGAACAATCACCTTCGGCGCTATGACTGCCTTCCTGCAACTGGTTTACCGTATTCAGGGACCAGCCCGCGAACTCACGCGTCTGGCACCTGCCTTCGTCAGCGTCTTTACTGCTGCCGAGCGACTCATGGAACTGGAAGAGGTGCCCGAGGAAATGCAAGGCGAGCCACAGTTGCTGTCGGCACCTTGTGGTGTCCGTTTTCGTGATGTGACCTACAACTACGGCGCAAAGGGTCAGCAGCCTACGGTACTTCATGCCGACTACGACTTCCGTCCAGGCTCTTGTACTGCCATCTTGGGCGAGACAGGCTCTGGCAAAACTACGCTCATCCGTCTGCTTTTAGCCCTCGTTCATCCACAGGAGGGCGTGATAGAGATTTACAACAATAGTGGGCAGTCAAGCCCTCTGACCCCTCTTCATCGTTGCAATTTCGTCTATGTGCCTCAAGGCAACACCTTGCTCAGCGGATCGCTGCGTGAAAACATGCTGTTGGGCAATCCTGATGCCTCCGATGAAGAGATGTTGGCTGCACTCAAGGTGGCATGTGCCGACTTTGTCGATGAGTTGCCTGCGGGGCTTGATACCGTTTTTGCTGAACAGGGTGGTGGACTCTCTGAAGGTCAGGCCCAGCGTGTATCTATTGCCCGAGCACTCTTGCGTCCAGGTAGTCTCATGCTTTTCGACGAAGCTACAAGCGCGCTTGATCCTGATACAGAACAGCAGTTGTTGAAGAACATCCTGGCTCATCGCCAGAAAACGGTCATCTTCGTTACCCACCGTCCTGCCGTCATCGGCTATTGCGACCAGGTCATCCGTACAGATAAATAAGCCTGAGGTGATTAGGTTTTTAGGCTATTAGGTTGCTTCGCTTTAAGGTTTTGACTATTTTTTTGTGGTCAGCGAAAAAAATGGGGATAAAATTTGTGGGTAACAAAAAAAATGACTACCTTTGCACCCGCTAAACGAAAAGCTGCCGACATGGCTCAGTTGGTAGAGCAACGCATTCGTAATGCGTAGGTCCCCGGTTCGAGTCCGGGTGTCGGCTCAGAGAAGGCGCAAGGAAGAAAAAATTCTTGCGCCTTCGTCGTATATATCAGGGAAAATGCTTACCTTTGCAGCACAAACTATATTAGACGTATTTTCAGAACAGAATATTTCGATTGTACATTCATGACAGAAAGACTTGAATTTAGCATACAGGAGCGCGAACAGGCCTTGGCGCTCTATCAGGAATTGAAGGAGAAGGTTGGCTCTTCGCTGGAGCCTGGCGATGATAGTTCCATGCGTCACCATCTGATGCAGGCCATCGAGCTGCATCAGGTGCGTCGTGATGTCTTCGGTCTCAATCCCATTGTGAGCAGTCTGCAGACCGCTTTGCTTGTGGTCGATGAGATTGGCTTGCGCCGCGATGCCGTGATGGCCATCATGCTGCGTCCCAGCGTGGAAAACGGGGCGCTCTCCATTGAGGAGGTCTCTGCAGCTTATGGCGAGTCGGTGGCGCGAATCCTTCACGGCCTGCAGCGCATCAAGGAACTATATGAAAAGAATCCCGTCATCGAGAGTGAGAACTTCCGCAACCTGTTGCTGTCGTTTGCCGAGGATATGCGCGTGATACTCATCATGATAGCCGACCGCGTCAACCTGATGCGCCAGATACGTGATGCTGCCGACGAAAATGCCCGCCATGAGGTGAGTCAGGAAGCTGCTTATCTCTATGCTCCTTTGGCTCACAAGCTTGGACTCTACAAGCTGAAGAGCGAACTGGAAGACCTCTCGCTGAAATACTTGGAGCATGATGCCTACTATCACATCAAGGAGAAACTGAATGCCACCAAGCAGGCGCGCGATGCCTATATCAAGAGTTTCATCGGCCCTATCGAGGAGAAACTGAAGGCCGTTGGCCTGAAGTTCCACATGAAAGGGCGCACGAAATCCATCCCGAGCATCTGGCAGAAGATGAAGAAGCAGACGTGCGACTTCGAGGGTGTCTATGACCTCTTTGCTATCCGCATCATCATCGATTGTCCGGTGGAGAAGGAGAAACAGAGCTGCTGGCAGACCTTCGCCATCATCACCGATATGTACACCTCCAATCCGAAGCGCATGCGCGACTGGCTCTCCGTGCCCAAATCCAATGGCTATGAGAGTCTTCACATCACCGTTCTGGGCCCTGAACAGAAATGGGTTGAGGTGCAGATCCGCACGGAACGCATGGACGAAATTGCCGAGCGTGGTGTGGCTGCCCATTGGCGCTATAAAGGGGTGAAGGCCGAGGGCACGATGGACGAGTGGCTCACGGGCATCCGTCAGATGCTGGAGAATGCCACAGGCGATATGGATGCGATGGATCAGTTCCGCATGGACTTGAAAGAAGATGAGATTTACGTCTTTACGCCCAGAGGCGACTTGCTGAAATTTGCAGCCGGTGCTACGGTGCTCGATATGGCTTATCACATCCACTCGAAGGTGGGCAATGCCTGCACGGGTGCGCGTATAAATAACAAGGTCGTCACCTTCCGTCAGGAACTGCATTCGGGCGACCAGGTGGAGATTCTCACCTCGTCGAACCAGCATCCCAAGCAGGAGTGGCTTAACATTGTCAAGACAAGCCGTGCGAAAGCCAAGATCCGTCTCGCCCTGAAAGAGACTCAACAGAAAGAGGCGTTGATGGTCAAGGAGATGCTGGAGCGTAAGTTCCGCAATCGCAAGATAGAGCAGGACGAGAGCCTGATGATGCGCACCATGAAGAAGCTGGGCTACAAGGAAGCCAGCGACTTCTATCGCGACATCGCACAGAACACCCTCGACGTGCAGACAGTACTTGATAAGTATCTGGAATTACAGCAGGGCGAGAAGGTTGTAACGGGCGACAACATCGCACGCTCAGCAGAGGAGTTTGAATTTGAAAACTCTCAATTCTCAACTCTCAATTCTCAATTATCTTCCGACGAGCTGGTCATCGACAAGAACCTGAAGGGCGTCGATTATCAGCTGGCTCATTGCTGTAACCCCATCTATGGCGATGATGTGTTTGGCTTCGTCACCGTCAGCGGCGGCATCAAGATCCACCGTTGCGACTGTCCCAATGCCCCAGAGATGCGTCGTCGTTTCGGCTATCGCATCGTCAAGGCCCGCTGGAGTGGCAAGGGCTCGTCGCAGTATGCCATCACCCTGCGCGTCATTGGCAATGATGACTTGGGCATTGTCAACAATCTTACGTCAATCATCTCGAAAGACGAGAAACTTGTGCTACGCAGCATCAACATCGACTCCAATGATGGTCTCTTCCGAGGCAATCTCGTCATCATGATCAACGACAACACCCGACTGGAGAGCCTGATGAAGAAACTGCGCACGGTGAAGGGGGTGAAACAGGTAGAGAGAATATAATAAGAGGTAAGCGCTCGACCTCTGGTCGCATTCTTTGCAAGACCTCCGCGAAGCGCCTGAGCACCTACGGAGCGCAAGAAAGCGTCGCAAGCGCCGAGCGGCTACTGTAGGGACGCAAGAAGTTAGAGGTAAGAAGTTAGAGGTAAGAAGTTAGAGGTAAGAGTAGATAAACATGGATATAAACAGAATATTACAGAAACTGGGTGTTGAAGAGCTGAATCCCATGCAGCAGGAGGCCATCGAGGCCATTCTGCGCTCCAGAAACGATGTGGTGGTGCTTTCGCCCACAGGTACAGGTAAGACGCTTGCCTATCTGTTGCCGTTGGTACAGTTGCTCGACGCACAGTCCGACGAGGTGCAGGCGCTGGTGGTAGTGCCTGGTCGCGAACTGGCTTTGCAGAGCGACACCGTGTTGAAGAATATGGGTTCTGGCTTGCGTTCACAGAGCTGTTACGGCGGTCGTGCTGCGATGGATGAGCATCGCGTCTTGCGACAGAATCATCCTCAGATTGTCTTTGGCACGCCAGGTCGTCTGAACGACCACCTCAGTAAGGGTAACATCCTGGCTGATCACATCCGTTATTTGGTTATCGACGAGTTTGACAAGTGTCTGGAGATGGGCTTTCAGGATGAGATGGCCCGTCTCATCGAGCAGTTGCCCGCCTTGCAGCGCCGTTTCCTTCTCTCGGCCACCGATGCGGAACAGATACCGTCCTTCGTCGAGCTGCAGCGCACCACGCGCCTCGATTATCTCGACGCGGAAGAGCCCGTGAGTGATAGGGTAGAGGTGTTCCGTGTTGATTGTCCTGAGAAAGACAAGCTGGCCACGCTTTCCGGGCTGTTGCGCTCGCTGGGCAATGGTCAGAGCATCGTCTTCCTGAACTATCGTGACTCCGTAGAGCGCACCGATGAGTATCTGCGCCAGCAGGGCTTTGTCACCAGCGCCTTTCATGGTGGTCTGGAGCAGCGACAGCGCGAGGATGCCCTTTATAAGTTCTCCAACGGTTCGGCCACGGTGCTTGTCTCTACCGACCTTGCTTCCCGAGGTCTCGACATCCCCCAGATAGACAATATCATCCACTATCATCTGCCTCAGTCGGAAGATGCACTCGTCCATCGTGTAGGTCGTACCGCCCGTTGGGATGCCTCTGGCCGTACTTTCTTCCTTGTGGGTCCTGAGGAACAGTTGCCAGCGTTTGTGGCCGACGGTGCCGAGCCATACAGCCTACCCGTCCAAGCATCGGCCGCCCCTCTGCCAGCTCCCCGCATGGCCACCATCTATATCGGCAAAGGAAAAAAAGATAAGATTTCCAAGGGCGACATCGTCGGATTCCTCTGCAAGAAGGGCGGTCTGATCACCAGCGAGATTGGGCGTATTGATGTCAACGACCGCTATGCCTATGCCGCCATCGTTCGCGGCAAGGTGTCGCAGGTCATCCGTCAGACCAGTGGCGAGAAGATCAAGGGCATCCGTACGGTGGTGGAACCTGTGAAATGACAGGCTCAGTCTTTTATATCGAATGAATAATCCGTTGTAGCTCTTCTAAGAATCGGGCGGCGTGCTTGCCGTCCATCTGGGCGTGATGGAACTGGAAGGAGATGGGTAGGGTAGTCTTCAACCAACCTTTATGGTAACGGCCCCAGGCGAGGAAGGGATTGATGAAGATGCCGCTGTACTGGTTGACGATGCTGTCGAGTTCCGTGCCTGTGACAGCCGACGTGCCGACAATCATGGCTTCGTCGTCCAGGATGTCCTGACAGGTCTGGCTGATGGTCTCTGTCAGATGCATGTAGTTTGCGTTAAACGTCTCCAGGTCGTCGCTGACGGCTACATCGCAGTAGCTGAGTCCGCCTTTGACGTTATCTGCTATCACGTTGATGGCCATACGGTCGTATCGGTACAACTTTCCGTCCTTAGGCAGCATGTAGAACTCGTCTATCGCTGATGCGGCCTTGCCAATGCACCAGCACAGTAGCATGTTGAACTTCAT
>JAEEGL012008902.1_pt1 | contig 15995 bp, 16 predicted proteins | sample 9134231 | NCBI WGS metagenome assembly JAEEGL01 (sample SAMN16246548, study PRJNA631951) | gut metagenome | biome: gut microbiome; feature: rumen; material: fiber-attached | host: Bos | place: Iran: Karaj | collected 2018-10 | reverse complement strand
TCATGTAAACCGGCTTTAGCGCTAATGGGTCTTCAACTGGAGAGGAAACCTTCCATAAATTAAATAACTCTCTAGCGATATCGGGCTCTTTTCCTTCAACACCTAAGTAAGTCGCGTTACCACAAACTGTATAGGTTGGATTTTGTTTAATGTATTCAAGCACTTTATCGTTGGTCAGAATCTGATCTTCAACAAGTACTTTATCGTCTTCAAAAACTCCAAAATAAGAACGTCCACTTCTAGCGTTAATTACGCAAATAGATGGGTTTTTGCAGTCTTTTTGGCATCTTAATGAGCTAATTCCGTATAATTTAGCGCCAGTAGCAACAGCAATGGTTTTTGCGATGGTAATAGCGATTCGAACACCGGTATAGCTACCTGGGCCAACGCTAACCACAACATCACTAATATCTTTATAAGTCACGCCATATTTATCCAAAAGTGTGTCTAGTTCTGGAATCATGTGTTCTGATTGAGATTGCCATGCCTCATAAGAGGTGCTTTCTAAAACACCTTTCTCGTTAGCGAGACCAACAGTTAAAGAAGTATTCGAGGAATCAAGAAGTATTACAAACATGACTTAATACCCTCCAACACTTTCAAATCTTTCGATTTGATTGAGATAGAACGATTATCTCCGCCTTTATTAAGAATGGTAACTTCAATTCGATTATCAGGAATTAATCTCTCGATAAACTCAGGCCATTCAATCACGGTTAAGCCAGTTTCGTAGCCAATATATTCATCTAAACCGATATCTGTGTCGATATCCGCAAGGCGATAAGCATCAATATGTATCAATGGCCTGCTACCTTTCATATAAATTTTCATGATATTAAAAGTTGGTGATTGAACAGTTTCTGTAATACCAAGTCCACGCGCTAAACCACGCACAAAGGTGGTCTTACCAGCGCCTAAATCACCTGTGAATGTAAGTGTAGATCCGTTAGGCAAAAGACTGGCTATTTTATGGCCAAGTTCCATTGTTTCATCTTTACTATGTGTTTCTAAAGAAAAACAGTCCATAAAACTATTTCTTAGTCATCTCCAAAAACTCATCAAAATATTGTTTTATTTGTTCGTCATCAAATGGGAATTCTCTATTCTTCATTCGATTGATAATTAATTTGATTGTGTACTTAAGTACTTGATCTAAATCATCATCGTACCCATATGCCGCGCGGTGATGTGCGTATTCTTTTTCGTCAAGCACTTTGATTTCTTTGTTAGTGAAAAGCTTTGCATCTAAATCATAGTCAATGTATTTAATCATGTCTTTGCTAATGATGGATGGCGAAGCAATATTGCAATAAAAACAAATACCATCTTGTTTCAACATACAAATAGCATTCCACCACTCATTCTTAGAAAAGATAGTAACAGCAGGTTCTTTGGTGAACCATCTGCGACCATTGGATTCAATGACTTTTGCTCTTTTGGTGGCGGTCACAATATAGTTTCTATTGTTTTCCAACACTAAAGCGCGGTCCCAATATCTATGGAGACTGCCGTCATGTTTAAAACACTGGATTCCTAACCATCTTCCTTCTAAGGACATGATTATTTCTCCTTTTTGTTTAGCATTGCTAAAGCATCGTAGAAAGAGTATAAGTCATGAGCATACTGCTCATTAGCGGCTTTGTTATATGGCTTTTCATATGGTAGTGTCATGATTTCATCATCGTATGAAGCATAAACGGATGAATGGCCACCCCAAATAACCACACTATAAGTTAATAAGTGTTTGTTGGTTTCAATCTTTTTAATCTTATCAAGGAACTTTTGATTCAAATCACTTGCGGGTTTATTACCTGATTTACCATAAACAAGGAAATCGCCTTCATTAATTAATAAGTCTAAGTCTTCAATATCACTTGGAAGATCAACTGGAGTCTTTCCTTTTACGGTAATAATATATCTGCCTTCAAAATGTAAATCGTTTATGTATGTCATATACTTTCCGACGAAAGCAGATTGTCTATTCTTGCCTTGTCCTGTATAAACACCCATATCCGCAACTCTAAAGGTTCTGCCATCAAATTTTCCATTTACAACATTACGTGAAGCAATGTTATTTAAATTCTGATAGATGCCATCACTGATAGGATCCGACAATTCAACTTTTTCATTCTTGTCAATTGTGACATCAGAAAATCTGGTGTCAGAGAAGTTTCTTGTGTTGAATTGGTCGTTAACAATAGCGATATATTCTTTTGTGGCGTTTGGCATTTGGTTTCTGGTCAAAATGTAATACAAAAGCATTCCCACAACAGCAACACCGATTAAAGACCATCCAATAATCTTTAAAACCATAGCTGGCATGGTAATACAAACAACAGAACCGATGGCTAAAGCCATAACTACGCCCATAGAGATATAGCTATTACGTCTACCAGTTTTATATTTCTTCCAGAAAACTTGTCTAGCTTCTTCGATTACTTCAGCATAATCGCGAGCATCTTCAGCGGGTTTTTCAATTGGAGAGCCAGAGGGAAGAAGATCATTTACATCAGCTTGTTCAGCTTCTTTTTCTTCCGCGACTTCTTTGTTTTCTAATTCTTGATCTAACATAGGAATATCCTCACATGTGAATTAGTATACCATATTAAATAAAAATTAATATGAAATAAGAATTAAAAATTTCTCAATTGTCGAATAACTTAATTAATTCTAATATTATCTACGGGAGCTAGACGTAATCTGGCTGAGAGGATCTTTTATGAGATCGACCACACCTGATCTAGGTAATGCTAGCGGAGGGAATTGTTTTTCATTCCTCCCTCATAGCAGAGGGTTTTTATTTAAGGAGTTACAACAATGCTTACAAGATCAAATTATGTGAGGACCATTTGTGAAATTGGCATCTTTGCGGCCATTGGATTTGTTTTAGATGAGTTGCAAGGTATTATTTCAAAAGGTCTTTTTGTTAACGGAGGGTCAATTGGCTTTGCCATGATAGCGGTGATTATCATTGGCTTTAGACGTGGTTGGCTCCCCGCAATCCTTACGGGATTAATCATGGGTGCACTTGATGTCGCAACTAGCGCATATATAATCCACCCCGCTCAATTAATATTTGACTACATCTTGCCTTACGCCGTAGTCGGTATTGGTTGTTTAGTTAAATATTTCTTCGATAGAACTGATTCTAAAACTAATAAAATCCTTTGGATAATATCCGCCGTTGTTATTGGAGGAGTATTAAAATTCTTCTCCCACTATTTAGCGGGTGTTCTTTTCTGGGCGAATCCAGAAAACTTTGCCTGGGGATTAAAAGGATTAAATCCATTCATTTATTGTTTTATCTATAATATTGCTTTTATTGGTCCATCAATAATCATTACTGGAGCATTAGCGGTAGTGATGTTCATTTACGCACCAATGATCTTCACACCAAAAGATGCGCAAATTGTAAAGTCGAAAGACAATAAACAAATATATGGCGTTATTTCATCATCTATTTGGATTACTGGTGGTACATTCTGCTTTGTTTGGTTTTTAATTGATTACATAAGAAGTTTTGGCTCATACGAAGAATTAGACGAGGCAGGAAAAGTGGTTGCAATTGGATATGATTTCAATCCAGATAGTATGTTAATTTTCTTACTTGGCGGATTCTTAGTAGTCTTGGGAGTATTGTCATTAATTAAACTCTATAAACACCGCTTTTCTCCACTTTTTGCGACATCAGTGGGTTTAATCATAGTTTCATCATCATTCATTTATTGTCTTTCCAGATTAATAAGAATGTATGTTAAGAAAAAAGATCCAACAACTTATTGGATCTGGTTTGGCATTGGCCTATTCACTATTGCTGTGTTTTTGGCCTTAGTTATTTACTTTTATTTGCAGAAAAAGAAGAAAACTAGCGAAGCCAGTCAATCGGCTTAACTTTATTCTTCTTTAAATAATCATTTGTTAATCTAAAATGGTTGTTCTTAAACCACCCACCTTGGTTAGCCGCTAGCGGAGACGGATGCGCGCTTTCTAAAATGAGGTGATCTGGGTTGTGGAACAACTTTTTTAGTTTCCTTGCGGAGCCGCCCCACAGCAAAAAGACCATTGGGCGATGTTGTCTATCTAATAAATCTAAAACATCATGGAAGAACATTTCATATTCTTTAATATTGTGACTCATTGGTTGATGTTCCCTCACGCTAAGAATTGAGTTCAGTAGGAGGACACCTTGTTTTGCTAAATATGTAAGGTCTCCACTACTCATATCAACAGTGGTATCAAACTCATCCGCGATTTCTTTATAAATATTTATCAAAGAAGGTGGAACCTTAACAGTTTCAGGAACGGAAAAAGATAAACCCATAGCCTGACCTGGTTCATGATAAGGATCTTGACCAATTATCACGACCTTAACTTTGTTAAGAGGAGTAAGCTTAAAAGCGTTAAACATTAACTGCCTAGGTGGATAACAAATGTGGTGAGAGTATTCTTCATCCAAAAACTTGTGAAGTTGAATGGAATAATCTTTATCCTGAATCGACTTAAAAAAATCAGACCATGTTTTGATATTTTCGCTCATAGAAAAATGATATCATTTTTACTAACATGAAGAAACAAGATATAATGAAAAAGTTATGAGAACTTTATTCGTCTTCAATCATCCCGCTCCCTATAAAGTTTCGGTCTTTAATGAACTTGCTAAACTCACCAAAATTAGAGTTATTTTTGAGAGAACAAAAGCAAAGGATAGACCCGATTCTTTTTATGCGAACAATGAATATAACTTCCCACATATTTTCTTTAAGAAAGGATACTTTGGAAGAGAGAATACTTTTTCTGGTGAACTGAAAAAATATATTAAGAAACATCATCAAGATTACGATGCTATTGTTATGAATGGTTATAGCACTATCGCGGAAATGAAAGCCATTCGCTATATGGTTAAGCATCACATTCCTTATATCCTTCAAATTAATGGAGGCGTGATAAAGAAAGATGGTGCTTTCAAAAGAAAGCTAAAGACATTCTATATTTCCAATGCATCCAAATATTTTTCTCCTTGTTCTGCCGCTGACGAATATTTAGTTCATTATGGTGCGGAAAAAGATAATATCTATCACTATCCATACGCCAATTATTTTGAAGATGAGATATTAAAAATTTCACTTTCAGAAGCGCAGAAAGACAAAATAAGAAAAAAATGGAATCTCCCTCAAGGAACAATATTCGTTAATGCCTCTCAATTTATTGAGAGAAAGAATAATATCCAGTTGATGAAACTATTTAAAAATAGAAGTGAAACACTTCTTCTCATCGGCTCTGGAAAACTCAAACAAGAATATGAGAATACCATTAAATCAGAAAAGCTTAATAATGTTATTCTCATGGACTATAAAACAAAAGCTGATCTCTTTGAGATATTAAGAGCGTGTGATTATTTTATCACCTTATCAAGAGAAGATATCTTCGGTCATACAACCTTAGAAGCTATGGCGAATGGTCTTCCCACCATTTCTTCGATCTTTGTGGTTTCCTCTAGAGACTATATCGTTAACGGCAAAAACGGGTATATCGTCGATATAAAAGATGATCAAAGTATTATCAACGCCATTGATAATGCATCTAAACTTTCTTCTAAAGAAGCCATCAAAACCGCACACAAGAATTCCATAGAACAGTCCGCTAACACACTATATAATTTACTTAAGGAATAGTTATGAAGATTGTATATTTCACAACCGCACAAGAAGAAAAAGACTTCCGTGAATTTATCACCTATTGGAAGATTCCTTTAAATGCGAGCAATCAAAACTTTCACAATAAGTTAATTCGTTCTTTATCAATTAAGAACAAAGTGGAAGTTATTTCTATTCGTCCTTTCTCTTTATCAAAAACCACAATTACTGGTCTCAAAAGAGAAACAAAAGAAGACGGCAATATTACCTGGCATTATATCAAACGTGCAGGCGGAAAAGTTCTTAGAACTTTAACAATTGCTCCTCAAGCCAAATCTATCCTCAAAAAAATGGATCTTAAAAACACAATTTTCTTAACCGATTCCATTAATACACATGTTGTGAGAGCAGCGAATAAAATGGGTGAAATCTTTAAGATTCCGGTGATTGGTATTTGTACAGATTCACCAAGTAATATTTCCGGCACTAAACGTTCATACACTATTAATATTTTGAATCAGGCTCGTAAATTCACTGGCTATTTAGCATTAACTGAGGGTTTAAAAGATTTATTCGATGTCGATGATAAGCCATCATATATCTTTGAAGGTCTGGTCGAAGACCGTAAATTCCCAAAGAACAACGAAAAGAAAAATCCATATTTCTTCTTTGGTGGTGCTTTGATGGAAAAATATGGTGTTTATCAATTAATTGAAGCCTTCAAAATCTTAAAACCCAAAGATATAGATTTGTATATATGCGGTCACCATGGCGATAAAGAAATGATTAAATCCGCGATTAAAGGCAACCAAAGAATTAAATATCTCGGATTATTGAACGTTAACAAAGTTATGGAGTTTGAGCAAAAAGCTTTAGCGTGTATTAATCCACGTCCATTCACAGAAGATTTGGATAGGTTCTCAATTCCTAGCAAGACTCTTGAATATATGGCAATGGGCAGACCAGTTATCTCCGTTAAGAATTCTGCCTTAAAAGAGAAGTTCCCGGATGAATTAATCTGGCTCGATGGTGCGAACGAAAGTGATTTGGTTCACGGCATGAAAGAAATCTTAAAGATGAGTGAAGCGGAAAGAGATGAACTTGGTAGAAAAGCAAAAAATAGAGTTTTAAAACTCTATTCATTGGAAGCTTTATCAAATAATATTCAACCCTTCTTAGAGCAATTCGTCAGATAAAACCTTATTAACTTTTTCTCCACACATCTTAATGGAGAGATTATTTAGATAGAAAGTTCGGTTATTCTCACCGAGCTTTTTTCTTTCCTCAATAGTTTTGCTATATAGCTGATTAATCGCATCCGCAATTTGATCAGGGTTATTCTCGCAAACAACTCCGCCACGACTTTCTTCGAGAAGTTTTTTACCATCTCCACCAATGACACCAATAATTGGCTTTCCAAAAGCCATGGACATCACTAATTTATTAGGAATGGTTTTACCAACATAGCCTTCATCTTTCAAAGAAACATATAGCGCATCCGCACTTGCAAAATAGGATGCCGCTCTCTTTGCAGGAATTGGACCATGATAAACTAGTTTATCATCAAGTTGGTTTTCTTTAATTAAAGAAACAAGTTCATCGCTTTTCGGTCCCATACCAATAACGTGGAATTGAATATCAGGATTATCAATTCTTTTCATCACTTCAGGGATTGTTTCAATGTTTTGGATTAGTCCAAGATTACCACAATATAGAATGTTGAATTTCTTTTCGTATTTGTGTGGTTCGGCATTATTTTCTTCCACCAAACTAGGAAGAGGAGCAAATGTAGTTTTCTTATCTAACTTCAGAACATTTTTAAAGTATTCATCATAAGATGGGGAACCAATAATAACGTGATCCACTTCTTTATATAAATCTCTAGACCAACGGTAAAGAATCTTATACATCAACGAATTCTTTCTTACCGCATGAGTGACAAGAACACTTTCTGGCCATAAGTCCACACAGTGGACAACATGTTTTACATGGTGTTTCTTTTTATAAAGATTACCTGGCGAAAGAATAGTCACTGGTGATAGAGACATAGAATAAACAATATCGAATTGTTCTTTACATTTTTTGACCCATCTTTTGGAATTCTTCCAAAATGAAAGGTAATTCTTAATAATTGATAAACGAGATTTCTTTCTCGCTATTAAATTAACACGATGGACTTTAACTCCATTAATTTCTTCGTATTTAATATCCTTATACTCAGGTAAAATCTCACCATATCCATAGTTTGGTTTACCAGTTAAAACAGTAACATCGTTACCATTTTTTACAAGCTCTTCACAAATATTGGTAAAAACAATATTTTCCGGATAATAGAGTTGGCACACCGCTAAAATCTTCATGCTCTCTATTTTATAGAGTGTTAAAACTAATTACCATATTTCTTTTCAAATAAATGAAATATCATTTAATCTATCTTAAAAAATGTATATGATTATTAATACATGGTTAACGACACGAGGATAAACGTAATTGTTAATATAATAAGGACGCTTATATTGACCTTATTATCTTTTATCACATTCCCATGGGTATGCCGTTATTTAGGCGACTCCGCTGTTGGTGCTTATACATGGGCTAATACATTTGTCGCTTATTTCTTAATCTTAGCGAAAATCGGTATTCCTAACCTTGCTGTTAGAGAATGTGTCAAAGTGAGAGATGATAAAGAAAAACTATCAAATAAGGTTCAGGGTTTCTTCCTATTACAATTAATCGCTACATTAGTTTCCTTTAGTTTAATGTGTGCCGTTGTTTTCTCAGTGCCAGCATTAAGAGATTCCAATGCTTTAATATTCATCTTATCCATTAACTTTATCGTTGGTGCGTTCTCCTTTGAATGGATCTTCATCGCCTTAGAAAAACAATTCTATATGTCGGTGCGTTCCATCGTGGCGTTAACACTTTGCGCAATATTAGTTATAGTTTTTATCACTACACCTAGCGATGTTTACATTTATGCTTTAATTACTGTCAGCGTGACAGTTATCACTACAATATGTAATCTCTTCTATGTGAGGAAGTTTGTATCATTCAAAAAGACAATGCCATATTCTTTTAAAGAATATGCAAAGCCATTATTTATCTTGTGTTCATTATCACTATTAATCTCTTTATATAATCAAACTGACACCTTTATTTTAGGTTTCATTAATACAGATAAGACTGAGGTCGCAAGTTACTCGGTTGGTATTAAAGGTATTGATATCATCATCGGTATCTTTGCTGGTTTATCCACGGTCTTTATTCCGCGAGCCGCTTTCTATTACGGAAAAGAAGATAAGAGATTTTTCAATAATCTAACAAGTTATTCTATGAATATTTGTTTCTTTATCGTCATGCCCGCAATTGTCACTATGGCGGTTTTATCTAAACCAATCTGTTCATTGATTTCTGGTAACTTTGACTACACCACCGCAAATGGTAGTTATCAAGATGCACCTATGGTATTGATCATCTTATGTTCTATGATGCTCACCTATTCTTTAGGTGAAATCATCTATGGGCAAATCTTACTCCCGATGAAAAAAGAGAAATACTATCTCTTATCTATGGGAGTGGGCACATTACTCAATATCACATTATCAATTGTTTTAGGCGGTATTGTTTCTCAACATGTCAGTTGGATGACACCCGCGATTGGTGTTGCTATTGGCACCGCCGCAACTGATTTATTGATAATCATTTTCCTAGTTTCCATTACTTGGAAATGGGTCAAACATGCTATTTTCAACTTAAACACTCTTAAATTATTAATTGCGAACTTAGTGATACTTGGAGCTTCTTTAGGACTTTCAAGACCTTTATATATGCTTTGGGATGTCATGAAACTCAATGAATCAATGGCAGCCATACTGCAAATGGTTTCTATGGTATTAATTGACGCCATCATTTATATTGCTATATTAGCAATTGCAAAAGAAAAGCTGGTTTATTCTTTTATTAAAAAGAATCCTGTTGTTGTGGAGGAGCAATAATATATGGCTAATCCCAATCTCAAAGAAAACAAATTCAAAAGAGCGTTAGTGTCTCCTTTCCGTAATATCGTTAAGGCGTTTTCAAAGACCGCTTATGTGAAATATCAATATAAATACATTACGCATCATAAATGTAATTTAAAAAATCCAACGCGCTATACCGAGAAACTTCAATATCTTAGACTTTATGTTTATCCCAAGAATCAACAAGTCAGTGACTGTGCTGGTCGCGCTTTAGTGAGAGACTATGTCAAAGAAAATGGATATGAAGATACACTAATACCTATTTATGGAATCTATGATCGCTTTGATGATATCGATTTCAATAAGCTTCCTGACCAATTTGTTATGAAGTGCACCCACGCTTGTGCTTTCAACTTCATTTGCTACGATAAATCCAAAATTAACAAGGAAGAATTAAGGAAGAAATTCACCAAGTGGTTAAGTACAAATTACGGCAAAAAGACCGTAGAACTCCACTATTCTCACATAAAACCGCAAATAATTATCGAAAAATTGCTCCAAGAAAATGGTAAGCTTCCTACCGAATATAAGATCCATGTTTTCAATGGAAAAGCCAAATCAATGTATGTCGTTACCTCTCGTGGAATTGATATTAGGTACAACAACTACTACATTGATTGGACGCCATTCGATGGCAGCCAATTCAATGGTTGGAAAAAGACTGACTATCCATTAGAAAAACCCAAGAATTGGGATGACATGGTAAAAATGGCTGAAGAACTAGCGAAGCCATTCCCTTTTGTCAGAGTAGACTTATATAGTATCGATGGAAAAATATATTTCTCAGAGATGACGTTCACACCTGCAAAAGGCACATTGATATTAGATGATGATCAATGCGACTATGAAATGGGTGAATGGTTAGATATATCAGAATATATTAATGCCAAGTAGTATGAGGAAAACTTACTTCGTAAAGCATAATTGCGTGGTAAGTTTTTTCTTCTGGATATTTAGGTGAAATGGTATCAGATAAAAGCTTATATTGAAGTGTGAATCCGATTAATCTATTAAGATTCAAATCTTTAACAGAGAATCCGAAACAAACATAAGAATCTAAACGTCCTTTGAATCTCACATTCTCAGGTCTTGTTTCATCATGATCATCACCCGAATTTGTGGGGACACTATTGACTGTGCTTCTCACAGGAACATATTTATAACCGGAATCAGTCTTTAAGACAAAACCAATCGTGAGTTCAAGATCACTCTTACCAGAAGAGAGGTTTTGGCTTTCTTTAGTAATCATCGAACATTTGAAGTTCATCATAAAATATGATGCATCATTACATTCCTTAGAGAATAAGACACCAAATCCTTTTGTCTCATCATCATTAGATGGTTCCACTTGTGTTCTCGAATTTTGGAAATCCCCATTGCAGAACATTTGGCCATCAAACATCTTCGAGACAACGCCATATTTAAAGGAGTTATCATAATTGCTCAACTTAACTGCAGGACCATAAGCCTTCGTGCCATCAGTGGGTTCCATTTTGTCGTAGACATAATTATATGTTGGCCAACCTGTATCAAGTTGCTTGAAGTTATCATCTTCTAACGCTCTAAATGGTTTATGGGAATCATTGATTTCCACTAATTCAGTAGTTTCTTTAATCTTGTTATTGCTAGCGTAAGGATTGATTGAGGAATCCCATTCATTAAAATAGTTTTCAAAATAATCAGCGGAACAATAAGGAACGCCTTTGTATACTTCTTTAAGTCCATAACCACAAGAAGTCAAAATCAAAGTAGGAGCAAATAGAAATAGTTTAAAGGGTGATAGTTTCTTCATCTTCTATAACCTCCTTTTTTTCTTCAACTGGTTGTTCCTGAGCAACCACTTTACCTTTTTTCGGTAAGCTCAATGTCTTATTAAAGACATAACTGAGTAAGAATATAACAATTAATAATGGTGCACAGATAAAGAATGGGAACATGCTGTCGCTATTTACGAGTGGTCTTACATCTAAAAGCAAGATTGAAATCGCTAAGAATCCAAGTGTGTATCCCGCAATTGTGTATTTCACAGAATCATCTTCTTGGAAACGACCAATATAGATAAATAATCTTCTAATGCCTAACACTAAGGCAAACATGAAGAATATCGCACCAAATAAACCGCTAGTTAAAACATTATCAAATAGCCAGAAACCAGATAGTTTTTGGACTACACCATTAGGTGGGTAGAATGGATCGAATGACATCACATCCACTGCGGCACCAAATAGTTTAAAGAAACCGTATTTGGAATTAAGTAAGTCTTGGAAAACAATAATCACTCTATTGGAAAGTCCGTTCGCGACAAACAGTCTATTTAAGAGAGAATTGCCGATAAACAATTTAGCAAATCCAGAATTCAAATCTTGGGCAATAAAGAATGTGATGATGATAAATAGCAAAGCTATCGCTCCGATTGTTGCAACCATCACATTAAGAATTGGTCTGGCTTTCTTAAACTTAGCAGCAACGATAATGATAGCAATGCCAAGAACAAGAATGATATCAGAGATCAATGTAATACGACTGATGGTGAATAATAAGGATAAGAAAGCGATACCTGACATCACAGCGTATAAGATAAAGTCTCTTCTATTCTCTTTGTATTTAATAAAGAACAAAGGAATGACTGCGGTCATTAATAATGAGGGGAATAATGACCAATATTCCAGTTTCACTTCAGTGGCTTTGAAACCAAAAAGCATATACGCCATTTTACCAATAGGTAAAGCTGATGGTTTACCATCATAGAAGATATAAGAATTCTTATAAATCAATGTATAGAATGGTACATAATAGACCATCGTAATAATCAAGTTGATCAAAACGAATAACGCTAAAGCACCATAGACAATTAAAAGAGTCATCTTTATATTGAACTTCTCAATATACGCAGTTAAGAAACCGGCAATAGCAATAAATGTTAAAGCAATAGGTATAAATACAGTTTCCGCTGTGGAGATATGCCCTAAAGATGAAGCATTGAATGGAGATAATGCTGTTAATAATCCAAAGACAAATATCGGAAAGAGGAAAAACGCGAATGTAGCGACACCATCTTTGTTAATCTGTCTAAGTGTAACTAAGACTAATAAAACGGCCAATACAGCGGATAAAATACCGTAAAAAATAAAAGAATGGCCTAAATAAAAGGAAAAGAAGGCGAGAACTTCCATCGCGAGGAAGCCCACTACTATTCCATATGAAGTTAAATCAAACTTCTTTTTACTAGTATTCTCGGTTTTTTCCATCTTAAATCCTTATATTATTATATATAAAAAGAATAAAAAGGCATAAAAAAAGCGGCTTAGCCGCATTTTATGAATTCTTATTCCTCGCTCTCGAAATAGAAATCATCCATTCCGCCACCCATATCGAGGTATTCATCGGCGGATTGGTATGCTTCAAGGACTTCTAATTCTTCATTAGCGGTTAGTTCGCTGTTGCGATCTCTTGGACCAAGTTTCATAAAATATACCTCCTGGGGCTGTTAAATCAATCAGTCTATATAAATAGACCCATCAATTCTCTTGTCAAATACTATACCACCTCATAACGCATTGACAAAGCATTTTCGCATATAATTTATACACTGACAAAAAAGTATTAAAAAGGCTCGATTGGACCTGCATCAAAAAAATCATTCCCTTATTTATAAGGGCTATTGAAAATGTGGTATAATTTATGTAATATATACCTCTATGGAAGAAAAGAAGAGTCAAGAACAGATTATCGCTGAAAACTTAATCTACTACCGCAAAGCCATGGGTCTTACTCAATTAGAGCTCGCGGAAAAATTTAATTATTCTGATAAATCCATTTCAAAATGGGAAAGAGCAGAAGGATTGCCAGATGCTTTAGTTTTAAAAGCCTTAGCGGATTTCTACAATATCCGTGTTGATGACTTTTTTAGAGCAGAAAAAAGAAGGATCATCATGTCTAAGAAATCCAAGCACTGGTTCATCGTTGGATTATCTGAAGTCTTGTTATGGTTAGTCTTCGGTTTAGCGTTTGTTATTTTGTCTCTTGCTTTACCAAGCGCATTCCATTGGTGGTTGATCTTCATCTATTCCGCTACCGCTTCCTTTATTCTCGCGGTTGTGTGGGCGGGTATATATCATAAGAAATTCTTCCAACTCCTTGCTACTTCCGGAATTATATGGCATGGATTATTAGGATTATTCCTTACCATGCTCTTCTATACCAACATCCCTAACCTTTGGTTATTATTCCTCATCGGAATTCCCCTTGAAGGATTAGCGGTGCTCTGGTACTTCTTAAAAAGAAACAATAAGAAAAACGTAAATTAGTTTGGTTAAATCCAAACTTTTTTTATAAATAAAAACTCTCTTTCGAGAGTCTTATTCTTTCATACCATCATTGATATATAAGATACCAAGTGTTTTCGGTCCACAATGAGATGTGATTGTGGCTTGGGCAACTGTCTCATATATCTTTTTGAAGCCTCTTTTCTTTAAAGCTTCACGAGCGACTGCCACCATCTCAGGAGTTGCATGTGAATGTGTTACGAAGGCAATTGATAAGTCTGGGTTATTGAATTCTTCAAGTGTATCTTTGCAATATTGTTCGACGCACTTTTCGCCTTTACCATGATATTTCTTTTGTGGCGACATCTTGCCATCTTTCACAATAATCTGTGGTTTGATTCTGAATAAAGCGGCAGCGAACTTCGCTAAACCAGAACAACGTCCACCTTTATATAAATAGTTCAAGGAATTAATAACAAAGCTAGCTTGCACATAAGGAGTACGCGCTTCCACTTTCTCCACAATTTTTTCTGGTGATAAGCCTTGATCAGCAAGTTTTCTCGCATAAATTGCTTGTAAAGCAATACCAGTAGATAAACTTTGCGAATCAATAACATATACATTCTTAATTATTGATGCCGCCTTCTTTGCATTTTCACAAGAAGATGAAATGCCAGAGCTTAAAGAAATATGAATCACAGCGTCGTGATTTCTTAATAAGGAAGTGAAATATTTATCGTATTGAAATTCGTTGACTGCAGCAGTTTTTGGAAGAATGCCTGTTTTATCAACGTAATCAAAAATCTCTTCAGGAGTAATTTCTCCATCGTAGCCACTTTTATCACCAAGGATAACAGTGAATGGAATAACATCTATATCAAATTCTTTTTGTAATTCTTTTGGAATATCTAAGGTTGATTCGGTAGAAATGGCAATCTTCATATCACTGCCTCCTTACTATTATTATAGTAGATTAAAAAATCGATTATTTCAAAAAGTCTTTAACTGAGGAATCATATTTCTCAGTTTCATTATTTCTAATGTGTGAGTGTGTACCCTTATCAAACCACACAATCTTTTTGCCCTTGCTTGAACAAACATCAAACAAAGTTTGAGCTTTATCCGGTAAAGAGAATTTATCATTTCTTGTGTGGATGAAAAGAATAGGAATTTCTAACTCTTGAACAAGTTTATATGGGTTAGATAATTTAACGGAAACACCAGTATACACTCTAAACCAGAACCAGATTTGATAATAAACCGGGAATAATTTGTGCCCTTGATCCACATAGTGTCTCTTATAAGATTCTTTAAAGTTAATGAATAAACCATCAACCACAATCTTTTCCACTAATTCTTTACCTTCTTTTGAAGTGGCGGCAATTAAACCTGCGGAGCCACCAACGCAAACACAGTGGAGAGCAAACTTTTCTTGTCCTCTAGTGTCATGAATGTATTTCATCCATGCAACAGCGTCTTGTCCTTCTTTAATGCCAACTGTGGAAAGTTTGCCTTCACTAAACCCATGTGCTCTCGGATCAATGAATAAAACGTTGTAGCCTGATTCGATATAAGGTTTTGCGTAATAATACGCGTATAATGCGCACTCACAACGCCCGCACAAGAACAATGCAGTCTTTTTCTTTCCAAAATTATAAAATTCGCCAAATAATTTAAGGCCATCATTTGTGATTTGAACATCTTCTTTGTGGTCAACGAATTGTTGCATGTATTCAATACCATCGTTCCACATTTTCATTTGCTCAGGATTATTAGGTGCGGAACACACTCTACCCCAGGATTCACCCATCTTTGTGGATAAAGTATGAAGGTATACTCTTCTCGCGGTTTCAAATGTAATCCACACACCAAAAAGTAAAGAGATAAGAACGAAAATTCCTACCCCTATTAAAACCCATTGATATGCTTGTAATGATGCTAAAATCACTGCAAAACCTCAAAATTTCTTATTTTTTGGATGAAAAATCAAGGAATGTCTTTCTTTCCTCTTCACAGTCTTTGCTGACTGGTTTTTCGCCAAAGAAGAAGGCGGCAATTAAGCCAGGACCAACATTAAC
>JAEEGL013573790.1_pt1 | contig 15996 bp, 11 predicted proteins | sample 9134231 | NCBI WGS metagenome assembly JAEEGL01 (sample SAMN16246548, study PRJNA631951) | gut metagenome | biome: gut microbiome; feature: rumen; material: fiber-attached | host: Bos | place: Iran: Karaj | collected 2018-10 | reverse complement strand
GCCGAAGGGCATTATATTGGTACATTTTACTCGGATGACGGAACGGTTTCCATTGTTCAGGATTTTGATGCGGGCACAGCTGTGATAGTGGACGGGGATGAAGAGATCCCTGTGGAAATATCTGACGGAGTATATGGCCCTCGCATCATGAAGTGTGATATTGACGGCGACGGTGAAGCCGAATATGTGATTTCAGAGTGTGAGGGCACAGGTACAGGTTTTTCTACCCGTGGTCTTTGCATTGTTAAAAAGATTGATTCGGAATATATACTTACACGTTATGATTGGAATTACTTTGCTGAAATACTTAACAGCAGGTTCAGTTATTCGTATGATCCTGATGAGAACAAATTACGCTTCTATATAGAGAACAGCGATAATAATTTAGAATTTTTTGTGGCCTTCGTGGGTGATGATAAATTGGAAGATGTTGTCTTTACAGATATAGTAGATGTTTATTTCGCAGATGGAAAAGTTTACCTGTCTGCGGCTTTAGGACTAATCTTCGAAGGTCATGGCTGTCCGGATTACGAGCAGGGTATTGTGCCTTATGCCCCTATCACAATAGATAGCGATTCCGGTATTTCAATCGGAGATTTTACGGTTTTGACTTGACGACGGATCTTGGGTGCTTGCCCCCATAAAACACAAGGAGATTGATAATGGATAGAATTGAGCTGGACTTACGTGATAAGGCTGTGATTTCTGCATATAGGGATTGTGACCAAGATTTGTCAGAAGAATATAAAAATCTCTTGATGTAGGCCAGAAAGAATATGAGAAACGTGAACAATCTCGAATAGAAAACCAAGAGAACCTCCGTAGAATTGCAGCCAATTCGGACGAGACTATTGCATCGTTAAAAAGAATAAATGAAGTACTAGAAAAGCAAAATCAGTTATTGGAAAATGATAATAAACGTTTGAATACTCAGGTGGAGGAAATTGTAAGGATTATTAATTTTTTAGTCGAAATTACACAGAAAGCTAATGATAAACAGAGTGAAAGTATGGAAACAGTAAATGCTCTGGCTTTACAATTAAATCTAACTGCAGAAGAAAACTCCAAATTTGATTGGAAGAAATTTATTGCAGATACGTCGGTGAATGGTATCTTTCTTGGAATTCAGCTTTATCTAAAGCAACATGGATTGTTATGATCATATGATTTATGACTAATAGAGTGAAAATGTAATTGAAGTTTTTTGACTATAAATATTGGTCTGAATGAATGGTGAAAATAATGGCTGACAGAGATGTATATACTCTTTTTAAAGAAAAATTAGGAGTAATGGTTGATGAAAAACTAAAACAGCTTGGCTTAGGGCTATTATCAGGCTTGAAAGAGTTGATTCAGGATAAACAATTTGAACAGGAAATGATTGATATTATTATTCATGAATTTAATAGTTATATCAATCATGGCTTTTTATCTTTTGATAAGGATACATATATAAAAGAAATTGTTGAAAAGTTCCCGGTAATATTTACAAAACTAAAAAATACTAATGGATTAGAATGGGAAAATATTAAAACTAGAAATATTAAATATATTGTCAATAGTTCATTCTTTGTATCAGATAAGGATGATGAAGCTTTACGCATAGAGTCCAACAAATCTATATCTAATCGAATAAGTGAAGAGAAAGCTCATATAACTAATCTTACTGATAAATTATTTGATGCATATTACTCGTATCAGAGAAATAAAAGAACGGAGCCAATTACTTTATACACTGGTGAAATTGAATCGAGTTTTTACACTAATTGTAAATGGATGAAAGACGAAGTAGAGGAGACACGTCGAATAATTGTTGATGGTAATTCCAAAATACTTGATGAAGTAAAAAAAAGAAATGTAAGCGAAGAATATCATAGTTATAAAGCATCATACTTGTTTGAATACAATCTGATTCCTCGTCGACTATATGATGTTCTGAAAAAGAATGCTTTGTATGAATCAATAGTTATAGAAACTATTCTGAAGAGAAAAGAATTGGATTATACTTCGTGTATTTTTGATTATTGTAATTCTTATAGAGATAAACGAACTAAAGAATACTTAAGTATAATTGATATGTTAATATCTGATAATAGCATATCAAAAGTATCATCATTAGATGTTGCTGTCATGATTTTGTCGGTCTTGTATTCGGATTTATCTATTGGTATCTCACTTGATCTATTTCGATATCTTATAACGAATGAATATAAAGATAAATGGGCTGAATATATATCTAATCTGAAGAAATTGAAAATTGAAGATATATCGATGACTTTTGCTGCTCCTGTGGAGCTTGTTCGATTAGATGAATTGTATAATGGAGATTTTGATGATGATTATATTATTGAGAATCCTTTATGCAGAAGGATTATTTGCGATTTTATAAAAATGAATTATTATGACATATCTTGTCTTATCGCTACTCATAATACGTATATGAACTTATATTCAGGTGATAGTAGCATGCCATGGAAGTGCTCAAATAATACCGAGAATGCGATATATAAGGATATGCTAAGAAGCCTAGTTGGAATGGTTTTAAAATGTGAAGGCTATGATGAGTACGAGCAAATTGATTATCAGTTAAACCACTCAAATATATATGGCATGAATGTGGCTTATGCAAATGACTGTGCAATTTATTATATTATTTATTTGCTGAAATTAACGTCATTTTTTTATATTAATTTCGAAAGTTGTCCGGAATACTATTGGATAAAAAATACAATAATGGAATGCGATGGAATACAAAATTCTGATTACGACATGAAAATCGAATTAGGATATGACTGTTCAGATGTATATAGATTATATCATAATACAGATGAAAGACGTATTCGTATCATGATTTCCAATATAAGTGACTCACATAATTATCATTGTCTAAAAATGTGGAAAGAAACGATACAATCAGAAATTAACAAAGAAACAAACATTTTGCTGACTATATATAAAAATTCACACGATTTATCAATATCTTTTTTTGAATTGTGTATTCTCAATGATCAAGATTATAACTTTTCACTCGAACCTATTACGATGAAAACAGATAGTTCGATTTTTCCTCTGTTGATTCATAAAATATACGATGATGATGTTTGGTCCGGAGTGCGGGAAATCCTTCAAAATTCCATAGATGCATGCCGGAAGAGGAAACTAGAGGATCCAAATTATGAAGAACCCCAAATTGTGATTTCTTTAGATACAAGCTCCGGGAAATTATCAGTATCTGACAATGGAGTTGGAATGCAGGAAAATGTGATTCGAAAATATTTCCTGTCAATTGGAAAATCCTATTATGATTCAGCAGAATGGAGACAACAATATACTGATAATGATGGGGATGATTTAATTCCTCATATTGGTTGTTATGGCATCGGGAAATTAGCTTATTTCATGCTGTCAGATGAATACCTTGTGAGGACGTGCTACTACAGTGACGATTGTGGGTGGGAATTCAAAGTTATAAAAAATGATATTTTATTATCTAAAAGTATCGAGTTAAAAAAATATAATGGTAACTATTCTTCGGGTGCTCTTGAAAAAGGAACTACCGTTTCTATGAATTTAAAGAAGAGAGTTCTACATAATCAGGAATTGATGAATCATTCATGTTGGATGAGACTTATTGATGTATCAGAGAGCGAGATAACTGTATTATGTGAAATTGATGAGGAACGGTTCTTGATTAACAATTATTACTATCCGGTTCGTTGGTATTGCATTTATAGTAGTAAAGGATATTCTGTTTATGTTAGCTATGATGAATATGCATTATCTTCTTTGAATGGAATTGTTGTTCCTCAAAAAATATATAGTGCAAAAATAAGAATTGAGAGTTATTGCTCATTGGACTTTGTTGATGTTAATAGAAAAAGATTTAATTCTATAGTTCATAACCATTACAAAACCTGGTTGATAAATTCTCTAAAGTTATTTATTGAAACGATGGAATGGCATATATTAGATTTTTGTAAATTTTATTATAATGCGGATTATGTTTGCTTTCCTAAAGAATCTCAACAATATATCGTACATTATTATTTGGAAGATTTATCTACGTATGAAAATGTTCAAGAAATTGAATGCAGGAGATTCTCAAATTATGATGATATCCGTTCATTCATTTCAAAAGGATATTACATAAAAAGTAATCATATTGATGAGCGTGATGACTATCATGCGTCATGGGTTGTTTCCGACCCAGAGAAATTTAAATCAGAATATTTGTATAATTTCGATTTAAAATCCAATTTAACTAATAATGTTGAAGAGATAAATTTTGATGATGAAGGGAATTTATTAATTCAATATGGTTATGGAGATCTTAAGAACCCAGAGCGACATCAATACAAATCATATGAGTTTGTTCCGAAAAAGGATATTTATGATCGATTTATTAAAGTGGGCGATCGGATACTTTTTTTTACTAGCAGTTTATATCATGATTTTTTTCCGGAACATCCTACGACAAATTTACTTGATGATTCTTCGGATGAATATAAATTCTATTTTATAGATATGAATAATACAAATGAAATAGATCCAAAATCGATGAAATTTTTGCGCACGCATATCGATAAAATTATGAGTGATTTGATTCAATTTGTAATGTGATTAGAAATTTTGATAGAAGTATAATCGATATTCATATTTTGATTTAGCTATAAGAACTTATTTTTCAGGACTTTTTTATATTGAACTAGAATTAATTAATGCTATTAGCATAATTGATTGATTCTGGGACCATATAGATAATGATACTTGGTGGAGAGAAAATAATGAACAATACATTATTAATTGGAAATGGACTTAATCAAGCTTTATATACTGGGGCGAAGAAATGGGATGAAATATTGTCTGCCGATAACGATCTTAGGCAGTGTATTGATAATTATACATTTCTTTATGAGGCTAATTTGTTAAGAATGGTTAAGAGGGATAATTCCTACGATGATGATAGATATAAAAATGAAATAATAAGTAGATTGAAGCCTTGTTTGAATGATACTAATATAAAAACGGGTGTTGAATCTATTGATAAACTTTTTCAGTTCGCAAAGAAAAAGAATGTAGATAATATTCTTACCACGAACTATGATCAAGTTATTGAAACTGGTTTAAGTAAATTTGGTTATAATCATAAAAATATAGATGATAGCGAAACAATATATAGTATGCGAAGAAAGCGCGAGTATTCCAAGAATGATCACGAATTATGTTTGTGGAAGATTCATGGTGATAGTGAACATATTAAATCAATATGTCTAGGCTATGATCAATATTGCGGCTATTTATCTAAGATTCAAGGTTATATAAAGGGTAATTATTCTTCTAGTAAAAATGAAGCGTATAAAGTGGATGTTAAAATTGAAGAAAAGATTAAAAATGATAAGTACGATCACATATCTTGGGTTGAGTTATTATTTTCCTCTAATGTATATATGTTTGGTTTTTCATTAGATTATTCCGAAATAGATCTTTGGTGGTTACTACAGAGAAGAGCTAGAATGATGGGGCAAGGTGTCAAAATACTCAACAAAATTGTATTTTTGTATAATGAATATGATTATGCTTCGGATGAAGTCATTAATAATGCGTCAGACTTAAATGAAAAAAATAGTATGATGCGGAAAAATAAGAAACTTGAAGATAAAATAAAGTTATTAAATGAGTTGGGGGTTGAATGCAGAAGGATTGAAATCAAAAATGCGTTATTTTCCTCTGTTTTTTCCCAAATCAAATAGGTAATTTACTTAAGAGAATCGTGGTTATGATATGGGACTCTTTAAATGCATCTTTCATTTTTTGGACTGTATGGCATTTGTTTAAACTGGTAAAAAGTAAGGATTTATCTTGCTATATCGTGATGCGTATTTATGATAGACAAATAAATACATCAAAAATACCACATTATTTTGAATAAATGTAAAATTTGACCTAAACATCCACCAAAGAGGTGGTTTAGTATTGTTAGTCATTACGACCTCATTAGGGACGGCTTTGCCTGCGTGTAAGGCTGTTTTTTTAAAGGATGAATATTGGATAATAATCGATGATATACTATAAGAGATCGTCGAGAATAGTTTTTCTACAATACTGGGGAATTACGTAATATATGAACAATAATTTTGAGAACGATAGTGTGAAAAAGAGTATTGAAGACATAGTAGATAAAGTATCAGCATATAATATTTTTGATTTTATAAGCAGAGTTTCTGGACTAAATTTGTTATCTGAAAATCAAAACAAAGCAGTTATTACTGACACTTTGATTCAATATATACTTTCTTGCCCTAAAGAAAGGTTTAGTTCGTCAATAATAATGAGCGATAAAAAATTTAGCTCGTTAATTGAAGAGATGAATCATACTTTCTTATCATCATCAGTAGATCCATGTGAGAATACATTTATTCAGAATGTAATGATGAATGGACAAAATTTCACAGTATTTAATGGGATTGATGTGACCCCTGCATATAGTTTACAAGCATTGATAAGAGTTCTATTTGGATATGGTAATACTTTTGATTCTGAGTATTTGGAAAAGGTAAACAGATTGTTTGCTTATATCTTAACTGTTTCTGATGAGGTTGCAAAAAAAATCGGAATAAATCTAGAAAACGCTACTTATAACGAAGAACGAAGAGTTCTTGTTCCATCAGGTACTTTAATAAAGCAAAATGCAGGGTATATTCGCCTGCCTGTTGATCGATTCCGTAAATATGCTGGAAGATTCTTTGATTTGAATGAAATGTTTGTTGAGTTTGGCTGCGAAGAACGAGGAGATATAAATAATAGACCTTTTTATACAAAACCATTTTTATATGATGAGTCAAATGATGAATTGATTGTTCTAAATATATCTTTATTGCCTGCATTCGCTATGTATAAAACTTTTGAATGGGCTGAAAGCTATTCGATAAAGAATGCAGTTATCAATAAATTTAATGATTATCTGTGGCTGGATTCAAAATTAACCCTTGATAAATTGGGACATAAACAAATCAAGGAAGAAGATTGCGAAATTGAATGTATTTCAAATGATTACTTTAAAGAAGCTATAATGACAGCCTATAACAATCAGGTTATGGTTGTTTTTTATCTTTGTGACGATGGAGCACAGTATTCTTTAGGTGCTGTGCACAGTGATTATCCGGATCAGCGACATGCTCGACTTTTAAAAAAGAGATTAGAGTATTATAACGATAATATTGAAAATTTAAAAAAGTATTCTGATGATATCTATGTTATGTACGTGGTTAACAGTATAGGTAGAAATATGATGATTGGAATTGATTTTAATCCATTTTCGTATAGGCCTATAATGATTAATCCATTTGAACTGCATTGTGTAAAGGTTCATGAACAGAATAGTAATTCTTTTTTTCCTAGGTATATTCGTGCTAAAAGTCGAATTAGAACAAGTGAAACTTTTCTTTTCTCAGAATTAAACTCTATATGTATATATACAAGTAATAATAATTCATTTTATATGAATGATGATATGGATTATGATGAGACGTTTGTATATATTGCACCAGGGGATTCGGTTGCATATATTACTGAATCGTTAACCAGAGAGGATCGTAAATTGATCGATTCTTATGATGACGGATATAAAACCGAAGTGGTTTTAATGGATAGGGTTAGGAATATATATTATGAGAGTGGTCTATTTTCTAAACCTAATATAGCACTAGCCGTAATCACTGAAAATATAATAATTTGGATAATTGCAGATGAATTTGATGAACTAAGGCAATTTAATATAATAAATTCGCTGACAAACACGATTTCATATTGGTTGGCTGAATGTAAGTCTATAATTGATAAACTTGTTTTTTCTTATAAGGTGTGTTCCTTTCATATTTCTATACAGAAAGAGAAAATTGATGAATACTATTGTGAAAAGCATATCCATTCGTCATTTGATAAATGTATAAGTTTAGAAGAGAAATACAATCACATTGGATTGTGTTTCTCTCCAGAGGCATTTTGCAATCTAAATAACCAAGACAATACTCAGGAAAAAGCATTAGTAAAGTATCTTTTGGATGTTCTAAATGGAATGGCGTTTGATAGAGCGGATTACTTAAGAGATTTAGACGATAAGTTTAAAAATCCATTAAAGAAAAAGTTATTTTCTACCAGCTATGTGGAAAATCCATATTTGAAACCATTAGATATTATGGAATATAGAACTGTTCGTGACGAGGATGAAGACTATTTATCTGGAATAATCGGAAAAGAATTACTGTCAACTGAAAAATGGACCGTTGGACCAGTCGATGATAAACGTAGGCTCGAAATAGCAAAGGTTGTTGTTGAGTGGTTGTATACTCGCTTGAAAAAAATGGTATCTGAATTAAGCCCTGAATATGTTGTAGAAGTTATATATCATGATTTGGAAGAGATATTGTATAGATTAATTCTTACAGAGGAAAGATATTATTCGGATATTTTGTGTTATCCAGAAAGGGAAAATGAAATAATACGTGAATACAATAAACTGAATAAAACCTCTCTTGCTTTAAAATTCTTGATTGAATATGTAACTGCTTGTCCCCCTAGCGGGAGCAAACGATTAGGGATAGGTCAGTATGAGGAATTATTGGCTATATGTTCTATGATTGTTGACTGGGCATATAAAGGAGATCTTTTTTTCTATAATATTGTAAATGCTCCTGTAGAATTTCTGAAATCAAAACGTATAGGAATGAAGCATGATGAATTTGATGATATGAATCAATATAATGAGGAATATAGAAGAAGACAACTAAAATTTGATTCATCATCAGAATTGAGGAAAGATTATAAATTTAAGGGAATTGATTATAGCGAAGAACTTGATTTAGCTTTTCAAGCTGAATTTGGATATACGTATACTACTTTTTGCCTTGTTATAGCAAATATCGCGGCTATTTTTGAACGGGATGTGAATGTCGTTAGTGTCGAAGAAATGATTAATCAATTACAGGTGGTTATTGGTAATTTGTCTAAAGATATTATTTCTAAAATATTAGATGATATATCATATTGTGAAAGGGATGATTTTTTGTCTCCACCAGAAGGTTTTGATAAGGAAGATGCATTCCCTTGGAGGTTTAACAGACGATATTCTTTTAATAGACGTCCCATTATGAGGAGAAGTGATGAGTATATTTGGGGAAATAGACAATTATTTCATATGGCTGAATATATTAAGGATTTAATTTATTCAGGCAAATTTAAGGCAAATAGTGATGAAATGAAATCTCTTTGTGGACGCATAGTCAAAAATAGAGGAGCTGCGTTCAATGATTTAATATATCAAATGATTAGTGATATGGACGAATTTATTCTTTATCCTAATGTGAAAAAGATAAATGGTAAGAGAATTGCCGATTCTGGTGAAGATTTAGGTGATGTCGATATTCTAATAATAGATGAACAAAATAGTAAAATAATCGTTACAGAAGTAAAGAATTTTCGATTTTCGAGAAATCCTCGGGAAATTAATCTTGAGTATGAGAAAATGTTTTTGGATAAAGCAGATCATAGATGCTTCGCTACAAAACATAAGCGACGAGTGGAGTGGGTTAAGAATCATATATCTGATGTAAGGATTCAGTATGGTTTGGCAGATAAATCATGGAGTGTATCAGGGTTATTTATTGTCAACCAATCACTTATAAGTCAGCATATATATAAACAAGATATCAAGTGTATATCTATATCTGAATTATGCGTCAATGCTATTCGCTATGCCTAAATCACAATAGATCCGAATGATAAAGATTGTTAAATAATTGATAATCATAGAATTGAAGAAAATGGTTGCTGATACAAATATAATTTCTTGATAGGTATAATTGGGGATTTAGAAGACCGTTGATTACTTGCAGAAATATGGCGAAGACCATGGGACTGACAGATATGCAAGCGATGCTGAAAACAGACTTCAGGGATTGCATGTTATGTCAACCAAAGCTGGGTAATAAATTACCCTAAATACCTTAATATATGTATCTGAAAATGGTATAATTAATTGTCGTTTTATGCCATTTTCTCATATGGGGGAAGACATTATGCCAAAGGGGACTAATCAGAAGCTCAAGCTCTATCGTTTGGCTCGTATTATGACTGAACTTACTGATGACGAGCAGATGATAACTATGCCCGAAATTCAGAAGGAATTGGCAAAATACGACATCACTGCGGACAGAAAGAGCCTTTATGACGATCTGGAAGCACTTGAGGTTCTTGGCATAGAAGTAAAAGGCGAAAAAGTCGGCAGAAAATTCTATTATCATGTCTCTAATAAACAGTTTGAGATAGCAGAGCTTAAGCTCCTCGTCGATGCTATCCAATCTTCTAAGTTCATCACGGAAAAGAAATCCAAAGAACTGATAAATAAACTGAATACATTTGCCAGCAAGTACGAAGCCGACCAGCTTAACCGCCAGGTTGTTGTTCAAGGCAGAGTAAAGACTATGAACGAGAGCATCTACTATTTCGTAGATGACGTTCACCGTGCCATTGCGGAAAACAAACGGATAAGCTTCGAGTACATGAAATGGGATGTTAATAAATCCATGATTGCCCGCAGAGACGAACCATATGTCGTTAGCCCATGGGCTCTTACATGGGATGACGAGAACTACTATCTCATTGCCTATGATGAAGAAGCTGACTGCATAAAGCACTTTCGAGTAGATAAGCTCAAGAGTATCCGGATACTCAAAGAAAAAAGAACCGGTCGGGACAAGTTTAAAGAATTCAATATAGCCAAATACTCTAAAATGAGCTTTGGAATGTATCATGGAGAGCCGACTAGGGTGATGATGGCATTTCAAAAAGATATGGTTGGAGTTTTTCTGGATAGATTTGGCAGAGATATCCCGATTAATCCCTCGGGAAAACAAGATTGGTATGAAGCATATGTTGATGTTGCGGTAAGCAATCAGTTCTTTGGCTGGGTGTTTGCTCTTGGGAATGATGTAAAACTACTCGGCCCGGAAAATGTTGTAGAGTTATTCAAAAGAGCAGCGCAGGAAAGAGCAAAGCAGTATATATGATATCGAACAAAACACTAGAGTATTATGACAAAAATGCAGAGGTGTTTTCAACAGGAACACTGAATGTGGATTTTGCAGATATTCAAAATCGATTTCTCACTTTAATGCCTAAAGGGGGATTGATTCTTGATTTCGGATGTGGTTCTGGAAGAGATACCAAATATTTCCTTGATAAAGGATATGAAGTTGAGGCAGTGGATGGTTCTGGAAAAATGTGTGAATATGCCAGTAACTATACCGGAATAACTGTTAAACAAATGCTTTTTCAAGAACTGAATGAAGTGGAAATGTATGATGGTATCTGGGCATGTGCATCTATCCTACACTTGCCGAAAGAGTCATTGCGGGCGGTTTTTCAGAAGATGATTAGTGCCACCAAAACTGGCGGATATATATATGCTTCTTTCAAATATGGAGAATTTGAAGGGTTTAGACATGATAGATACTTTATTGACTTTACAGATGAATCATTTGAAAAACTAATAGGCAACTATTCTGAAATACATATTGTTGATGAGAAAGTAACGGCTGATGTACGTCAAGGCCGAGAAAACGAGAAGTGGCTGAATATTATTCTTAAGAAAGGCTGAGCGTTTACGATGATATTACCTTATTCGGACGAACTGAATATTGGGCACTTAAGCAGATTATATGACAACACGACTAATTGTTATAAGTTTTTTTGGTTTATGGCAATTATTGAAAAGCTTGATAATGGTCAATTGTCGTTTACATATGATGAATTGCTAAACGAGATGATCACTTATGCATGGTATATGGTTAGCGAATACCATCTTAGACTTGGACCTATTGGAAGTACGGATAACCTTGAAGAGGTTGTTAAATATATCAAAGATAAATACGGATTTTCGTCCTCTGAAAAAAGAGAAAAGATAATTGGATTTCTTCTATCAACAGATGATAAGAAGATCCAAGATTATAAGAACAAATTAACACTGAATGTTCCATACAGACTTCAATCTCCATTTTATGATGATATAAATATTCAAAGAACGGAATGGCACGCAATAGAGAGTTTATCACAGAAAATTAATGCCCAGAAAAGACTGATTTATTATTTTGATTACATTGCTGGAACTAAATCTGTAGTTAGGGTTGATGAAACATGGGCAGCATATCTGAAGAAACACAAAGAAATATTAATTAATTGGACGCAGTTTAATCTTATTAAATATCTTCAACGTCGTAATCCGGGAGTTTCGGGAATTGCTGACAAAATAGAAGCACCAACGTCAAGAAATCTAAATGATATTAGAAAATACTGGAAATTGATCATTTCCAAAGATTCTTCAATCAGGGACATATATGGAAATGTTGAACTTGTTGATGAGAAATTGTCCATAGATCACTTTGTTCCTTGGCAGTATGTCGCACATGATGAGTTATGGAATTTGCATCCGACAATTGCATCTATAAATAGTAAGAAGAGCAACAATTTACCTTCGTGGGATAAATATTTCGATAAACTTAGTATATTGGAGTATAAAGCCTATGATTTGATCTGGACGGATAAAGAGATAAAAAAAATCTACGACAGTGTAGCGGATAGCCATTTGAATGATTTGACAATACGGAGCTCGTTATACGAAAAAGGGTTGAACATATCAGATTATCAGACGCGTTTGGAAAAAATAATAAAACCTGTTTATGATTCTGCGTTAAGTCATGGATTTAAAGTTTGGGTTTATGGAAACTGACAGAAATATAGGTGAGAAGATAGTATGATTGTATATGATGGTATAAAAACGGATTTCCTAACAAGTTGCGAAAAAGATACCATTGCGATAGAGATTGAACAAAATATCTTGTCGAAAATGGGAAAGCATACTCCAAAAGCAGAATTCCGTTCATGGGAAAATTCTTTAAATTATATGTATAAAGTTCTCAATGACAACGACATCCCATCGGATGCAGGTGTTGCCATTGAATTTAATATTCCCCAAACTTCCAAAAGAGTTGATTTCATGATTTCCGGATATGATGAGTCTGATAATGCTGATTTGGTGATTGTGGAATTAAAACAGTGGGATAGCCTTACGGAAGTGAAGGGAACAGACGCACTTGTTGAGACGTATGTGGGTGGTGGAAATCATAGAGTTGTTCATCCTTCATATCAAGCTTGGTCTTATGCACAGCTTATATACGATTATAATGGAGAAGTTCAGGATAGAAAAATTAAGTTATCTCCCTGCGCATGCCTTCACAACTATATCCGTCACGATAATGATCCATTGGATTCGGATCAGTACAAGGATTATTTGGATGAAGCTCCTGCTTATACAAAGGGGCAGCTTGATCAGTTAAGGGCATTTATAAAAAAGTCAATTCGTAAAGGTGATAACAAAGAAATATTATACCGTGTTGACCATGGCAAAATACATCCATCAAAAAGTCTGCAGGATTCTATCGGTTCTATGCTTAAGGGCAACCGTGAGTTCATAATGATTGATGAGCAGAAGGTTGCTTATGAGGAAATTCTGAGAATATCCCTTAAGTGCCAACAAGACTATAAGAAGAGAACTGTGATAGTAAAGGGCGGTCCGGGAACCGGTAAGACTGTCATAGCGATAAATTTATTAGCTGAACTTACTAGGAGGGATCAGCTTGTTCAGTATGTATCAAAAAATAGTGCCCCTAGGCAGGTCTACCTTAAAAAACTTAAAGGACAGATTAAAAAGAGTAGTGTAGATAACATGTTCAAAGGTTCAGGTACGTATACCGAAACGGGGTGTAATGTTGCACATACACTTCTTTGCGATGAGGCTCACAGATTGAATGAAAAATCCGGTATGTTCCATAATATGGGAGAGAACCAGATCAAAGAGATAATTCATGCTGCATTTTGCTCGGTATTTTTCATTGATGAGAGTCAAAGAGTGACGATGGATGACATAGGGTCATCTGAAGAAATAGAGAAGTGGGCTAGAGAGGAAGGCTCTGAGATTCACTACTTGGAACTTCAATCACAGTTTAGGTGTAATGGCTCTGATGGATATCTTGCATGGCTTGATGATGTATTAGAAATAAGGGAGACGGCCAATTATGATCTTGAAGGGATAGATTATGATATAAGAATTTGTGATAACCCAAATGAAGTGAGAAATCTGGTCATAGAACGGAACAGGGTAGCAAATAGAGCAAGGGTTTTAGCGGGATATTGCTGGGAGTGGGTTAAAAAAGAGCAGAATAATACCAATTATCATGATATAAGGATTGGCGATTTCGAAATGAGTTGGAATCTGGGAAGTGGAGAACCTTTTGCTGTAAGCGAGACATCGATAAATGAAGTCGGTTGTATACATACTTCCCAGGGGCTAGAATTTGATTATGTCGGCGTTATCATCGGTGATGATATTAGATTTGAAAATGACCATGTGATTACAGACTATACCAAAAGGGCTAAGACAGATCAGTCATTAAAGGGTATAAAAAAACTTTTCAAGAATAATCCTGACGAAGCAAAGAAAAGAGCAGACGAAATTATAAAGAATACATATCGTACTCTTCTTACTAGGGGGATGAAGGGTTGTTATATCTATTGTACTGATCCGGGTTTTTCACAATATTTGAAAAATAGATTGGAGCATTTAAAACATGACTCAGCAAACAATTGACAGAATTAGAAAATTCACCGAGGATCGAGAGTGGAATCAATATCATTCTCCCAATAATCTCGCTAAGTCCATAGTGATTGAAGCAGCAGAATTACTCGAATGCTTTCAGTGGAATGATGATGAATATGATCTTCAGCATGTAAAAGAAGAACTTGCTGACGTTCTTGTGTATTCTCGTAATCTTCTTGACAGACTCGGACTAGATGAAGATGAAATTGTGAATATGAAGATGGATCAGAATGAAAGAAAATATCCAGTAAATAAGGCAAAGGGTAATTCTACTAAATATACTGATTTATAATTCGCTCTATTATGAATTTAGCAGTTTTCCACCGAAAAATGAAAGGATACTATGTATGAAGGCACAGGATCAATCATTATTATTTTTAACAACACCGTGTTATTATGACATTCCTTTTTTTCAAAGGGCTTACGTTTGGGGGGAGGAGAATTGGAGCGAACTTTTTAAGAATCTGACTAATAAGTCTCAAAATCATTTTCTTGGATCCATAATTCTCAAGAATGAACTTGCTTCACCTGGAAGTGTCGCCAGATTTTCCGTGATAGACGGTCAACAAAGATTGACTACTTTAAGTATTCTGCTTAGAGCTTGCTTTGATTTCATCCAAAAGCACGCACAGCAATTTGGATATTCTGATAATATTGTTACTACTTGCCAGGTGCAAATGGAAAACATTCTATTTGTTCAAGAGGGTGGAATTAACAAGAAATTATTTGTGAAGATTAATCATTCTCACCTGGATAAAAAGGCTTTTGAGAGTGTGATTAATGGGAATATGAATGTGGATGACAGATGGGAGAAGTATGTAAATCTCGCTGACGATGATCCGACTAGTAATATCTATAAGGCATATGCATATTTTAGAAATGAATTGGAAGACATTGATCAGGATACATTAGATTATCTATGGGAATTACTGACGGTTGATAAGATTAGATTCCTTGTAAATATCGATCTAGATACAAATGACGATGAACAGGCTATTTTTGACACTGTTAATTCTACCGGTGTCAGATTATCAAGTGCAGATACCATTAAGAATCTCCTGTTTCAGCGATATATTGAAGTTTTAAGGCTATCTAATTCCGGCACTGCAGATGAACTGGCAATTAGTAAGTATAAAGAAACCTGGGTTGATGCATTTGTTACAGATGAATCAACAAATGCTTATTGGGAAGAATTGCGCCAGTATGGTCGTATGAAACGAAGTAATATTGAAACATTTCTTCATTCTTTTGCGGTTGTTAAAGGTTTTTTTATTCCATCTGAGCACAAT
>JAEEGL011687601.1_pt1 | contig 15996 bp, 8 predicted proteins | sample 9134231 | NCBI WGS metagenome assembly JAEEGL01 (sample SAMN16246548, study PRJNA631951) | gut metagenome | biome: gut microbiome; feature: rumen; material: fiber-attached | host: Bos | place: Iran: Karaj | collected 2018-10 | reverse complement strand
GGGCGGGGCGGCCCGGGAATGGTGAGGATAAAAGGAGCGAAGAACTATGACCCGGCAGATGAAGAAGGAAGAAATGTTTGAGCATGATAACTGCGGCATAGGAGCCATTGTAAACATAAACGGAGGCAGGGACCACGCAGTGGTGGATGATGCCCTTAAGATAGTCGAGAGACTTGAGCACAGGGCAGGCAAGGATGCAGCGGGAGAAACCGGTGACGGTGTCGGTATCCTTACCCAGATCCCCCATGACTTCTTTGTAAAAGAGTGCGAACAGCAGGGGATTGCGTTGGGAGAGGCCAGAAGCTACGGCGTGGGAATGTTCTTCTTTCCGAAGGAGGAGCTGAAAAGGCTGAGGGCGATGAAGATGTTCGAGGTCATAGTGTCCAGGGAGGGCGCTGTGTTCCTTGGCTGGAGGAGTGTGCCCGTAAAAGAGGAGGTACTGGGGAAAAGGGCGAGGGACTGCATGCCGGTGATATACCAGGCCTTCGTCGAGAGGCCTGAGGGGATCGGGACTGATATTGATTTTGACAGAAAGCTGTATGTGATAAGGCGTGTGTTTGAACAGAGCACCGACAATACCTATGTATGTTCATTATCCTGCAGGACCATAGTATATAAGGGGATGTTTCTCGTGGGACAGCTCAGGATCTTCTTTACGGATCTTGAGGACAGCGCCTATAAGTCGGCCATCGCCATGGTACATTCCCGTTTTTCCACTAATACCAACCCCAGCTGGGAGAAGGCGCATCCCAACCGCCTGATGGTCCACAACGGAGAGATAAATACCATTAAGGGCAATGTTGACAAGATGCTGGCAAGAGAGGAGACCATGTATACAGGAGCGTTCAGCCCCGAGGATATGACCAGGGTGCTGCCGGTGATACCTGAGTATGGTTCTGACTCGGCAATGTTTGACAACACGCTGGAGTTCCTTGAGATGAGCGGTATCGATCTGCCCCTTGCGGCGATGTTAATGATCCCCGAGCCCTGGGCCCACAATGATACCATTTCCCAGGAGGTAAGGGATTTCTACCAGTATTATGCCACAATGATGGAGCCCTGGGACGGCCCGGCTTCGATCCTGTTTTCGGACGGGGATATTATGGGGGCGATCCTTGACAGGAACGGACTGCGCCCTTCAAGGTACTACATAATGGATGACGGCCGTCTCATCCTTTCCTCGGAGGTTGGCGTGCTTGAGCTTGACGAGGCCCATATCCTTAAGAAGGAGCGGCTGCATCCGGGCAAGATCCTGCTTGTGGATACCGTTAAAGGAAAGCTGATCTCTGACGAGGAGGTTAAGGAATATTATGCAATGAAGGAGCCCTACGGTGAGTGGCTCGATTCAAACCTGCTGACCCTCAGGGAGCTTAAGATCCCTAACAGCAGGGTGCCTTCCTATTCGGAGGAGGAACGGCTTAAGCTCCAGCGAGCCTTCGGCTATACCTATGAGGAGTGCAGGGAGAGCATAGAGACCATGGCCCTTACTGGGGCGGAAAATATAGGAGCCATGGGCGTCGATACACCGTTAGCGATCCTCTCAAAACAGTATCAGCCGCTATTTAATTATTTCAAGCAGATGTTTGCGCAGGTTACGAATCCTCCCATCGATGCAGCGCGTGAAAAGATAGTTACCTCAACCACGGTATACCTGGGAAAGAACGGTAATCTGTTAAAGGAGCAGGCCTCCAACTGTCATATGTTAAAGGTTGAGAATCCCATCCTCGCGGATCTTGATCTGATGAAGATAGAGAAGATGAACAGGGAGGGCTTTAAGGTAACAAAGGTGTCCATACTGTATTATAAGAGCACACCCATAAACCGCGTTATAGACCACCTGTTTGTGGAGGTGGACAAAGCCTACAGGGAGGGCACCAACATCTTAATCCTTTCGGACCGCGGCGTTGATGAAAACCATGTTGCCATTCCTTCACTGCTTGCGGTTGCGGCGGTTCACAAGCATCTTGTGGATACAAAGAAATGTACGGCGATGTCGCTGATACTCGAGTCGGGAGAGCCCAGAGAGGTTCACCATTTTGCGCTGCTTCTGGGCTACGGCGCGAGCGCGGTCAACCCTTATCTGGCTCATGCCACCATAGCAGGCCTTATCGGGGAGGGCAGCCTTGACAAGGATTATTACGCGGCAGTAAATGATTACGATGCGGCGGTCCTTAAGGGGATAGTAAAGATAGCCTCCAAAATGGGGATATCGACGATCCAGTCCTATCAGGGCAGCAAGATATTCGAGTGCCTGGGGATATCGGAAAAGGTGACGGAAAAGTATTTCACCCAGACGGTAAGCAGGATAGGAGGAATAACCCTGGAGGATATAGCCGCAGGCACGGACGAACAGCATTCAAAAGCCTTTGATCCCCTGGGGCTCACCACGGACCTTACCCTCAATTCGACAGGAAGCCATAAGATGCGCTCGGGCGGAGAAACACACAGATACAATCCGCAGACCATACACATGCTTCAGAGCGCCACCCGTCTCGGGGATTATAAGAGGTTTAAGGCCTATACCGAAATGATCGACAGGGAGCAGACGGGCTATATAAGAAGCGTCATGGATTTTAACTATCCGGAGGAAGGAATAGACATCTCAGAGGTCGAGAGCGTTGAGAGCATAGTGACACGGTTTAAGACAGGCGCAATGTCCTACGGCTCCATATCGGAGGAGGCTCATGAGGCCCTGGCTGTTGCAATGAATCATCTTCACGGAAAATCCAACAGCGGTGAGGGCGGGGAGAGTGACGAGCGCATCGACTCGGCGGGAACCTCTGAGGATAGAAGCTCCGCCATAAAGCAGGTGGCCAGCGGAAGGTTCGGAGTCACGAGCAGATACCTGGTAAGCGCTAAGGAGATACAGATAAAGATGGCGCAGGGAGCCAAGCCCGGAGAGGGGGGACATCTTCCCGCCGGAAAGGTATATCCCTGGATAGCAAAGACCAGGCATTCCACTCCGGGGGTAAGCCTTATCTCGCCTCCGCCTCATCACGATATCTATTCGATAGAGGATCTGGCGCAGCTTATCTACGATCTTAAGAATTCAAATAAAAACGCCCGCATCAGCGTAAAGCTGGTATCAGAGGCCGGGGTGGGCACAATCGCGGCAGGTGTAGCCAAGGCAGGCGCTCAGGTCATTCTTATCTCAGGCTACGACGGAGGTACCGGAGCGGCGCCCATCAGCTCGATACACAATGCGGGCCTTCCCTGGGAGCTGGGGCTTGCGGAGACACATAAGACGCTTATTAGAAACGGACTGCGCAACCGGGTCGTGATCGAAACCGACGGTAAGCTTATGAGCGGGAGGGATGTTGCGATCGCGGCGCTCCTCGGAGCAGAGGAATTCGGCTTTGCAACGGGCCCCCTCGTAACCCTGGGCTGCGCGATGATGAGGTTATGCAATCTGGATACCTGTCCCTTTGGCATCGCCACGCAGAATCCCCAGCTTAGGAAGAGGTTTACGGGGAAGCCGGAATATGTTGAAAATTTCATGCGCTTTATTGCCGAAGAGCTTCGGGAGTATATGGCAAGACTTGGGGTAAGGACAGTTTCCGAGATGGTCGGAAGGAGCGATCTTCTCAGGAAAAAGGAGGAGCTTTCGGGCAATGCGGCTCTGATTGATGTATCCGGGATACTTGAATATGTTGATTCAAAGGAGAGGGTATTTGATCCCGAAAAGATATTTGATTTCAAGCTCGGTGAGACCAGGGACGAAAGAGAGCTGTTAAGCCGCGCGGACATTATGGAGGCGATCCTAAAGGAAAAGAAGAAGTCCATAAGGATAGAGCTTACAAATACCGACAGGACCTTCGGAACCTTACTTGGCAGCGAGATCACAAGGCGTAAACCGCAGGGGCTTTCGGAGGATACGATAATAATTGACTGCTACGGCCACGGAGGCCAGAGCTTCGGAGCCTTTATACCGAAGGGCCTCACCTTAAACCTCTACGGTGACAGCAACGATTACACCGGAAAGGGTCTTTCGGGAGGAAAGATAGTGGTAAGGTCGCCCGAGGATGCCGGGTACGACGCGGAGAACAATATCATAACCGGAAATGTTGCCCTGTACGGAGCCACCTCGGGAGAGGCATATTTTGAGGGAATGGCGGGGGAGCGCTTCGCGGTCAGAAATTCCGGGGCCCGTGCCGTAGTTGAGGGCGTGGGAGAACACGGCTGCGAATACATGACAGGCGGAAGAGTGGTCGTTATAGGACCGACAGGAAAGAATTTCGCAGCGGGAATGAGCGGCGGTGTGGCCTATGTGCTGGATGAACGCAACACGCTGTACCGTAACCTTAATAAGGAGATGGTGCTCATGGAGGCCGTTGAGAACAAGAACGACCGCAGCGAGCTGAGGAGCATGCTGGAAAAGCATCTTCAGAATACGGGTTCGAAGAAGGCCGCCGATATCCTTGATAATTTCGATGAATACCTTCCGAGGTTCAAGAAGATAATCCCCGGTGAGTATAAGAAGCTCATGATACTTACGGGGCAGTTCGAGGAAAAGGGCATGTCTTACGAGGAGGCGCAGATAGAGGCCTTCTATGCAAGCCAGGGAGAAGGGAGTGGTATATAAGATGGGCAAACCGACCGGTTTTATGGAATATGAGAGAAAAGAAGGGCCAGTCAGAGAGGTAAGGGAGAGGATAAACGATTTTAAGGAATTCCACGGCCTTTTGAGCCCTAAGGATCAGACTCTTCAGGGAGCCAGATGCATGGCCTGCGGGGTTCCCTTTTGTCAGGCCGGGGTCATGATCGCGGGCATGGCTTCGGGATGTCCCCTTAATAATCTCGTGCCTGAGATCAATGATTATGTATATCACGGAAATTATAAGCAGGCCTTTGTGAGGCTTTCAAAGACACACTGCTTCCCGGAATTTACCTCACGGGTATGTCCGGCGTTATGTGAAGCGGCATGTACCGTCGGGGTACATTCCGATCCGGTCTCCACAAAGGAAAACGAGCGCAGCGTGATCGAGTATGCCTTTGCAAACGGCCTTGTAAGAGCGGATGAACCGAAGGTGCGTACGGGCAGAAAGGTGGCGGTAGTGGGCAGCGGCCCCTCAGGCCTTGCGGCAGCTTACTATCTTAACAGGAGAGGACACTCGGTCACCGTTTTTGAAAGAAGAGACAGGGCCGGGGGGCTTTTAAGGTACGGGATACCGAATATGAAGCTTGATAAGAGGATAATAGACCGGCGCATTAAGCTCATGGAGAAAAGCGGCATAGAGTTTAAATACGGGGTGGATGTGGGAAGGACACTTGATCCGGAGGAGCTCCTTAAGGACTACGACAGAGTGATCCTTGCCTGCGGAGCCTCAAATCCCAGGGACATAAACGTTCCCGGAAGGGATGCTAAGGGAATATATTTTGCAGTAGATTTTCTCTCTGAGGTGTCTAAGACCCTCATGGATCTGGATTACGACCACGAAAAGTGCATCACAAAGAAGGACTATTCCTTCGGATCGCTTTCCGGCAAGGAGGTCGTGGTCATAGGCGGCGGAGATACGGGAAACGACTGTGTGGGCACCTGCATAAGGCTGGGGGCAAAATGCGTCACCCAGCTTGAGATGATGCCGAAGCCCTGTGAGATGCGGACAGCTTCCAATCCGTGGCCGGAGTGGCCGAAGGTGCTTAAGACAGACTATGGGCAGGAGGAGGTCCTTGAGCTGTTCGGAAGCGACCCGAGGATATATCAGACTACGGTCACGGAATTTGTTAAGGATAAAAAAGGCAATCTTAAATCCGTAAGGACGGTAAAGCTCAAGCCCGAAAAGGACGAAAAAACCGGTCGCCTTAAGATGCTTCCGGTTGAAGGAAGCGAAGGCGAGATAAAGGCCTCTCTTGTGCTGATCGCAGCGGGCTTTCTGGGCTCAGAGCAATATGTGACCGAGGGCTTTAAGGTATCGGTAAACGAAAGGACAAATGTGTCCACGGCGGAAGGGATGTTTGAGACCAGCAGGGAAAAGGTGTTTACGGCCGGAGACATGCACAGAGGACAGTCGCTTGTGGTCTGGGCGATAACCGAAGGGCGTAGGGCCGCCTCACAGGTGGATGCGTCCCTAATGGGATATACAAATCAATTATAGGCGTGAGAGTCTGCAATGATGAAAAAGGTTGACAGGAAGCTGATACTTGAGAACGGAACGGAGTTTACGGGAAGCTCCTTCGGGGCGGTAAAGGACGGGGTGCTGGAGCTTGTCTTCAATACCTCCATGGTGGGCTATCAGGAAATATTGTCGGATCCGTCATACACGGGGCAGGCCATCGTCATGACTTATCCCGTGATAGGAAATTACGGAATGAGCAATGATGATTATGAGTCGGAAAGACCCACCGCCGGGGCCCTTATAGTGAGGGATTATAACGATGAGCCCTCCTGCTTTCGTTCAGACGAGACCCTTGGGAGCGTGATGAAAAGGTATGACATCCCGGGCATATCCGGGATAGACACAAGAAAGCTTACGAGGATGATAAGGGAATACGGAAGCTGCAGGGTAATGCTTGCATCGGTTGACACGGACAGGGACGAGGCGCTTGCTGTGCTCAGGAGGACCGAGCTTCCCCATGATGCTGTGGCCATGGTCTCAACAAAGGAAAAATACCTTTACGGCCCGGACGGGCTTAAATATCATGTGGCGGCCATCGACTGCGGTATGAAGCTCAATATATTGCGCACGTTCAACAGACGCGGCTGCAGGGTGACGGTACTTCCCTGTGATACAACGGCAGAGGAGATAAAAAAACTTTCCCCCGACGGTATCTTTATATCAAACGGCCCCGGAGATCCCGCCGATGTGCGGCCCGTCATCGAAACCGTAAGAAAGTTAAAGGGTAGCCTTCCGATGTTCGGGATCTGCCTAGGACACCAGCTCATAGGGCTTGCTTACGGCGCCGGAACCTATAAGCTTAAATTCGGACACAGGGGAGGGAATCATCCGGTAATGGATCTGGAAACCGGAAAGGTCGAGATCACCTCCCAGAATCATTCCTATGCCGTTGATGCAAAGAGCATTGCCGGAACAGGGCTTGAGATAACCCATATAAATCTTCTGGATGATACGGTGGAGGGGATGCGCTGCAGATCGGACAGAGTGTTCAGTGTTCAATACCATCCCGAAAGCGCGCCCGGGCCCTGCGACAGCGAATATCTTTTTGACAGGTTTGTCGGACTGATGGAGGAAAGAAGGGCCGAAGGGCATCGGAAAGACTGAGGGTCATCGTTTCCGATGAGAAGTTAAGGAGCGGAGAGTATTGATAAATGCCTAAGAATACATCCATAAAAAAGATAATGGTGATAGGTTCGGGGCCGATAGTGATCGGGCAGGCCGCAGAATTTGATTACGCGGGTACCCAGGCGTGTCTTGCGCTTAAGGAAGAAGGGTATGAGGTGATCCTCTGCAACTCAAACCCCGCGACTATCATGACCGACCCCGCCATAGCGGACAAGGTGTATATGGAGCCTCTGACCCTGGAATATGCGGCAAGGATAATAAGGAAGGAAAGGCCTGATGCCCTCCTTCCGGGCATAGGCGGACAGACGGGGCTTAACCTTGCGATGCAGCTGGAAAAAAAGGGAGTCCTCAAAGAATGTAAGGTGGCTCTTCTGGGTACGGGCATCGAGAGCATTGCAAAAGCGGAGGACAGGGAGCTTTTCAAAAAGCTCTGTATTGAGATCGGCGAACCGGTGCTGCCGTCCGTTGTGGTAAATTCGATGCAGGCGGGAATTGAAGCGGCAAAGGAGATAGGCTACCCGGTGGTGATAAGGCCGGCTTATACCCTGGGAGGAACCGGGGGAGGCTTTGCCGATAACGAGGAAGAGTTCTGCGGGATATTGAAAAACGCGCTGGATCTGTCGCCGGTAACCCAGGCTCTGGTTGAGAAGAGCGTAAAGGGCTATAAGGAGATCGAGTACGAGGTCATGCGTGATCACAATGACACGGCCATCGCGATCTGCAATATGGAGAATATAGATCCCGTCGGGATACACACCGGGGATTCCATAGTAGTGTGCCCGTCGCAGACCCTTACCAACAGGGAATACCAGATGCTCAGGAGCAGCGCCCTTAAGATTATAAGGGCTCTTAAGATAGAGGGAGGCTGTAATGTGCAGTTTGCCCTGGATCCCGGGTCATCTGATTACTATCTGATAGAGGTCAATCCCCGGGTATCGAGATCCTCCGCCCTTGCCAGCAAGGCCAGCGGATATCCCATCGCCAGGATCTCAGCAAAGATAGGCGTGGGCATGGATCTCAATGAGATCAGGCTTGTAAATACCCTTGCGTCATTTGAACCGTCCCTTGATTATGTGGTGACAAAAATGCCGCGGTTTCCCTTTGACAAATTCACCGATGCAAATAACAGCCTGAACACCCAGATGAAGGCTACCGGAGAGGTCATGGGCATCGGGCGGACAATAGAGGAGAGCCTTCTTAAGGCGGTACGGAGCCTCGAGCAGGGAGGCGCCGGGCTTATAAAGCATAAGTTTGACGACTATACTACAGAAGAGCTCATGCGCTATATCGGCACGGGAACCGATGACAGGATATATGCGATAAGCGAGCTGATGCGCCGGGGCACGGCGGACGAAGAGATACATAAGGCCTGCGGGATAGACCTGCTGTTCTTAAGAAAGATAAACGGGATCATCCGGATGGAAAAGGAGCTTAAGGCACACCGGGGCGATCCTGAGCTTCTTTATGAAAGCAAGAGGATGGGGTATTCGGACAAAACGATAGCCCTTCTTTGGGGGCTTAAAGAGGAGGAGGTTCACAGGCTGCGCATCGATAACGGAATTGTCCCCGTCTATAAGATGATAGACACCTGCGCTTCCGAGTTTGAGAGCTATGTACCCTATTTTTATTCCACCTATGAGGAAGAAAACGAGTCGGTGGTGACGGATAAAAGAAAGGTCCTGGTTCTTGGATCGGGTCCAATAAGGATCGGCCAGGGGATCGAGTTTGACTATTCCACCGTGCATGCTGTGGACACCATAAGGAAGGCAGGCTATGAAGCGATAATAATCAATAATAATCCGGAAACGGTATCCACCGACTACAGCTCGGCGGACAAGCTCTATTTTGAGCCGCTGTGTGTTGAGGATGTGATGAACATAGTGGAACTGGAAAAGCCCGTGGGCGTTATCGCAACCCTCGGCGGGCAGACCGCCATCAATCTTGCCGGACCTCTTAAGGACCGGGGAGTGAAGCTTATAGGGACAGGATATGAGACCATAAACAGGGCTGAGGACAGGGATGAATTCAACAGGGTCCTTACGGAGCTTGGCATTCCGAAGCCGGAGGGCTTTGCGGTCACCTCTGTGGAGGAGGGAGTGGAAAGGGCCGCGCAGATCGGCTATCCGGTGCTCGTGCGTCCTTCCTTCGTGCTCGGGGGCCGGGCGATGCAGATAGTGTCAAAGGAGCCCGACTTAAGGCATTATCTTAAGACGGCGGTCGAGATAGATGAAGACAGGCCGGTGCTCGTGGACAGATATATTTCGGGCAGGGAGGTTGAGGTTGATGCGATCTGTGACGGGGTTGACGTGTTCGTCCCCGGTATCATGGAGCTTGTGGAGAGGACAGGAGTGCACTCCGGCGATTCCATAAGCGTATACCCGCCCTACAGCCTGTCCGACAGGGTGAAGGGCACTATCCTTAAGTACACGAAGAAGCTGGGACTGGGGCTTGGAATAGTCGGCCTCTTCAACATACAGTTCATAGTGGATAAGGACGAGGCTGTTTATGTTATAGAGGTAAACCCCCGCTCATCAAGGACGGTGCCGTTCCTTTCAAAGGCAACGGGCTATAGCCTTGCGGATATAGCAACCCTTGCCATCCTGGGAGAAAGCCTTAAGGAGCAGGGAATCTTCTGTCTCTATCCGGAGGAGCAGAAGAGATGGTATGTTAAAGCTCCCGCCTTTTCCTTTGCGAAGCTACGGGGGATGGATGCGTATCTTTCCCCGGAGATGAAGTCGACGGGCGAGGCCATAGGCTATGATGACAGGCTGCACCGGGCCATGTATAAAGCGATAGTGGCCTCCGGTGTAAAGCTTCATAACTACGGTACCGTTCTTGTGACCCTTGCGGATGAGGATAAGGAGGAGGCGCTGCCGCTCATCAAGCGTTTCTATGAGCTGGGGTTCAATATAGAAGCCACCTCCCTGACCGCGGAATTTCTAAGGGAGCACGGCATAAGGACGAAGCTTTTGCACAAGCTGAGCGAGGGCAGCAGGGAGGTGCTTGATGTAATAAAAGCGGGGTATGTGAGCTATGTCATAAATACCCGGGCGATCCTCTCCGGAGTACATTACGGGGACGGAGCAGCCATCAGAAGCACGGCCATCGAGAACGGGGTCACGATGTTTACCTCTCTCGATACGGTGAGGGTGCTTCTGGATGTGCTGGAGGAGCTTACTGTAACGGTTTCAACCATCAGATAAAGGAGGAATCTGATATGTGTTCGATCATGGGTTTTGCGGGAGACAGCATTACTACAGAGGAGTTTAAGGAATATTTTGACAGGACGATATCCAGAGGTCCGGATATGCAGAGGATAATCGAGATCCCCGGAGGTATCATGGGCTTTGAGCGTCTGTCCATCATGGGCCTTCACGAGGAGGGTATGCAGCCCTTCAGCCTCAACGGTAATTATCTTGTGTGCAACGGAGAGATCTACGGATTCAGGCCGCTTAAAGAGGAGCTGAAGCAGAAGGGCTACAGCTTTGCAAGCGATTCGGACTGTGAGCTGCTTCTTCCCATGTACGAGCTTTACGGAACCGATATGTTCAGAAAGCTGGATGCCGAATTTGCCTGTATAATCTTTGATTCCGCGTCAGGCTCCTTTGTCGCGGCCCGGGATCCCATAGGGATAAGGCCTCTGTATTACGGATACACAAACCATCATGAAATAGTCTTTGCCTCGGAAGCCAAAAACCTTGTGGGGCTTGTCCTGGAGATCTTTCCCTTCCCGCCCGGGCATTATTACATAAACGGTGAGTTTATACGCTACAGGTGCATGACAGAGGTAAAGAAGGTCGTGGATGATGACATCGACACCATATGCGCAAACATCCATGATAAGCTGGTTGCCGGAGTTAAAAAGAGGCTCGATTCGGACGCGCCCCTTGGCTTCCTTTTAAGCGGAGGACTGGACAGCTCCCTTGTGTGCGCCATCTCCGCAAAGCTTTCCGATAAGCCTATACGGACCTTTGCCATCGGCATGAAAACGGATGCAATAGATCTGAAATATGCAAAGGAGGCCGCGGACTATCTGGGAAGCGAACATACCGAGGTCATTATCACGAAGGAGGATGTGATCCGGGAGCTGCCCACGGTGATCTCCATACTTGGAACCTATGATATCACCACCATACGCGCCAGCATGGGGATGTATCTTGTGTGTAAGGCGATACATGAGCAGACCGATATCCGTGTGCTGCTGACCGGAGAGATATCGGATGAGCTGTTCGGATATAAGTATACCGATTTTGCGCCGACCCCGGAGGAGTTTCAGAAGGAAGCCGTTAAGCGCATCGACGAGATACATATGTACGATGTGCTCCGTGCCGACAGATGTATCTCGGTCAACTCTCTTGAGGCCCGTGTTCCCTTCGGCGATCTTGACTTTGTCGAATACGTGATGAGCATAGATCCAAAAAAGAAGATGAACGTGTACAATAAGGGCAAATATCTGCTCAGGCATGCTTTTGAAGGGGACTACCTTCCCCACGACCTTTTAATGCGTGAAAAGGCCGCGTTCTCGGACGCAGTGGGCCATTCCCTGGTGGATCATCTCAAGGCCTACGCCGAAGAAAAGTATACGGACGGGGAATACGAGAAGCTCATAAAGAAATACGATCATGCCAGGCCCTTTACCAAGGAGTCCCTTCTGTACAGGGAGATATTTGAGGAGTATTACCCGGGACAGTCAAAAATGGTGGTGGATTTCTGGATGCCCAACAAAGCCTGGGAGGGCTGCGATGTAAATGACCCTTCAGCGAGGGTTCTGTCAAACTACGGAGCCTCGGGAGAATGACAGTAACGGAGGAAGCATAGATGGTTAAATATGTATTCGTAACCGGAGGAGTGGTATCGGGGCTCGGAAAGGGAATAACCGCGTCCTCGCTGGGGCGTCTCCTTAAGGCCCGGGGGTATCGGGTGACCATGCAGAAATTCGATCCCTATATAAACATGGATCCGGGAACCATGAACCCGATCCAGCACGGAGAGGTATTCGTGACCGATGACGGGACGGAAACCGATCTGGATCTGGGCCATTACGAGCGGTTCATAAATGAAAACCTTGACAGGAATTCCAACCATACGACAGGAAAGATATACTGGTCCGTGCTCAACAAGGAAAGGCATGGGGATTACGGCGGAGGGACCGTTCAGGTCATCCCGCATATAACCAACGAAATAAAGGACAGATTCTATAAGGCGAAGGATCCTTCGGAGGAGACTATATCCATAATAGAGATAGGCGGTACCGTGGGAGACATAGAGAGCCAGCCCTTTCTGGAGGCCATAAGACAGTTTCAGACCGAGGTGGGGAGGGAAAATGCCATCATCATCCAGGTGACGCTGATACCTTACCTCAAGGCTTCGGGTGAGCTTAAGACCAAGCCCACGCAGATGAGCGTAAAAAGTCTTCAGAGCATGGGAATATGGCCGGATATCCTGGTCTGCCGCTCCGATTATCCCATTGAGGATGGGCTGCGGGAAAAGATAGCTCTCTTCTGCAGCGTGAAAAAGGAGCATGTGCTGCAGAATCTGGACGCCCAGTCGCTCTATGAGGTGCCTCTGATGCTTGAGAAGGAGAACCTGGCGGGTGCAGTCTGCGAATGTCTGGGGCTTGACTGCCCCGAGCCGGACCTTACCGCCTGGAGGCAGCTGGTAAAGGATTTTCATGAGCCGGAGAATGAGGTCAACATCGGTATAGTAGGTAAATACGTGGCTCTGCACGATGCTTATTTGAGCGTTGTGGAGGCCCTTAAGCACGGCGGCATAGCAAATAAGGCAAGGGTCAATATCAGATGGGTGGATTCGGAGAAGGTGACGAACGATAATACAGAGGAATACCTTCATGATCTTCAGGGCATTCTTGTTCCCGGCGGCTTCGGTATAAGGGGAACGGAGGGCATGATCCCTGCCATTCGGTATGCCAGGGAAAAAGGGATACCATTTCTGGGACTTTGTCTGGGAATGCAGCTTGCGATCATCGAGTTTGCAAGAAATGTGTGTCATTTAAAGGACGCCGGGAGTACCGAGTTTGACCCCGGTACGCCGGATCCCGTGATACATATCATGCCGGAACAGGAGGGGGTTAAGGACCTGGGAGGCACACTTCGTCTCGGAGCATATCCCTGCGTGATCAGGGAGGGCACTAAAGCATACGAGCTGTATGATTATGATCTTGGGGACGGGGCAGACCTGCCGGGAGCTGAGGGCTTTTCATACAGGCTCATTTCCGAGCGCCACCGCCACAGATATGAGGTCAACAACGATTACAGGGAGGTGCTTAAAAACGCCGGAATGCTGTTGCCCGGGCTTTCACCCGACGGACGCATAGTCGAAATGGCGGAGCTTAAGGACCATCCGTTTTTCGTTGCCACGCAGGCCCATCCTGAGTTCAAGTCACGCCCGGATGCGCCCCACCCGCTTTTTAAGGGCTTTATCAGGCAGGCATTGGCTTTGCGCCTGTCAAAGCATCTGTGATATACTCGGATAGATATTATAGCTGTTTATTCTTTATTTACAAGTAGAGTTTTAAGGAGAAAGGAGAAGAATATGAAAACAGCGCAGGATGTCCTGGACCTGATAAAGGAGGAGGGTGTTGAATTCATAAGACTGCAGTTTGCGGATATGTTCGGAAATCTTAAGAATGTGGCGGTTACAGCGGCACAGCTCAGAAAGATCCTGGTGGACAAATACCGGATAGAAGGCCAGGTGATATTCGGGCCTGACTGCGGCTACGATGGAGAGCTGATACTGGAGCCTGATTACGATACGTTTATGATCCTGCCCTGGAGGCCCCAGCAGGGGAAGGTGGCAAAGTTTATGTGTGATGTATGCTGCCCCGACGGAACTCTGTTTGAAATGAGCTCAAGGACAATACTTAAAAAAGTCATCAAGACGGCCGGATCAAAGGGCTACAGCTTTATGATCCGTCCGGAGTGTGAATTCTTCCTTTTTCACCTTGACGATAACGGGCTTCCCACAACGGTGACCCATGATCAGGCAGGCCTTATGGATGTGGGCCCTGTTGATTCGGGAGAGAACGCAAGGAGAGAAATGGTGCTTCTGCTGGAGCAGATGGGCTTTAAGATCGAGTCGTCCCACCATGAGGACGCGCCCGCCCAGCATGAGATCGATTTTAAGGAGGCGGATACCCTGCATGCCGCCGATTCCATCATGACCTTCAGGTTCGCGGTCCGTTCGATAGCCAAGCGCTTCGGTCTCTACGCCACCTTTATGCCCAAACCCAAGAGCGAGGAGGCGGGATCGGGAATGCACCTTAACTTTACGGTTTACAGGGACGGAGTAAATATAATGGACGAGATGAGGGATACTCCGAATAAAGAGACCGTTGCCTTTATAAACGGGATCCTGAAGCATTCCTGTTCACTGAGCGCTTATACCAACCCCACGGTCAATTCCTACAAGCGGATAATGCAGGTCCTTGATGATGCAAAGGGAAACAGGGCGGGAACCATCAATTCTACCTATTTAAGGGTCAGGGACAGTCTGTTCGAACCGGCGATCGAGTTGAGATTTCCGGATTCCTCGGCAAACCCCTATCTTGCCCTGGCGCTTATAATCTCTGCCGGCCTTAAGGGGATAGAGGAGGAGCTTGATAAAAAGATCGAAAAAAAGATAAGCTTCTCTTCGGTGAGCGAGCTTCCGGTGGATCTTAAATCCGCGCTTTTCTGCGCAAAGGTGGATCCCTTCATAAAGGAGATCCTTGGGGATGATTTTGCACAGATGTATACAGAAGCAAAGCTGCAGGAATGGAATGACTTTATGAGGGAAGTGTCAGACTGGGAGATAAGAAACTACCTTTATAAATATTAAAGAAACCGATAATGAGCTGCATTATTATAGTCATGCCGAAAATCGAAGATGCGGGAAGAATAGGCGGATTGCTGGGTAAATACGGTTATCGGCCCGATCTTTTGTGCACCTCTGCGGCCGAGGCGCTGAGCGAGAGCTGCCGGAGGGAAGAGGGGGTCATCATCTGCGGCGGCAGGCTTATCGATATGAGCTTTGTAGAGCTGCAGGACTGCATACCGGCATCCTTTAAGCTCATCATCCTGTCCCGGAATGTGATGAACGTGGAGTATCCGGATGAGGCGGTAAAGATCGCTGTTCCCTTTAAGATCTCCGATCTGATCGGTGTTCTGGAGGGGGAGGCGGCAGCAGCAAGGTATTATAAAAGACCGGAGGACTTAAGCCCGGAAAGAACGGTACGAAGCAGCGAGGAGCGCAAATACATAGACAAGGCCAAGGCGCTGTTAATGGAGAGTAAGCAGATGACCGAGCCGGAGGCCTACCGTTATATTCAGAAGATGAGCATGGATTCCGGAAACTCCATGGTGGAGACCGCCCAGATGATCATGCTGCTGCATCGCTGAGTGCAGATAACTATTGCCTGTTGCTATTTACGGGGTCGATCACTTAATACCTCCACAGTGTCGAAGGGATATGACTTTTTATTATCGTCATATCCCTTCCTATGTTAAGGGTATTAAGTGATCGACCCCGTGAATGTTCACAGATTTAAGATCAAAAAAATGTCAACCTGTTTACGAAGATAGGTTGACAATATTTTTTTGTTTTGATACTATACTCGGCGAAAGGAGAAGAAGATGGAAAATACAAGGCTTCGGGAATCGCAGCAGAGGATGAAAACACTGGATATGATATATATTGCCATCGGCGCAGCTCTTATGACCGTGTGTTCATGGATATCCATACCCGCTGCGGTCCCCTT
>JAEEGL017355225.1_pt1 | contig 15997 bp, 12 predicted proteins | sample 9134231 | NCBI WGS metagenome assembly JAEEGL01 (sample SAMN16246548, study PRJNA631951) | gut metagenome | biome: gut microbiome; feature: rumen; material: fiber-attached | host: Bos | place: Iran: Karaj | collected 2018-10 | reverse complement strand
TTTACCTTAAGGCAAATTCAGACGTTAAGTATGGTGTCGTAGCTAGAACATCAAAAGATCTTATCACAACAGCATATGATCCAGAAAAGAGCTGGTTAGACGGTGGTACTACTCCAGTAGGTACAGGTGAAGTAAAAGTTGAAGAAGTTGTTCAAGCAGGTATGACAGTAGTTTCTTCAAGCGGTGCTAAGATAAAGAAGAATGCTGTTAAGAAAGATGGTAACGACAACTACTGGGTAATAAACGGTGGTAGATTCGTTGGTGTTTATACAGCTCAAATGAAGCTTAGCCAAGGTTACTATCAATTCAAGTCAGACTTCGTTAAATTTAGCAACACAGATGAATCAACAAGTGGTTGGGGATGGTGCTATCATAGACCAGGTTTCTACTTTGGTGGTCTTCACACAGGTACTGTAGCAAGCCCATATACAGCTGCTAATACAGGAGATGCACAATGGTGTAAAGACTATAACAACAAGACAGTTGTTGTTCCAATGCTTCTTGATACTCCTGGATGCCCAGCATCAAGTGTTGATAACACAACAGCTACAAACATCGCAAATGCAGGTGCTGCTATTGACTTCAATGCAACAATTGATGACGAGATGGCAGTAGACTTCTACTTTGCAGATGATCAAAAATAATAATAAGATTTACATATAAATCTTTTAACCACCCTCTAGGGGGTGGTTTTTTATTACATAAATATTTATGATATAATATTTACATATTTAACAACGGAGATATTTATGTGCTTTAGAAAAATATTTAAATTACAATTAGTTATGTTTATTTTGCTAGCCCTAACTTCCTTTTTAACTGCCTGTAATAATGGCATAGTAAAAGGCTCTGGCACAGGAAGCAGCGTTGCAGAAAGGCTTAAACAAGTTCAACAAAGTTCTACTTCGGGTTCCGCCTATCTTATTCCATCTGTTTCAGAAAGCGACCTGCTTAATGGAAAAATGAGTGAGGAGCAAATAGCGGTAGGTGATATGGAATTTAAAAACAGTTGTTTTTCCAGTCTTAGTGTGTCTCAAAAAGATTCAAGTGGTAGGGATTATGCATGGGTAAATGATAGTTTTATGTATTTTAGATTTAAATTAAGTGGCGATTATATTCTTCCTAAAAATTTTGTGATTTACTACAATGATGTTCTAGACAGTGAAAAATACCCTGAGTATAATACAAATCCTGTTTTAAACAATATGTATATGGTGTTTAATGGAGTTATTACAAGAGATATATATTTTTTTGAAAACTCTATTTATTGCACTATTCCTAAATCAGCCCTAGATGATAAAGAGTTGGAAGTTATGGTTTTGTTTCCAACAGGTGGTGGCGATTTTTATGAAAAAGGAGCAAAAGTTTTATCTATTTTAGGGATAGGTTTTATAGATAATAATGTAGAGACAATATCTATTAATGAAGGAACTGGTTATCCTATGCAGTGCACAACAATGGGGAATTTAGATCGAAAAACAAGTATAGGCTGGCATGCTATAGGAGATGATGGCACATGGACTAGAGAAGATATGAGGTTTTATTTTAAAGTTAAGGACAAAGCCGATATGAGAATAGTAACTTCTTATGAAACATTAAGCGATAAACAATCATGCAAGGTTTATTTAAACGATAAGTTCCTAGGCGAGCTATCAAAAAAAGAAGATATAAAAATTTCTAAAGATGACCTAGTTGATGGAATACAAAAAGTAGAATATAAAATAGAAAATGCAGTCCCAGCAAGTGAGCTTTCAGAAAATGGCTTACCAAGCGACTTTGTAGGTATAAAAGTTAGGTCCATAACGATTAAATAGATAAATTTAGCTTTTTGACTATATATACCCTATATGATATAATTAAACAAATATAATTAAGGAGAAAGACTATGAGTGCAAAGTTTTTTAAATGTGAAAAATGTGGTAACATCGTCTATATGATTGAAGAAAAAGGTGGAACCCTTTCTTGTTGCGGTGAGCCTATGAAAGAACTAGTTGCTGGTGCAGTAGAAGCAGCTACAGAAAAGCACATCCCAGTTGCTAAAAAAGATGGAAATAACATAGTCGTAACAGTGGGTAGCGTTGAACATCCAATGACAGCAGAACACTATATTACATGGGTTGCACTTGAAACCGATAAGGGCGTTAAGATAAACAAGTGGCAACCAGATACTAAGCCTACAGTAACTATTCCTATTCCAGCTGGTGCCAAGGTTAAGGCCGTTTATGCTTATTGCAATCTTCACGGACTTTGGAAAACAGAAACCATAGGATAATTAGGTAATATATTTTATGAAAAATAATATTAATAAATTAATGATTTGTTTTGTTGTGCTATTTTCTGCAACTAACTTATTTGGTTGTGCGATGCTTGATAAAGCAATATCATCAAGTGCAGAAAAGTCTGTAACATCAAGATATGCCAATATAAATCCAAATAGTGCAGTTTTTAAAACCCAGGAAGGTTTTGATTTTATTCAGATGCACAACGACATAGTAGATAGATTAAACGAAGAAGGAACTGACATTTTCTATATAACAGGAAACACCCTTGATATAGATGGCGATAATGAAAAAAAAGAAATCCACCTTAAGTTTGAAGTCTTTGGTCCGACAAGCGACAAAGAAATAGATCTTGCCATATCTTGGATGATGAAATTAATTGCCGATGAAGCAGCTCTTCAGCAATTTAAATATGAAGGGGCAACAACAGAAAGTTTTGGAACAGTTTGGAATGATTACACTCTTGTTGCAACAATCGAAAGGCAGCCTTTGTCTGGTGAAGAACAGAAAGGACCTTATGTGAAGATAGTTAAAGCAGGTGACCCTATCCCTTTTGAACCAAGAGCAATCACTTGGGGTGATGATTATATAGAAAGTGAAGAACCTGCATTTGAATTTGGGGGAAATTAATTTTAATGGCAACCAAAACGAAAATTAAAACCAAAAGACAATTAGGACATGAAACAGTCCTTGATATAATACAGGGAACATCTAGTGTTATAGTATTTGCACTTCTTGTCTTTTTCCCACTTTACACACACGATATGTATTTTGACATTCTTGCTGCAAGATATGTGTGTTTTAAAGTTATAGTTTTGATTCACCTAATTCTTACTCTTATATTTGGCGCTGTCTATCTTGCTCTCTATAAAAAAGAAACTGGGCAGTCGCCAATAAAGAATATTATAAACAGTTTTAGACCAGAAAATATTTTAAAGACTATAAAAGTTACCGATATATTTTTTATTCTCATCATAATTTCTATGTGCATTTCATGGTTTGGCGCTGGAAAATACCAAGAAGAAGCATGGGCTGGTCAAAGCGGCCGTCTTCAGGGTGTTGAATGCTGGCTCTTATATTGCACATCTTATTTTCTTATTTCAAGAACATTTAAGCCTGCTAAAAAGACTATAACAAGAATTATAGACCTTGCTCTTGCAGCTGGTGCATTTGCCTCAATTTGGGGAATAATGGATTATTTTTATATGGATCCATTTGGTTTCCTTGCCAATGTAGGCGGTATACAAAAAGTCCAATTCGTATCTAGTATAGGAAACTTAAACACATATACAAACTACACTGGTATGATTATGGCTATTGCTGCGGCACTATTTGTTTCTGAAAAGAATCTTGTAAAGACAATTTATTATGCACTATGCTTTCATATTTCTATGCTAGGTTCTATGGCTGGACTTTCAGATAATACAACACTTTCAATAATGATAGTATTTTTAGTGCTTCCATTTTGGTGTTTTAAAACTAGAAGAGGTTTTGCAAGAATGGTTTTGCTTTCATTCTTCTTTGTTTTAGATGCACTCATTTTTGCAATATGGGTTAGATCACCTATTCCTCAAAGCTGGGCAGGTTCATTCTTTAAAACACTTGCAACATCTGCCTTTGATTATATAGTTATTGGTGTTGTTTTATTTGCCATAGCAAGTATAGTAGTTTATTTATTAATGTTTAAATTTACACCAAAGACAGTAGAAAATACAAATGACACTCCATTTAAGAGGTTTTCTGATTCACTTGACATAGCAATGCCAACGCAGCTTACTTTTATATGGATTGCAATTGTTGCAGCCTTCTTTTTCTTTGTTGGATTTGCAGTATATGATGTAAATAATACAGCACTTCTTAGAGATTTCTGGAGAAAGGTTGGTCTTTGGGATACTCTTCGCATCAATGATGATTGGGGAACACACCGTGGACATAACTGGCGCATAGCTATGGAAAACTTCCATAAATTTGATTTATTTAAAAAACTTTTTGGTTTTGGAAATGAAACCTACCTTGTAATTTCTGAACGTTATGCCTATGAAGAAATGGTTACAAGATACGGCGAAGTTTATGATAGTGCCCATAATGAATATATACAATATCTAGTTTGTTGTGGTCTTGTAGGTCTTACATCTTATCTTGGAATTTTTATTTCTATCATTGTTCGTGGATTTAAAAGATGCACCAAGTCGCCTGTAGTTATGGCATGCCTTTATGGTGTCATCTCATATTTATTCCAAGCAGTGGTTAACATCGCAATTCCAATTACCACACCAGTCTTCTTTACACTTGCTTACATAGTGTGCGCATACGCAACCTATGTTGAAAATGATAAAGAAGAAGAATTAACAAGCTAGAGTGAGGTCTGCATCGACGAAAAATGGCAAGAAAGAAGATAATTAAAAAAGAACATGTAGGTGCAAAAAACACTGCAAGGTTTATCCTCACAGTGTTTTTAATTGTTATTCAATCATATATGTTCTATGGAACTTGGGTTCATAAATATAATGTAATACTTAGATTTCCATACCTAGGCCGTGGTAATGTCTTCCTTGCTATAATTTATGGAATTTTACTTTATGTATTTTTGCTCACACTAGGTGCCGATAGATTAGGCAATTTTAAAATCTCAACAATAATTTTTTCTTGCGGTCTTGCAACAATATTTACTAATGCAGTAACCTATGTTGCAATCATCGTTCCTGCCATAGCAAGAGGATTTGTAAATCCCGATGACATGGTCTATCTTACACTATGGCAATTTGGCGTGGTGTTTATATGGGGCGTTACATCAAAATTTATTTACAAGAAACTTTTCCCACCTTGCGATGCACTTCTCATATATGGCTCTTATGCGCCAGATAGACTTCTTGCAAAATTTGGTGAAAGAGAAGATGTTTGTGATATAGTTAAAACGGTTAATTATCAAAATACTTCCGGTAATGACATTATAGATATGATATCAAAATATGATGCAGTAGTTATAGGCGATATACCAGCAGAAAAGAGAAATGATTTCCTAAAGGTGTGCTACTCAAATTATAAGCAAACCTACCTAGTTCCAAAAATTTCTGATATCATTGTAATGTTTTCAGAACAGACTTATCTTTTTGACTCACCACTATTTTTTGTTAGAAATTCTAATTCAACACCCGATGTTCAAATCTTAAAAAGATTTTTTGATATATTATTGAGCCTTATAGGCCTTATAATTCTTTCTCCACTTATTATAATTTTTTCTCTTTTGATTAAGATAGAAGATGGTGGCCCTATATTTTTCATTCAAGAAAGAGTTAAAGAAGGGGATAACACATTTAATATTATAAAATTTCGTTCTATGAAAGTTGCTAGTGAAGATGAAGTAATTCCAGCAACCAAAGATGATGATAGAATAACAAAGGTTGGAAAATTTATTAGAGCTTGGCGCATAGATGAAATTCCACAGCTCATAAATGTTTTAAAAGGCGATATGAGTATAGTAGGTCCAAGACCAGAAAGAAAGGAGCATGTTGAAATTTATTCTAGAGAGATCCCAGAATTTAAATATAGACATAGGGTAAAAGCAGGGCTTACAGGTCTTGCGCAAGTCTATGGCAAATACAACACAACAGCTTATGATAAATTAAAACTTGATTTAATATATATACAAAATTTTAGTCTTATATTAGATTTAAAAATAATTTTAAGAACTATCCAGATACTATTTAAAAAAGAAAGTTCTGAAGGCTTCACAAGCGAGGACAGTAAAAAAATTAACGAACAAGCAAAGTAATGTGTAATCAGGTAAAAAATAAAGATGACCTTATAACAGTTATTATGCCTGTTTATAAGGTTGAAAAATATCTAAAAAGAGCAATTACTTCTGTTCTAAATCAAACATATAAAAATCTAGAGTTAATCTTAGTTGATGATGGCAGTCCCGATAAGAGCGGTGCAATTTGTGATGAAGCAGCACAGCTTGATCCTCGCGTTAAAGTTATCCATCAAAAAAATTCTGGAGCACCTATTGCAAGAAATAATGCTCTAGATATTGCAAGCGGCGAATATGTTTGTTTTTTTGATAGTGACGATTTTGTTGAGCTGAATATGCTAGAGTTTTTACATAATATGTGCATATCTTATGATCTTGACCTTGCGGTATCTGGCTTTTTTATTGATACATATACTAGTGATGATGGTTCAGGGAAATATTTTACACTTGATTATATTCCAAAAGATAAAATTTACAATGATAAAGAAAGTTTTAGAAAAGATGCCTATATGTATTTTGACAAGAATATGTTTTACCCACCATGGAATAAATTATATAAAAAATCTTACCTTGATAAACATTCTATAAGATTTATAGACACATATAGAGACGACTTTCCTTTTGTAATAGATTCAATAAAAGATATAGAAAAAATTGGTTTTACAAGTAAACAGTTTTATCATTTTCAAAGAGCAAGGAAGGAATCTGAAACTGCAAAATATATACCAAATCTCTATGATAAAAGAAAAGAAGAACATGAAATAATGATAAACCTCTTAAAACATTGGGATTTATACATAGATAATTCTAAATCTAGTCTATACTCCAAGGAAGATAAATTAAATGCAATGGATATGGTATCAAGAAGATACCTTGATAGAATAATAGAGTGCATAGAAAACTTTACCAATGAAAAATGCACCCTAACAAGTAGCGAAATAAGAAAATCAGTTAAAGATATTTTGGGCAACTCCTTTGTAGATGAGAGCTTGAAATATGCAAGGCCAAAAAAGTTATATTTAAAACTTATGTATATACCAATCAAACTAAAAAATGTAGGCCTTTGCCTTTTGCAATCAAGATTTATAACATTTACAAAAAAACACTTCCTATTTATATTTAATAAATTAAAGGTAGGAAGTAATTAAGATAGAAATAATGGATAGCATAAACATTTTAACAATCATAGTTACGCACAATAGAAAGGATCTCCTTTTAGAATGTTTGAATGCAATAAACTCTAGCCTTCAAAAAACTGATGTTTTGGTAATTGATAATGCAAGTTCCGATGGCACAAAAGAAATGGTAGAAAAAATAAAATCTAATTTTGAAACAGATCTCATCTATATAAATACAGGTTCAAACCTTGGGGGCGCAGGTGGATACAATTATGGGGTAAGGCAGGCTATAAAATTATCTAAAGAAGCAGGGGGCAAATATAAATATTTTTACCTTATGGATGATGACACCATAATAGAAGAAAACGCTCTGAAAGTTTTAATTGATACTGCTAAAAAACTAAATGATGATTTTGGATTTTTATCAAGCAAGGCGCTTTGGAAAGACGGTAGTATATGTAAAACTAACGTTCAAAGGAAAGCTGTTGCAAGAAGAATAAATGATTTTGGCGCGCCACTTGTTCAGGTAGATTATGCATCTTTTGTATCTTTATTAATTAAAGAAGAAGATGCAATAACACTTGGGCTTCCTATAAAAGAATTTTTTATATGGAGTGATGACCTTGAATATACAAGAAGATTTTCTAGAAAAAGTAAATCTTATCTTGTAAATAGTAGCATAGTAATCCATAAGTGTGCAGAAAACATAGGTGTCGATATTACAAGAGAAAAAGATTTAAAAAGGATTGAAAGATACAAATATATTTATAGAAATGATGTTTATACATTTAAAAAGGAAGGAATAAGAGGATATATCTTCTTATTTATTAGATTTATATACCATATGTTAAAAATAATATTTATTGCGCCAAAAAAATTTGATAAAATTAAAACAGTTATATTAAGCCACATAGAAGGATTTAAATTTAATCCAGCCATAGAATACGAAGGGAGAGATTAATGATAATAACTAAGACACCTTTTAGAGTTTCATTTTTTGGAGGAGGTTGTGACCTTCCTAGTTTTTTTAACAAAAAAGAATCTCTCATACTTTCAACGACCATAGATAAATATGCCTATGTAAATGTTAGGCACCTTCCAAAATTTTTTGACTATTCCAACGAAATAGTTTATTCAAAAATAGAGCAGGTAAAAGATGAAAGTGAGATAATCCACCCACTAGTTAGAAAGTGTATGCAGATGCTTGATATGCACGAGATGAGAGTGTGTTATGACGCTGACCTTCCTGCAAGAACAGGTCTTGGAACATCTTCTTCATTTGCAGTAGGTCTCTTAAATGCTTTTTATGCACTTAAGGCAAAATATAAAGATAATAAAATTCTTGCTAGTGATGCAATTTTTCTTGAAAGAGTTTTGTGTGCAGAAGCAGGCGGTTTTCAAGATCATATAGCTGCAAGCTTTTGTGGTTTTAATATAATAACTTTTAAAGAAAATGCATTTAATGATGATGAGTTAAATTTATTATCTGGCAATGTTAAAGATTTAAAAATATCTAAAGAAGATAGAAAAGCCTTTTCCGATACAATTTCAAAATCTTACACTGTAGAAAAAATAGAAATAGAAAATGAAAAATATGAAATGTTTCAAAAAAATCTGCTTTTATATTTTACAGGCATAGTTAGAAATTCTTTTGAAATTCAAACTGATGTTTCAAAATCTGTTAGGGAAAGCGATAAAGAAAAAACAATGAATGAGATGAATGCCCTTGCATATTCTGCGCTAAAATATTTTGAAAGTAGCGTACCTAGCGACCTTGATGAAGTTGGCACTCTTCTTGATGAAACATGGAAGTTAAAAAGAAGTATAAGTAATAAAATATCTAATGTAAAAATTGACGAGCTTTATGAAAAAGCAAAAAAGGCTGGCGCTCTTGGCGGCAAGCTTCTTGGTGCAGGCGGTGGCGGCTTCCTTCTTTTCTATGTTCCATTTGAAAAGCAGGCTGCGTTTAGGAATGCGTTTGCTAAGCTTTTAGAAATCCCTTTCCGTTTTGATGAATATGGCACAAAACTTATCTACAATGTCCCAGAAACTGACTGGAATCTAAACTAAAATCTAAACTTTTTTAAAAATTATTTTCTAGGCAGATGCTTAAAATTATAAGCATTTGCCTAGATTTTTTATAGAATTTAACAACGATGTAAAATTCGTGTCAAATTCTTTTTCTTGCTTTTTGTTACTTCCAATGTTAAAATCCCATAAATTAATCTGTAGGGAGTATCTAGAATATCAAAAAGATCTTTTTTGGAGATACCATGAAACTTCTTTTATTTTCTAGCTTTTTGTATTTGTTATTATGCATGCATGATGCTAAAAACAAAGAAAAAAGTATTAAAAATTTTGCCGTCTTCTTATTTAGCTTTCTTTATGTTGCAACCATAAGAACAAATGCCTTTGCATTTACGTGGACGGCCGCTAAACAATATGCTACGTTCAATATAGGTAGCGATGAAATTTATTTTACACAGGATGAAGATAATTATTATTTTTCTTTTGATTTGAGTAATAATCCTTATGGTTACACATCAAATACATCCTATATAATATCTCAGCGAAACGATATAGGTTATATAAACCATGTTACCACAACAGGTTCTGCTGGCGGGAGTTATACTAGCACATATAAAGTAGATATTAACTCTTCAAATTTTGGAACATATAAGCTAACAAAAAATAATAGCGGGGCAAATATAGTTGAACAAACTCCGAGTATCTATGTGTATGATACTGCTGTAACGACCATGGCCGGAATTAGCCCATCGGGCAGTCTCGATACAACTATAAAACATGGATCGGGAATTAATGAAAGCGGGAAATCGTATTCGCGAGTTCAAATTCCAAAATCTAAAATCGGACAGTATCGTTATATAAATTTTAGAGGAACAAAAGAATACTCTGGTCATAGTTCTACAAATTTTACATATGGACTATCAAATTCATTTGACCTTTACACTCTTACAGACCATGAGTGCGATTTTAAAGTTCGCTATCTTGATGAAACTTATCATGATACTTACTGCAGCATCTGCCATTGGTCAAAAGATAAAAAAGAACACGCATTTGATTTAGATGATATTTTTGGTTATTCAGGCAGAAGATGTGAGTGCGGGTTGCATGATAAAACAACAATTCGTATTAGCCAAGAAAGCACAGGCGGAAAAGATTTTGATGGTGGTAATATAGATAGCACGGGTTTAAAACCAATACAGCATATAGATATAATAGGAAGACCAGGTGAAACATTTGATGCGCCAAGTTTTGACGCACTAGAAATTCCTGGATATATATTTATTGGTTTGGACCCACCACTTCCTTCTGTTTTCCCAGGTGAGTCCGTAGAGTTTAAGGCAGTATACAAACCTATCTCTTATAAAATTTTATATTCACCAGATAATTTTGAAAAATTTAATCCAAGATATTTAGAGTCAGTTCTAAAATCTATGGGTAGTGCAAGAAAAATAAATGGATCTGAAGTAACGCAAATAGAAAATGAATATAATATTTCGCTTACAGGACTTACTTATTCTATGGTCCAAGATTGCATATATGGAGAAGCATTTACTCTTCCTTTGTATAAACCAGCAAGTTATTACCACATAGGCTGGGGAGTTATTAAAGAAAATTTTAGTAAAGTGTATCAAACTCAAATGGGTGTAAAAAATCTAACAACTGTTGATAGATCTGTTATTGTTTTAAATCCTGTATTTTCTAAAATAAGTTCGGGAAGCGATGAAGACGACACATGGACCAATGAACCTATAGGAAAAAAAGAAGATGGTAACTCAGGTATTATACACCATGGTGATACTGGAGGCCCAGGTAGCGGCGGTGGCAGCGGTGGCGGCAGTGGTGGATCAGGAAGCGGTGCAGAAGGTAGTAGCGAAACTGGTGATGCCTCAGCTATTATTGACGAGAAAGATAAGACTTCTAATGATGAAAATGAAAACCCTCCTGGTGATGATAAAAAAGATACCGATAGTAATAAGAATAATGTAGATGAAGATAAAACCCAAAATGAAAACGGTGATGGGATAGATGATGACAAAATGAAAGGTGGCAGTGCAGGCGGTGATGGCAAAACAGGTGATGGCACTAGCGGTGATGATGCAGGTGGCGGCCGCGGTATTTATGATTATAAAGATTTAGATTCACTAGATGCTTATGAACTTGAAAATTATTTATCAGGTTTATTTAGTGTCCATAGTATGAATACTTTAAACAATATGAGATCGCAAAGTTTTTTACATACATTAAATTCTAATAATTCATTAAAAAGTTTTGGCAGTAATAGTTTTATGCAATTTTTAAGCAAGACATCATTTGCCCAAAATTTTGAAGATCATTTAGAAAAAGAAAAACTTCGCATAGAAAGTTTAAAAAAGGAAAGGCTTGCACAGCTTGCAAAATCAATTCTTGAGAGAACTCTCTACCTCCTTGCTCTGCTTTTCATAATCTTATTTATTAGGGATAGGAGGAATAAACAAAAAGTGAAAAAATACATATAATAAGCATTTTTATTTGAAAAGACCTATAAAATTTATTATAATTAAGTTGCCTGTTTAAGTATAAAAAGCCTAAATGGGCGGCTTTTTGTTTGTCAAAAGCATAGTCTTTTGGTGCCTAAAGCAAGATAAATGTATAAAGGAAGTTTATGAAAAGAGAAGACATAAGAAATATTGCGATTATAGCTCACGTTGACCACGGCAAGACAACACTTGTTGATGCTATGTTACACCAAGCAGGTATTTTCAGAGAAAATCAAGAAGTTGCAACTCGTGTAATGGATTCCAACGCACTAGAGCGTGAAAGGGGAATTACTATTCTTTCAAAAAATACTGCAATAGATTATAAAGGTTGCAAGATTAATATAGTAGATACACCAGGCCACGCCGATTTTTCTGGCGAGGTTGAGCGTATTTTAAAAATGGTAAACGGAGTAGTCCTTCTTGTTGATAGTTACGAAGGCTGTATGCCTCAAACAAGATTTGTTTTATCAAAGGCGTTAGAGTTAGACCTTCCTTGCATAATCTGCATTAATAAAATTGATAGAGAAAATGGAAGACCAAAAGAAGTTGTTGAAGACGTTCTCGAATTATTCCTTGACCTTGGAGCAAGTGATGAAAGGCTTGAGTCACCATTCCTTTTTATGTCGGCAAAACAAGGTATAGTAAAAAAGAATCTTGAAGATGAGCCAGGCAATATGTCTATTCTTTTTGATTCTATACTAGAAAATATTCCAGCCCCAGAAGGAGATGAAAATGCTCCAGCAAAACTTCTAATTTCTACAATAGACTATAATGAATTTGTTGGAAGGATAGGTATAGGCAGAATAGAAACAGGAACTATAAAAGCTGGAAAAGAAATGATTCTCACAAATCACCACGACCTATCATTTCAACAAAAAGTAAAAATAAATACACTTTATGAATTTGAGGGACTAGAAAAAGTTCCAGCAACTGAGAAAAAATTTGGATCTATTGTTGCAGTATCTGGTATAGAGGGCTTAAAAATTGGTGATACACTTTGTGATATAGAAGACCCAACTCCACTTGAATTCCAAAAAATTTCAGAGCCAACTATTTCTATGAACTTCATGGTTAATGACTCTCCACTTGCAGGTCAAGAAGGCAAATTCTTAACAAGCCGTCATATAAGAGATAGATTATTTAAAGAATTAAATACAGATGTATCACTTAGAGTTGAAGAAACAGATACCGCAGATGCATTTAAAGTATCAGGTCGTGGCGAGCTTCACCTTTCTATTCTTATAGAATCTATGCGCCGTGAAGGATATGAATTTGCAGTATCAAAAGCCGAAGTAATTTTCAAAACCGATAGTAATGGAAAAAAACTTGAACCAATGGAAACATGTTATGTTGATGTGCCTGAAGAATTTTCTGGTGTCCTAATTCAAAAGCTTACACAACGAAAAGGAGTGCTTGTTGCAACAACTCGTGGTTCCAATGGTTATTCAAGATTAGAATTTAGTATTCCATCTCGTGGCCTTATAGGTTATAGAGGTGAGTTCCTTACAGATACTAAAGGAACAGGAATCATGAATACTCTCTTTGATAAGTATGGTCCATACCTTGGTGATATTAGTTATAGACAATTAGGATCACTCATTGCATATGAAGCAGGAGTTGCAGTTGCTTACGGACTTTTTGCTGCACAAGAGCGCGGGCTTTTATTTATAGGTCCTGGAGAAAAAGTTTATGCAGGTATGGTTGTGGGGCAAAACCCTCGTTCAGAAGATATAGAAGTAAATGTTTGTAAAACAAAAAAATTAACAAACACAAGAGCATCAGGTTCCGATGAAGCATTAAAGCTTGTTCCTAAAAAACAAATGAGCCTTGAACAATGTCTTGAATTTATTGATACCGATGAACTTCTTGAAATCACACCTGAAAATTTAAGAATAAGAAAAAAGATTCTCGACTCAACAAAAAGAAAAAGAAGCAATATGGGAAAATAAAATAGGCATGAAAGAAGGCAGCTAGAGTAAGACTCGCATCGACATTGAAGGGAGGTAGAAAATGGAAAAACATGATAAATACATATCGCCACTTGGCACAAGATATGCATCGTCTGAGATGAGCTACCTTTTTAGTGAAGAAAAAAAGTTTAAAACATGGAGGCTTCTTTGGATTTCTCTTGCAAAGGCCGAAAAAAAACTAGGACTTGATATAACAGATGCTCAAATTAAGGACCTTGAAAAATATAAAGATGATATAAATTATGATGTGGCAAAAAAGCGTGAAAAAGAAGTGCGTCATGATGTAATGAGCCATGTTTATGCTTATGGTCAGCAAGCCAAAAAGGCAGCAGGAATAATACACCTTGGCGCAACATCTTGTTTTGTAGGCGACAACACAGATTTAATAATAATGAGAGAAGCTCTCACACTTATTGGGACAAAACTTCTAAATGTAATGGACCTTCTTTCAAAATTTGCAGCTAAATATAAATCTCTTCCAACACTTGGCTATACTCATTTTCAGTCAGCTCAGCCAACTACAGTTGGAAAACGTGCCACGCTTTGGCTCTATGATATATATAATGACTACCTTGATGTGACTTATATAATAGAGACGATGAAGTTTCTTGCATCTAAAGGAACGACAGGTTCTCAAGCTTCATTCGTAGAACTTTTTTCAAAAGACGGTAAAGCCGATAAAAAAGTTAATGACAAATGTAAAAAACTAGATGAACTAATTGCAAGTGATTTTGATTTTAGTAAGGACCAGATTGTTAAAGTATCTGGCCAAACATATAGCAGAAAAGAAGATTTTAGAATCCTTTCTGTTTTATCGAGCATTGCGCAAAGTGCCCATAAATTTTCTAATGACATAAGGCTTCTTGCTCACTTAAAAGAAATAGAAGAACCATTTGAAAAAAATCAGATTGGTTCATCGGCAATGCCATATAAAAGAAACCCTATGAGATGTGAAAGAATGGCATCACTTGCCAACTATGTAATAAGCGACCTTGCCAACACAGCAATAACAAGCAGCACTCAGTGGTTAGAAAGAACTCTTGATGATAGTGCCAACAAAAGGATTTCTATTCCGGAAGCGTTTATGGCAGTAGATGGAATTTTAAATTTATATATGAATGTATGTGACGGCCTTGTAGTAAATGAGGGAATGATTAAAAAACACCTAGATGAAGAACTTCCATTTATGATGACAGAAAACATAATGATGAAGGAAGTTGAAAAAGGCGGAAACCGCCAGGAAATTCACGAAGTGATTAGAAAACTTTCAATAGAAGCAGGTAAAGGCGTAAAAGCTGGAAATGAAAATGAACTACTTGATTTAATTGATGCATCAAAAGACCTTCATATAGACAAAAAGGAATTAGAAAAACTAAAAGATCCATCTCTTTACATAGGTCGCTGTGCATCTCAGGTTGATGATTTACTTAATGAAACAATAAAGCCTTTGCTTTCTAAAAATAAAAAAAGACTAGGCATTATAAGTGAAATAACAGTATAAGGAGTTAATATGTCACAGAGCAGATTTGTAAAAGATAATAAAGGAATGACGATTCTTACAAGAATCATTTCTGGTATAGCGCTAGCATATATTTTCGTTATGATAATTATGATGGTTTACCTTGGTATAACAGGAGCTCCAGATAATATGCTAGTTGCAGTTATCATAGGACTTTTTGTTGGTTCAACAATTATTTATGCAATACTAATGTTTTTTCACGATAAAAAACAGGCTCAGCTTAGACAACAAAAGAAAAAAGGTAAAAAGATAGATAATAATACAAAAAAATAATTTTTAAGATAAAGAATTTTAGTTTTAAGGAGTATTTATGGTTAAGGCAATAGTTGGAGCAAACTGGGGCGATGAAGGAAAAGGAAAAATAACAGATGCACTTGCAGAACAATCTGACATAGTTGTTCGTTTTCAAGGCGGGGCAAATGCTGGCCACACCATCATAAATGACTATGGTCGTTTTGCACTTCATATGATGCCAAGTGGAATCTTTTGCGACAATGTAACATGTATAGTTGCAAATGGTGTCGCATTAGAAATACCTCAGTTTATTTCAGAATATGAAGAAGTAAAAACTGCTCTAAAAAGAGATCCTAAAGTTTTAGTATCTGATAGAGCACACATTGTTATGCCTTATCACAAAAATTTTGATGCCTATGAAGAAGAGCGTCGTGCAGGTGGGGCTTTTGGCTCAACAAAGTCGGGCATAGCACCAGTTTATTCTGATAAATATTCTAAAATAGGCTTCCAAGCTTGTGAGCTCTTTGATAAAGATGCACTTGCCGAAAAATTAAAAACTATACTTCCTATAAAAAATACTCT
>JAEEGL016529567.1_pt1 | contig 15997 bp, 17 predicted proteins | sample 9134231 | NCBI WGS metagenome assembly JAEEGL01 (sample SAMN16246548, study PRJNA631951) | gut metagenome | biome: gut microbiome; feature: rumen; material: fiber-attached | host: Bos | place: Iran: Karaj | collected 2018-10 | reverse complement strand
TCCCGGGCCACCAGCTGGCCCATGCGGGTCACCTTGAAGGCGGTGCGCTTGATGGTCTCGGCCACGGCGTCAAAGGGCATGCCGGCGCACTCCTTCAGCGCCTCGTACACCACGCCCGGGCCGGACACGCCCACGTTCACGGCGCACTCCGCCTCGCCCACGCCGTGGAAGGCCCCGGCCATGAAGGGGTTGTCCTCCACCGCGTTGCAGAACACCACCAGCTTGGAGCAGCCCAGCCCGTCCCGGTCGGCGGTGAGCCGGGCGGTCTCCTTGATGATCCGGCCCATCTCTGCCACCGCATCCATGTTGATGCCGGAGCGGGTGGAGCCCACGTTGACACTGGCGCAGACTCGTTCCGTTTCCGCCAGGGCCCGGGGGATGGAGCGGATCAGCTTCCGGTCCGACTGGGAATACCCCTTGTGGACCAGGGCGGAAAAGCCGCCGATGTAGTTGACGCCCACCTCCCGGGCGGCGGCGTCCATGGCCAGGGCCAGCCTGACCAGGTCCTCGTCCCGGCAGGCGGCGCCCACCAGGGCCATGGGGGTCACGCTCAGCCGCTTGTTCACGATGGGAATGCCGAACTCCCGCTCGATGGCCTCCCCGGTGGGTACCAGGTCTCTGGCCAGGCGGCAGATCTTGTCGTAGATCCGCCCGGCGCACAGCTCCGCGCTGTCCGCGGCGCAGTCCAGCAGATCCACCCCCAGGGTGATGGTCCGCACGTCCAGATGCTGCTGGTCGATCATGCGGATGGTCTGCAGGATCTCGTCTGTGTTCATCAGATAACTCATGTCGTTTTCCTCCGTGACGGGACGCGCTGGCGTCAGATCCGGTGCATGGCGTCGAAAATGTCCTGCCGCTGGATGTGGACGGCCAGGCCCTTTTCCCGGCCCCGCTCCTGCAGCATGCGGCTCAGAGCGTCGAAGGGCAGGGGGCAGTCGGCCAGGTCCACCAGCATGATCATGGTGAAGTATTCCTGCATCAGCGTCTGGCTGATGTCCAGAATGTTGATGTCCTCCTGGGCCAGCAGACCGGTGACGTAGGCGGTGATGCCCTTGGCGTCCCGGGCGTAGACGGAAACGATGGCTTTCATGGCGGTCCTCCCGAAATGGCTTTTTCTTCTATTATACCGCTCCGGGGCAAATATGCAACGGAAATGCGCGCCGAAAACCCTTGTCAATTCCGGCGGAGCATGCTATGATTTTCCCGTACGAACAAATGCTTTTTTCCGGAGGACAACCCCATGGCAAAAGGAAAAACGACCCGGCTCTTTCTGGTGGAGGCGGACATTCTCCCGGAGGTCTTCCTGAAGGTGATGGAGGCCAAGGAGCTGCTGCAGACCGGCGAATGCAGGACCGTCGGCGAGGCGGTGGGCCGGGCGGGCATCAGCCGCAGCGCATTTTATAAGTACAAGGACGGGATCTCCGCGTTCCAGGACCTGCACCGGGGGCACATCTTTACCTTCCAGGTGCTGCTCCGGGACCAGCCGGGGCTGCTGTCCGGGGTGCTGGCCGGGTTCGCCCAGAGCGGGGCCAACATCCTCACCATCAACCAGAGCATCCCGGTGAGCGGCTGCGCCACCATCACCGTCTCCGCCGAGACCGCCGAGGACTCCGGGGACGTGGACGCCCTGCTGGCCCGGCTCCGGGCCGGGGAGGGGGTCCTCCGGGCGGAGATCCTGGCGGGATAACTACGAACAGGGAGCAAAAGAGCGCGCCGCGCAGGCGCGCTCTTTTTATATCCGCAGGGGGCCTGAGCGAATATACTGGAATGTCTTTTCGGACGATTCGGGAGCATTCGGAGGTTTTCATATATGCTGATCGTTGAAAAATTCGGCGGTTCGTCCCTGGCGGGGCCGGAGGCCGTGCGGCGCTGCGCCGGCGTCATCGCCGACACGGCGCTCTGGGGCCACACGGTGGCGGCGGTGCTCTCCGCCCAGGGGGACGCCACCGACGAGCTGCTGTCCACGGCGGCGCTCTACGGCGCGGACCCCTCACCCCGGGAGCTGGATATGCTGCTGTCCACCGGAGAGCAGGCCTCGGCGGCGCTGATGGCCATGGCCCTGCAGGAGATGGGGCTTGCCGCCGTGTCCCTTGCCGGCTGGCAGGCCGGGGTGGAGACGGACGCCGCTTTCGGCAGCGCCCGCATCCGGCGGCTGGACGTGCGGCGGGTGCGCACCGAGCTGGCGGCGGGGAAGATCGTGCTGGTCACCGGCTTTCAGGGCGTCTCCCCGGAGGGGGACGTGACCACCCTGGGCCGGGGCGGGTCCGACACCAGCGCCGTGGCGCTGGCCGCAGCGCTCCGGGCGGACGAATGCCGGATCTATACCGACGTGGAGGGGATCTATACCGCCGACCCCCGGCTGGTGCCGGGGGCGAAAAAGCTCGACGCCGTGGACGTGGGGGAGATGCGTCGCCTGGCGGCTTTGGGCTCCCAGGTGCTCCATGAGCGGAGCGTGATCCTGGCGGAGCGGTACGCCGTGCCGCTGGAGGTGCTCTCCAGTCTGACGCGCTCCCCGGGCACGAGGGTGCTGCCTCTGCCCCCGGCGCCGGGGGAGAGCCATATCACCGCTTTGAGCCGCAGCGGGGCGCTGGTGAGCATGGTGGGCGCCGGGCTCCACCGCTTCCCCGAGCTGGAAGCGCGGGCCCTCCGGGCGCTGGAGGCCGCCGGGATCGCCCCGGAAGCCACGCTGGAGCGGGACGGCAGCTTTTCCGTACAGGTGCCGCCGGAGCAAAGTCTGGAGGCCCTGCGGGCCCTGCACCGGGAATTCATGGAGAGATAAAAAACCGCCGCCGGAGGATCCTCCGGCGGCGGTTTTTTCGTTATTTCAAGACCAGCACCAGCACCACCACCGCGACGACGGCGGCGGCGAGGATCACCCACTTCCAGGGGAAGGGCTTTTTCGCCGCGGGCGCTTCGGCGGGCTCAACTTCCGGCTCCGGCTCGGCTTCCGGCTCCGGCTCAACTTCCGGCTCCGGCTCGGTTTCCGGCGCGGGCGCCTCCTCCGGCTCCGCCGGGGCCGTCTCGGCCCGGACGGGCGCGGGGAGAACCTCTCCCAGCCGCTTTTTCAGTTTCACCAGGAATTCCAGGTCGCTCATATCCAGAAGGCCCTGGTCCGCGGCCTTCTCCGGCGCGGGCGCGTCTCCGTCGTCCTTCCAGCAGGGGATGAAGGCCCGGGCGGGATCGTCCCGGATCTCCTCCCGGAAGGCGTTCCACAGCTTGACGGCCACAGGGTCCTCCAGGGCCTCCCGGCCCACGGCGGCGGCCACCATGACCTTCGAATGGCGCAAAGCGCCCACCATCAGCGCCGCCAGCTGCTCCGGGGGCGTGTCTTTGGGCAGGGCCGGGGGGAAGAAGACCCGGTAGCCCTCCCCGGCCAGCGCGCTGCAGAGCTGGCGCAGCGCGGCGGTCTCCGCCGTGAGCTTGTCCGGGAGCTCCCGGGTGCAGAGATAGACGTCGTATTCCTGATCCGCGTCAAACAGCGGGGCCGATTGAATTGCCATGACGAGTCATCCTTTCCGCATGAGGATCTTTCCCGTCCATCATACCTTTTTCTGCCCGGTCCGTCAATCATGCGCGCAAGAAAAACCCTCTGCAATGGAAAATCTTGATCGAGCAAACAGATTTTACACAACATCTTGATTTTATTCGACACATCTGATAATATTATGTCAATCCACAAGGGAGGGGAGCTTGTAATGACACGCAAAACCAAAAAACTGAACGATTACGATGAGTATGACGAATATGACGAGGAGAACGAAGGCGAATACGACGACGAGGAGTATGACGGCGAGTACGACGACGAAGACTATGACGACGAGTACGACGACAGCCGTTCCCGCCGGAACCCGCTGAAGGGCGTCGTCATCGCGCTGGTGATCCTGGCGCTGCTGATGGGCGCCATCATCGGACTGCTGTATATGCGGCTGCAGAGCGCCGAAAAGCGCAACGAAGAACTCACCGGCTCGCTGAACGCGGCCCGGAACGAGGTGAACACGCTGCTGCAGGAGCGCACGGCCACGCCGGAGCCGGTGATCGCCACGCCGGAGCCCGTGTCCACGCCGGAGCCCACCGCCACCCCGGAGCCCATCGTCACCCCCGCGCCCACTCCGGAACCCACGCCCGAGCCCACCGCCACCCCCGAGCCGCTGCTGAAGGACGCCATCACCGATGCGATGCTCAACGGCGTGGCCCGGCCCGACGAGGCCAGCTGGCTCGAGAAGCCCCAGCCCGCCGAGGTGATCCCCTTTATGTACGCCCTCCACTGGGGCCCCGGCATGGGCTGGACGGAAAACATGGCCCTCCGGCAGGGGGATAAGGTAGAGATCGTCGCCCGTCAGAACGGCTGGGTACTGCTGCGCATCGGCGGCGACAAGTTCGGCTGGGGCGCCGGCACGCTGGTGACCGAGACGGCAGGCTGATCGACGCAGCGGAGGAGGCTTTTCCATGGCTGAAGAGCCGGTTGAAAAAACTGAATCCACCCCCAAAGCCGCTCCGGCCAAAAAGAAAAAGCGGATGGGAGTCGCGGCGCGGTGCTATCTGGCGACAGCGCTGTTGATCCTGGGCGGATTTCTCTTTCTGGCGCTCCGGGACGCCAAAGCAAAAGCGGATTATGCGGCCCGGGCCGCCGCCGCGGCAGAGCTGTGGCGCCAGCACGAAGAGTTCGTCACCCCGGCGCCCACCGAGACCCCCGCGCCCACCGAGACCCCGGCGCCCACGCCCACCCCTTCCCCCGTGCCCACGGAGGAGCCGCCGCTGAACGAACAGATCACCGACGAGATGCTCAGCGGCGCGGCCCGGCCCCGGGACGACGCCTGGTATGAAAGCGCCCGGCCGGGGTTCGTGGCCCACGAGGGGATGATCGCCGTCCGGTTCGGGCCGGGCCTGGCCTGGAAGGAGCGGACCGTGCTGCGCCACAACGACGAGGTGACGATCCTGGCCGAGCAGGACGGCTGGACCTTCCTGCGCATCGCGGACGGACGCCTGGGCTGGGTCGGAACCACGCTGGTGGCGGAAAAATAAAGAACGAAAAAAGGAGCCGCCCAGCGGCTCCTTTTCGCAGAGAAACGAACGTTACGGGAGGAATCGCACGTGAAAACCATCATCGTATTTTACTCTCTGGAGGGCAACACCGCCTTCGCCGCCAACGAGATCGCCGCCGCCATCGGCGGGACCACCCTGCGGCTGCGGCCGAAAAAGGCCTACCCCGACAGCGGCTTCAGAAAGTTCTTCTGGGGCGGCAAGAGTGCCGTCATGGCGGAGACCCCCGCGCTGGAACCTTATTTCTTCGATAGTGAGCAGTATGACCGGGTGATCATCGGCTTCCCCGTGTGGGCCGGGAACGTGACCCCGCCCATCCGCACCTTCCTCAGGGAGAACGATCTCACCGGCAAGCGGGTGGCCGCCTTCGCCTGCGAGAGCGGCGCCGGGGCGGAAAAGGCCTTCGGCAAGCTCAAGGAGGCCCTGGGCCGGGACGAGCTGGAAGCGGAGCTGATCCTCATCGACCCCAAGACCAGACCCCAGCCGGGCAATATGGAGAAGATCCGGGAATTTTGCGCCAAGCTCAAAGACTGAGAGCCCTGCGGAGGAAGAACCATGAAGCGGATCATCGCGGATATCCACACCCATACCATCGCCAGCGGCCACGCCTACGGCACCATCCGGGAGATGGCTCAGGCCGCCGGAGAAAAAGGGCTGGAGGTGCTGGGCTTTGCCGAGCACGCCCCGGGGATCCCGGGGACGGTGCACCCCTTTTATTTCCTCAATCTGGAGGTGATCCCCCGGACGCTGTACGGCGTGCGGCTGATCCACGGCAGCGAGGTCAATATCCTCAGCGACGGCACCCTCTCCCTGGAGGAGCGGTATCTCCAGCGGCTGGACTACGCCGTGGCAGGGATCCATCTGACCTGCTACGAGGACGCGGGCCGGGAGCGGAACACGGCCAACGTGATCGCGTGCATGCGTCATGAAAAGGTCAAGCTCATCTCCCACCCGGACGACGACGCCACGCCGCTGGATTACGCCCTGCTGACGGAAGCGGCGCTGGAGACCGGCACCGCGCTGGAGGTCAACAACAGCTCTCTGGTGAAGAACCACCGGAAGAACTGCGTGGAGAACTACCGGACCATGCTCCGGCTGTGCCGGGAGAAGGGCGCGCCGGTGATCGTCAGCTCCGACGCCCACGACCCCAGCTGGGTGGGCCGGTTCGAGCTGGCGGAGACCCTGCTAGAGGAGGAGAACTTCCCCTCGGAGCTGGTGCTGAATACGGACAGCGAACGGCTGCTGGCCTTCCTGGGCATGTAAAATGAATACGAATTCGCGGGAGCGCTCTATCCGAGCGCTCCCGCTTCTTATTCCTCCGGGCCCAGGGCGGCGGCGTTCATCAGCGGCGCACAGGCCCGCCAGATGGGATCGAAGGCCGACAGGGGCAGGGGATTTTCCCCGCTGCCCGCCTCCACGGTGTAGCCGGGCCGGTCAAAGGCGTCGATGAACCAGTCCTTGTACCCGGCGAAGCCGGAGGCGCGGGGCGTTTCCTCCAGCGCGTAGCCGCTGCGCTCTGCCAGCAGCCGCCCGATGACCAGACCCAGCGGCGGCTCCCGGTCCAGGAATTTCCAGTAAATGACCTCTCCCTGGGTGTGAAAGGACACCGTCAGCGCCGGGTCCAGCTCCCGGGTCAGAGCCGCCAGCGCCCGGCTCTCCGGCTCGGAGAGGGGCGCGCTGCCCACGAAATCCCGGGGCGCGGGACGGTCGTAGCCCTGGGCGAACTTGATCTCCCGGGCCGTTTCCCACAGCGCCGGGAACTGCAGATTCAGGTCCACTCCCCGCAGATTGGCCTTCCAGCCCGCCGGAAAGGGGATGGCGGGCCAGCCTTCTCCGATGGCGGAGGCCCGTTCCAGAGGCAGGCCCGCCAGCGCCCCGGTGACCAGGTCCACCCCGTCCGGGTTCACCGTGGGCACCAGCGTGATCTGACAGCGCTCGTACAGCTCGTCGGCGTCGTCCCCGAGAAACGGCTCCCCGGCGGCGCGGCAGCGCAGCAGCTCCTCGGCCCAGCGCAGCACCAGCGGCGCGGTGATCCACTCGTTGGCGTGAGTGGCGGCGGCGTACAGCACCCGCCGGGGCCCCTCGCCCACCGTCAGCGCCCGGATGGGCGTGACCCGGACGGCGCTGTGGCCGACGACCCGGCTCTTCGCCCCGGGATAGCGCAGGGACAGCCCCTGAAAGCAGTATTCCTCCGCGGCGCTGCACCAGGGGACCGTCAAGGGCACCACCGGAAAGGGCAGCGGCACCGTCACCCGCCCGCCCGGCCGCAGGTCGAAGGGGTCCAGACCGGGGTTGGCCGTCTCCACCGCCGAGGGGTCCGCGCCGTAGCGGAGGGCGATGCGCCAGAGGGTCTCTCCCGGTTGAACGGTGTGGACGGCGGCGCCCCGCAGCCAGGGGGCCAGAGCCCGCTCGGAGGCGGGACCGAAAACGCCGTCGGCGGTCAGACCGTTTCTGCGCTGAAAGGTGCGGAGTGCCTCCGCCGTGGCGGGACCGAAAACGCCGTCCGTGACAAGACCGCTCTGTCCTGAGCGGACCAGGCCCAGCTGCAAAAAAGACACCTCCGCGCCGGAGGAGCCCCGTTTCAAAATCTGCAAAAAAATACCTCCTTGCATTTGCCGTGTTTTTTCAAGGAAAAGGACGCGCCGCTGGAAAAGCAGGTCAAATTTCTCGGGTTTGTTTTTCGCGTTCAAAGCCATACTGTTACGGCGCGAAAAAAGCGCTCAAATCACACGATCCGAGAGGGAGAGGCATGAAAAAAAGAAAGATCTTACCAATGACCGCCGCGGTGCTGCTGGCGTTGGGGAGCGTCCGGGCGCTGGCGGCGGGGGAGATGCTGGTGCCCGGAGGACAGACTGTGGGTATCGAGCTTCGCTGCGACGGCGTGATGGTCTCGGGCCTGGCGGAGATCTCCACGGAAGAGGGCGGCGTGTGCCCGGCGGAGGAGGCGGGCGTCCGCGCCGGGGACAGGATCATCGAATTGAACGGGCAGCCGGTACACACCGCCGAGGAATTCGTGGCCCGGACCGAGGCGCTGGACGGAGGCGCGGTGACGCTGCGGGCCGTCCGGGAGGGCCGGGAGCTGGAGCTCACCGTGGAGCCCCGGGAAAACCGGGAGGGCCGTCGGCAGCTGGGGCTCTGGCTCCGGGACAGCATCCGGGGCATCGGCACCGTGACCTTTTACGACCCCGCCACCGGCGCTTATGGGGCGCTGGGCCACGGGGTCAGTTTGCCGGAGAGCCGGGAGCTGCTGCCGGCCGGCGGCGGGACCATCACCTCCGCCCGGGTGGTGGACGTGGTCCCCGGCAAACAGGGCGAGCCGGGCGAGCTCTGCGGCATGCCCGAGCCGGGGCTGATCCTGGGAACGGTGGAGCAGAACACGCCCCGGGGCATTTTCGGCACCATGACCGGCATGACCGCAGACAGGGACGCCCTGCCCGTGGCGGCGGACGCGGAGATCCGCCCCGGGAAAGCCAGTATCCTGACCACCGTGGACAACGGCGGGCCCCGGGAATACCAGGTGGAGATCCTGCGGCTGGAGACCTCCGAGACCGGAGGAAGGCAGTTCACTCTGAGGGTGACGGACCCGGAGCTGCTGGCCGTCACCGGCGGCATCGTCCAGGGCATGAGCGGCTCCCCGGTGCTCCAGAACGGCAGGCTCGTGGGCGCCGTGACCCACGTTCTGGTCCAGGACCCCGGGAAAGGATATGGCGTCACCATGGAGAATATGCTCTCCGCCGCCCGGACGGAGAACGCCGCCGCCTGAAATAGAAAACGCGGGACGCCGAATCCCTTTCGGCGTCCCGCGTTTTACGATCATTATTGATTTGTCCCCGGGAAACAACGGGCCGACGAGGGCGTCGGCCCCTGCAAATTACTTGTGTTTCTTCCCGATCCTGGCGGTGAGCTTGAACAGAGCCGGATAGAGGGCGACCACTGCGAAGAGCACGACGGCGTAGCGACCGGTACGCACCAGGAGGGACGGCAGGGTGCCGGAGCTCAGAAACTCGCCGGAGAAGGGCAGCTTCAGCGCGGTGTTCAGCCCGAAGTACACGGCGCCGCCGCCCACCACCCGGAGCACGGCCCGGACAGGGCTGCGGGTGTTCTCGAAGCGGACGAATTTTTCCTCAAAGGGCTCGGCCAGCACGAAGCCCAGCAGCATGCCGTAGGCGGAGAAATAATCGGTGCTGGTGCAGAAGAAGAAACCGGGGGCCGTCACCGCCAGCAGCAGGGCGTAGAAGAGCGTCCGGCTTTTGCACCTGCGCTTGAGCCAGGGCACCAGCGCCACCACCAGAAAGCCCAGGGCCCAGCCCGCCAGCACGTCGGTGGGATAGTGGGCGCCTACCGTAACCCGGGAAATGCCCACCAGCAGCGGCAGCACGACAGCCATGGTCACGGCCCATTTCTTCTTGGTGAACGCGGCGACGGAGCCATACACCGACACGGCGGAGGCCGAATGACCGCTGGGGAAGGAATAGCCCTGGGCGGCTACGTCGTAAACGTCCGCCTCCGTGTCGATCTTCCGCAGCAGCCGGATCCTGTCGCTGGCGAAATAGGGCCGCAGCCGGAGAAAGATATTCTTGATCAGCGGGTTGAGCACGTTGGCCATCAGCATGTTCAGCCCGACGAATTTGCCGAATTCCTTGTCATAGCTCCAGTAGAGGAAGCCCATGATGGCCACCATCAGCATTTCTTCTCCGAACATGGAGAGCAGGGAGATCGCGCCGATCAGCCCAGAGGGGAGATGGGCCTGAAGCCACTCCATCAGTGTCAGCTCCCAGTTGAGATAAAAGAGATTGCCAGCCACAGCCGTCATAAGGTCATCCTCCTGTACTTGTTGCGATCTGTGCCAACGGCATTATACCACCTTTTGGGAAAAAAGGAAGAGAGAACCCCGCTGCGGAAAGGGGCATTGTAATCCCGGCGGGTTTTTGGTATAATATCATTCACACCCCGGCGAAGACGGCTCCGAAGCGGTCCCGGGGACCGAAAAAGAGGATCGCCTGCGCCTGAACCGTTCTGCCCGGCGGCCGCTGCAGGCGTCACCGCCGGGCGGAACGAGGCGCCCGGAAAGCTTTGTTTAGTCAGCCTGCTTGTCTGCGGCGTGCCGTTCCACGCGCCGGCCGGACGGCTTCGGGAGGATTCCAATGCGTAAATGGCTCATCAGAATCATCTTTATCGCGCTGCTGTGCGTGTTCGCGTTTTCAGCCACCCGGCTGGTGATGATCCGGCTGAAGTACCGCACCGGTGAGAAGACCTACAGCCAGGCGGTCAGCGAGTTTACCCGCCCGGCGGGAAGCACCGCCGCCGGCGGCAGAGAGGGGAACGGGACCGGCGACGTGACCCAGTACGGTCTCCCCGGCTCGGTGGCCGTGGAAAACCCCCGGCCCGACCAGGCACCCATCGAGGTGGACTTTGATCTGCTCATCTCCCGGAGCAAAAACGTGGCTGGCTGGATCTACTGCGAGGGCACGGTCATCAACTACCCCGTCATGGCGGCGCAGCGGAACAACTACTATTACGTGGAGCACGACTTCATGGGCAACCGGGACTTTTGCGGCGCCATTTTCATCGACTACGAGAACGAGCGGGACTTCACGGACTGCAACACCATTGTCTATGGTCACAATATGAAAAACAACACCATGTTCGCCACCCTGGAATACTGGGAGGAACAGGAGTATTACGACAAGCACCCCTGCCTGTGGCTGCTGACGCCGGAGCAGGATTACCGGGTGGACGTCTTCTCCGTCTGCCATACCGCCGCCGACTCTGAGATCTACGACATTCACCCCGAGCCCTGTGCGGGCTTCGACGAGTACCTGGAACGGGCGATCTCCGCGTCGATGATCGAGACCGGCACGGAGGTCACCGGACAGGACCGGATCGTGGTGCTGTCCACCTGCACCAACGTGTACGATCTGGAGCGCATCGTGGTCTTTGGCAGGCTGACACCGGTGAACAGCGCCGGCGGCGTGCCGTTCGCCGCGTAAGGATAAAAAATGAGCCGGGGCGGTTCCCGCGTGGGGAACCGCCCCGGTTTTCATTTTTCCAGCAGCTCCGGCGGCACGCCCAGGTCCCGGCAGTAGAACGCCCGGTCCCGCTCGCCGATCTCCCGGAGCACCCGGCAGGGGACGCCCGCCGCCACCACGTTGGCGGGCAGGTCCCGGGTCACCACGCTGCCGGCGCCCACCACCGTGTTGTCCCCGATGGCGACTCCGGGCAGCACCGTGCATCCGGCCCCCAGCCAGCAGTTCCGGCCGATGCGCACGGGAAGGTTGTACTGCAGCCCCCGCTCCCGCAGCTCCGGCAGGATCGGGTGGGCCGCGGTGACCAGCGTCACGTTGGGCCCGATCATGGTATGGTCCCCCACGTAGATGTGGGTGTCGTCCACCAGCGTCAGATGGAAGTTGGCGTAGACCTGCCGGCCGAAGTGGCAGTGGGCCCCGCCGAAGTTGGCGTAAAAGGGCGGCTCGATCCAGCAGCCCTCTCCGAGCTCGGCAAACATCTCCCGCAGCAGGGCTGCCCGCCGGTCCGCCCGGGAGGGCGGCAGGGCGTTGTACTCGTACAGCTTTTCCACCAGCGGCTGCTGGATCGCCATGATCTCCGGGTCGTTGGGATCGTAGAGCTCCCCCGTGTGGAGCTTGTCCAGCGGGCTCATTTCCCCGCCTCCCGGCCCGTTCCCTCCGCTGTCCGCACCCGGATCGGCCGATCCGTCACGGCGGAGAAGACCCGGGGCAGCAGACGGGCGGCCGTCTCCCGGTAGCTCTCCCCCTGGGTCAGGGTGACCCAGTACATCAGCACCCCGTGGGCGCCCATCAGAAGATATTCCGCGTCGCCCCGGCAGTCCGCCCCGGGCGCTACGGTCCCCGCGGCCTTGCCCGCCTCCAGAAATGCCTGGATCTGCCGGATGCCGCTGTCCCGGGGCAGGGCGTCGTAGCCGCCGGCGGTGAGCCGGGGCACGCTGATCACCGCCTGCTGCACCACGTCCTTGCCGAACCGGTCGCAGAAATCCGCGATGCTGGTGAAACAATCGCACAGCGACTGATAGGGCTGAGCCAGATTATCCTCCGTCAGCTCCAGATGGCAGGCCCCCCGGGCCAGGATCTCATAGTAAAACTGCAGCAGCACCCCCAGCTTGTCCCCGAAAAAGTTATAAAAAGAACTGGTGGTGATCCCCGCGTTCCGGCAGATGTCCCGGACGGTGGTCTGCTCGTAGCCGTATTCCTCAAACATCTGCATGGCGATCTCAAAGATCGCCTGTTTCTTTTCCCTTGACCGGAGGGCCTGGGGCGTATTGCGTTCTTTCATAGCTGCCTCCTGTAACACGTTACAACAAATCATACAGGATTTTTCCCCGAATTTCAATAGATCTGTTGATTGACGGGAAAAGACTTTCTCCCCTATAATTGTAACATGTTTTGGTACGCGTTACAATTATTATCACAGAGGAGGAGAGCCACATGTATTCCCAGGAATTCCAGGACAAGGTACAGCTGTTCCTGGATGCCGCCCGGTTTGAAAACAAAACCGTGCCCAATCTCAGCAACGACTACACCTGGAAGATCAGCGACTCGAAGTACAGCTACAAGGAGGCCTACTTCGACAGCAAGAAGATGAAAAAGCTGGTGTGCGAGAACCACGAGCGCTACAACTACGACGCCTATCTGGATCTGGGCACCCGGAACCACTTCCCCCAGATGCAGGCCCTGGGCGGCGGCAGCTACGTGCTCAACGAGGCCACCGGCGGCATCAACGTCACCGATCAGCCCACCCTGCAGCCGGAGGAGTACGGCGAGTTCGCCCAAAACCCCATGGCCTGGTTCAACATCCTGTTCCAGCGGAAGTTCCCGGATCTGAAGACCGAGGACTTCGTGAAGGCCACCATGGCCTTCCTCCAGGGCAGCGGCTACGCCAAGGACATCGCCGAGCTCTTTGCCGCAAAGTACAGCCGCCCCGCCATGGTCACCACCAGCGCCAGCGTACAGCCCGCCTTTGAGCTGTTCCACAGCTCTCTCCGGGGCATCGCCGGGGTGTCCACGGACATGCGCCGCCACAAGGCCGCCCTGCTGGAAGCCTGCCAGAGCTACTGGAACGTGATGGGCCGGCCTGCCCTGCAGCGGGCGCTCTCGGCCAGGGACAAGAACTATATCGCGGACGTGTACTTTGCCATCATCGGCCAGGCCGTGCTCAACCGGAAGCAGTGGGAGGAATTCTACTGGCCCCAGGCCAAAGAGATCCTGGAGACCACCGCGGCGGCGGGGCGGCTTACCTACATCTACGTGGAGAGCAACGTCGACCGCTTTGCCGATTATTTCCGGGACGTGCCCCGGGGCAGCGCCATCATGCACCTGGAGCTGGACGACATTTTTGCCATGCGGCAGGCTCTGCCGGATATGCCCCTGGCCGGCGGCATGAACACCGAGCTGCTGGGCGCCGGCACGCCGGAGCAGTGCGTGGAGCGGGCCAAAGAGCTCATCGGCACCCTGGGCGCGGGCTACGTGATGAGCCAGAACAAGATGCTGTCCTTCAAGAACGACTGCAAGCGGGAAAACCAGCTGGCGGTGAACGAGTACGTCCGCGGCGTGAAGCTGTGATAAGGAGGAAGAGCATGAACATTCTCAAAGCCGTGATCGACCAGAAAAAGGCCGTGAAAAAGCTGAAAAAAATGGAAGTCTACAGCCCCGAGTGGTGGAAGACCCTGCCCGAGACGGTGACCTTCGTGGACGAGGAGCTGCGCCCCATGATGGTCTTCGCCGTGGTATTCGGCAGCATCCAGATGTAAGACGCCGGGAAAGGACCGGGAGAGCCGTTTTAACGTGCTCTCCCGGTTTTTGCATCCCCCGGCCGGCCGGGGACGCTTGACGGAAAGCCTCGGATATGATACATTAACCTTTAACTATATATACATTGGAGTGATGACCCTACATGGACGGCGACAGTATGCTGTCTTTGGTTTTTCTTGCGTTTCTGCTGGCCATGGCGGCTTATTTTGCCCTGGCCGAGACAGCCATAGCCTCCGCCAGCCGGATCCGGCTGAAGCTGCGGCTGGACCGGGGCGACGGCAGGGCGGAAAAGGCCCTGTACGTTCTGGACCATTTTGATAAAGCGATCTCCGCGATCCTGATCGGCACCAATATCGCCCACCTGACTGCCGCGACCCTGACCACCCTGCTGGTGAACCGGGTCTGGGGCAGCCGATGGGTCGCCCTGGGCACCGTGGTGTGCACCCTTGCCGTGTTCTTCGCCGGGGAGATGCTGCCCAAAAGTCTGGGCAAGAGATACAGTGAACGGTGCTCCCTGGCTGTGGCTCCGTCCCTGTGCTTTTTTATGCGCATTTTTGCCCCGCTGGCGGCGGCGCTCACCGCGGTGGGCGAGTTTTTCGCGGGCCTGTTCCAGGGCGACGCCGAGATCACCGTCACCGAGGACGAGCTCTACGACATCATCGAGACCATGACCGACGAGGGCGAGCTGGACGAGGAGAGCGGCGAGCTGATCCACTCCGCCCTGGAATTCGGGGACGTGACGGTGGAGCGGGTGTTCACCCCCCGGGTGGACCTGACCGCCCTGGACGTGAACGCCTCGCCGGAGCAGATCCTCTCCGCCGCGCGGCTCAATCACAGCCGGCTGCCCGTGTACGAGGGCAGCATCGACAACATCATCGGCGTCCTGCAGACGCAGAAGCTGATCCGCGGCTATCTGCGCACCGGGGAAGTCCCCGCGCTGCGCCCGCTGCTGGACGAGCCCTGCTTCGTGCACGAATCCGCCTCGGTGGACGAGCTGCTGGAGGAGCTGAACCGGCGCAAGCTGTCCATAGCCGTGGTCACGGACAACTACGGCGGCACCGCCGGCATCATCACCGTGGAGGACATCCTGGAGGAGCTGGTAGGCGAGATCTGGGATGAGGAGGACGTGGCGCGGGTGGACTTCCAGCCCCTGCCCGACGGCAGTTACGAGGTCAGCGCGGAGCTGGACATGGAGGACCTCTTCGACCGGCTGGACTATCCGGACCCGGAGGACACCGACTGGGAGCACAAGCCCGTGGGCGAGTGGGTCTATGAGCAGTTCGACGTGATCCCCGCCCAGGGGGACAGCTTCACCTGGCACCGGCTGAAGGTGACGGTGGAGAGCATCCAGCACCGTCGCATCCTGAAGCTGCGCGTCACGCTCCTGCCCGAGGAGACCGGGAAAGGAGGCGACGGCGAATGATCACCGGATATATCGTCGCCATCGCGGCGCTGCTGGCAGGCTCCGCGTTCTTCTCCGCCTCGGAGATGGCCCTGTCCTCTGCCAACCGGCTGCGGCTCTCCGCCGCCGCCGAGGACGGCTCCCGGCAGGCCAAAACCGCCGTGAAGCTGCTGGACCGGTTCGAGGACGCCCTTTCCGCCATTCTGGTGGGGAACAATCTGTGCAATATCGGGGCCGATTCCCTGCTGACCCTGCTGCTGGTGACGGCGCTGGGCAGCCGCTATAACGGCCTGGCGGCCGCGCTGGCCACGGCGGGAATGACGGTGTTCATCATCTTCTTCTGCGAGTCGGCGCCCAAGATCACCGCCAAGAAAAACGCCAACCGGGCCAGCATGGCCTTCGCGGGCATGCTCACGGTGCTGACGACGCTGCTCTGGCCGGTGGTGTTCCTGGTGCGCTCGCTGATCCGGCTGCTCACCGCCCCCTTCAAGGGAGAGGAGCACGACGTGGAGCCCGAGGAGGCCGCCGCGGAGCTCCAGTCCATCATCGAGACCGTGGAGGACGAAGGCGTCATCGACGAGGACCGCAGCGAGCTGCTGCTCTCCGCTCTGGACTTCTCCCAGATCCCGGTGATGGACGTGATGACCGCCCGGGTGGACGTGGAAGCCCTGGACGTGGATGACGACTGGCGGGAGGCCCTGCTGGACCGGGAGGAGATGCCCTACTCCCGCATGCCGGTCTACAAGGACAGCATCGACAACATCATCGGCAT
>JAEEGL013440512.1_pt1 | contig 15997 bp, 10 predicted proteins | sample 9134231 | NCBI WGS metagenome assembly JAEEGL01 (sample SAMN16246548, study PRJNA631951) | gut metagenome | biome: gut microbiome; feature: rumen; material: fiber-attached | host: Bos | place: Iran: Karaj | collected 2018-10 | reverse complement strand
CTCCCAACGGAAGCTTGGAGAGGAATCTGGTCGGGAATGCTTTCAGGATGAAGTAGCATACAACAACGGTGATTGCCTTATCGAGCAGGTCGCAAAGGAACTCGCCGATGATCTGGCAGAGGAATTTCGGAAGACCGGTTGCTGCATAAAGCGGGAGAACGACGACCGCGGTCGCGCCGCTGCCGAAGTCAAATCCGTAACGAGCCCAGGTGATCAGAGCACCAATGACACCGCCGATGAAGGCGAATCCGAGAGAACTGATCAAAGTGGGAACGAATTTCTTGAAGACGCCCTTTTTGGACAGATACGCGGCGAGAACGGCGAATGCCATGTTCAGAGGAGCATAAAGCAGTGTGCCGGGGTCGGTGATCGCGTTAAGGATGTTGGATACGAGACCGACAATGACGCCGGGCCAGACACCGCAGAGAGCGCCGACAATGATCGTACCGCAGGAATCGAGGTAGATCGGGAGTTTCAGCAGAAGAACCAGTGTACCGAAAATAAAGTTGACCGCAACACCGATCGGTACCAGGAACCATGCAAGTTTGTTATCTTTTTTCATGATCTTTTTTCCTCCAAATGCTATTGAATGACGACGGCGTACAGCGCCGTTTGTTCCAATTCATTGTAGTACAACAGTAATATGTTTGCAAATCATTTACATCCCGATATAATGCTTTTGTACAATATGACGAATATTATGAATAAATTATGTGGAGGAGCAAAATGCGGCACGAATCCGGATCCTATAATGTATATATAGGCGATGTTGCGCTGGATGAATATTACCGCGCTGATCGTTGGCCGGGAACCGCTGATAAGGAAGAAGTGGAAACACTTCCGGCAGTACCCGGAGGGATGATTGCCAACGCGGCGTGCGTCAGTGCCGCACTGGGACAGGATACCCTTTTCTGGACGGTGATGAACAGCGGGACCATATCCAAGTTTTTGCTGGAAGATCTTGAAAAACAGGGGATCGATACGTCGATGTCCATCGTCGATGACACGTTGCCGGATTCCAAGACCATGATCTTCCTTGTGAACGGGGAACACACGGTCCTCATACCCATTCTTCACGTGGAGAAGATTGAACTGTCCGCAGAGCAGATAGAGGTGATGAAGCATGCCCGCTTCATCTATTCCACTTGCGGCGTTCTGTCTACGCTACGTTTCAATGGAAGGACATGGCAGGAATTTGCGCCGGAGATTCGTGCCTGCGGCGCGCGTGTCGTCGTGGATTACGACGTGGATTACGAGCGCAACGGAGACGAAACACGGTTCCGGAACGTGGATATCGGTTTTTTCAACGAGACAGGATTCGACAGCGTACGCGGAGAAAAAAGCTATGAAGAACAGGCGAATAGACTCCATGAGCTCGGGATGTCCCTTGCGGTCGTGACGCTCGGCGCGGACGGATGTGTCCTGTATCCGGTGGAGGGGGAACCGCTCAGCGTTCCAGCGAGAAAGATCCCTGTGGTGGACGTCACCGGTGCCGGCGATACTTTCTGCAGCAGTTTCATCACTGCTCTTGAAGGAAATGACCTGCGCTATGCGGCGGAGTTTGCGACCGCGGCGGCCTCGATCTGTGTACGCACGATGGGAGCAAGAGGCGGAGCTGTCCCGAAGGAACGGGTACTTGAGATACTGAACAGCGTGGAATAAACGGAAGACCCGTGCGTAAGCGCGGGTCTTCCGTTCTTCAGGATCCTATAAAGAGAAAAAACGGTCACCGTCAAAAAAGTAGATGTTCTCCCGTTTGTACGCGGGTCCGCCGCCGGGAAGAGCGATATGAGGTTCCAGGGTAAATGGCTTTCCGTGTTCCCGGATACTGAGTGTGTTGCCGGCTTCCAGACAGATACGGTCCTTCTCGTCCGTTTCAATACTGTGACCGAGATTGCCGTGAAAATCCAGATTGACGAAACCGAGCCGGCCGATCTCCTCTGTGAGAATAGACCAGACCTCTTCATAAGTCATATCAGGGTTCATCTCTTCTGTGAGCAAACGGTGAAGGTGCAGCTCCGCGTCCATCCCGCGACGGAACTCCGGATCGGAAGGATGATCCTCCGGACTCGGTACGCCGTCTTCGATGAAGAACGTGCGGGCGTAATCGCCCCAGGAGCCTTCGAAGGTGGGAGAGCAATCTACGGTGATCACGTCTCTGACGGAGACAGTAGCGGCCTCACTGGGACGGTAGTCTCTGCCGCTGACGGAGAGACGACCGCGTTCTCCGAGCAACACAAGCGCGCCGACGCCATGATACCAGAAAGGCCCCGAACCTTTTTCGTTCATCCTGCGGCAGACGAAACGGGCGATCTCCGCCTCGGACATCCCCGGATGCAGGACCCCGTTCAGTTCGGAAAGCGTTTCCCGTGCGATCTGTTGCGCGGCCTGGTTATTCTGGAAGACGTAATCCATGAACGTAACCTCTTTCGGTGTTTTGTTTATCCAATTATAATACTTTTATAGAGCAGGCGTCGGGAAGACGGCTGTCGCGGAGGAAGATCGGAATGGCGCAAAAAGAAGAAAAGAGGGAACTGACTCCCGCTGAGAAAAAGAGAGCGGAGCGGCTGAAGCTGATCTCGGAGGAACTCGCCGGACAGGGATATACCAGGATCGACCGTACGATCGATCTGAACAAAGCGAACACCTACATCGTGCTCGCTTCGATCCCGGTGATGATCCTCGGCGTCTTTCTCTATATCGCGGTGAACGGGGTGGAAGCGACTAAGGGTCTCATAGGACCGGGGATGATCTATTATCTCGTCGGGTCGATTCTGCTGATCGTGGTACACGAACTGGTCCACGGACTTACCTGGAGCATTTTCTGCAAAAACGGGTGGAGATCCATCGACTTCGGTTTTATCGTAAAGACCATGAACCCCTACTGTACCTGCTGCGAACCGCTCGAAAAAGGACAATACATTGCCGGGGCACTTATGCCGCTGCTTCTGGTCGGGATCGTGCCTACCGTGATCGCTTTCATAACGCGATCGTTTTGGCTTCTGATGCTCGGCCTGACGCTGATCCTCGGCGCAGGCGGCGACATCATGCTGGTTGCAGAACTTCTGCGGTACAAGGCGGACGGGAAGGAAGTCCTCATCTATGACCATCCTACAGAGGCCGGAAGCATCCTGTTTGTGCGCTGAAAGGAGCTGTGATGGAAAAGTATCGTTTCTGGGGCGCCGCGGAAGCGGAAAAGGTCACAGCGGATACGGGGTATCCGGGGATTGCTACGCCCGCGGATTTGTACGGAGCTCTGCGGGATTGCTGGTGTGCGGAAACCTGTGCGCCCCGTATGCGGAAGGACTGGTCGGAGGAAGACCGGACGCTGGGACAGTGTTCCGTTACTTCGTTCCTCGCTCAGGATCTGTTCGGCGGGGAAGTCCTCGGGATCCCGCTGGACGACGGAAGTTTTCACTGTTTCAATGTTGTAAACGGGCACGCTTTCGACCTCACCAGCGAACAGTTCAAAGGTATCGCTCTGGAGTACAGCGGAGCAGTACCGCAGGAACGCCGGATCCACTTTTCAAAGGAGGAAAAGAAACAGCGTTATCTGCTGCTGAAAAAGCGGCTTCATGCCATGTGCTTCGGTGGAGAAGAACAGTGAAAAAGCGGGGCGGACGACAAAAGTCCGCCCCGTTATGATAGAATAAAATCGGAAGGACCTAATCAAGAGAACATCGCAGAAAGGAAGACAGAAAATGTTGCACGAGGTGAAATTCGCATCTTTTAACGAGAGAGATCAGGTCTACGGCTGGGTCTATGTGCCGGCCTGCAAGCCTCTGGGGATCATTCAGCTGATCCACGGCTTCGGTGAACATTCCCGCAGATATCTGCATATGATCACCAGTTTCATGGAGGCAGGTTACATCGTCGCTGCCGACGACCATGTCGGACACGGGAAGACGGCTGTCGAGAACAACTGCTGGGGCGACTGGGGCTCAAAGGGCTTCACCACCATGGTGGAAGATGAGAAAACACTGCACGATCTGGTCGTCGGGATGTATCCCGGTCTGCCGTACTTCATGTTCGGTCACAGCATGGGTTCCTTTATCACCAGACAATACATCGCCCGCTACGGTTCGGATCTGACCGGCGCTACGCTCTGCGGAACGACAGGGGTATGGCCGAATCTGGACGAAAGCATCGGTCTCGTCCAGAAACTGGTCGATGAGGGAAAAGGCGAGGAAGCCGATCCGTCCCTTGGCGCGACTTTTATGGGGTGGATGTTTGCACGCTGCACGGAAGGTGTCAAACTGGGCAACGAATGGATCTGCGACGATCCGTACGTCCAGAACGACCACGCGGCCGATCCATTCGACGCGTTCACCAAACCCACCAGCAACCGTTCCTGGCTGTATTTCCTGCAGATGATGAAGGATATCACCGGAAAAGAGTGGGCGGAAAAGGTGCCGGTCGGTCTCCCGATCTACAATATCGCGGGCGATCAGGACCCCGTCGGTCAGTACGGGACCGGCGTGTACCAGTGTGCCAACTGGCTGGCAGATACGGGACATGACGTCACGACGCTGCTTTATACCGGATACCGCCATGAGATCCACAATTATGCGGAACTCAAGTGGAGCGTGGAAGACGGTATCATCACTTTCTTCGACGAGTGTGTAAAATAATACTATATCTATAGATGGCCGGCATCCTCTTCCCGTTGTGCCGGGAAAAGGATGCCTTTATTGCGGACCGCTCTTCGGTGTCAGAATGTCGGAAAAGTCTCTGAAACAATTCTATCTTCTTTGGTCGACGCAAACGCTGTCCAGACTGGGCAGCGCGATGACTTCCTTTGCCTTGATGCTGTGGCTGTATGAAAAGACAGGCTCCGCACTGAGAACGACGCTTCTGTCTGTCTGTTCCTATGCGCCGTATGTCCTGATGAGCATCTTTGCCGGCGCGCTGAGCGACAGATGGAACAAGAAGAGGACGATGCTGTGGTGCGACCTCTTCGCGGCGGCGTGTTCCGTGCTGACGCTTCTGCTGATCCGGATGCAGGCGCTGCAGGCGTGGCATCTGTATCTTCTGAATGCAGTCAGCGGTCTGATGAATACTGTCCAGTCGCCGGCGTCCGAAGTTGCAGTGACGCTTGTGACGCCGAAGGAAAGATACCAGAAGGTCAGCAGCCTGCGTTCGGCGTCCGGCTCCATGGTCACGATCGTCACACCGGTCGTTGCGACGGCGTTTTACGGTTTCGGCGGGATCGGTCTGGTGATCGCGGCGGATCTGCTGACTTTTGCCATAGCTTTTCTGGCGCTGCTGCTCTGGATCCGTATTCCTGAAGATGCTTCCGTATCCGGCGAAGAACAGAACATTCTGGGATCCGCGCGTCTGGGACTGAGATTCCTTGGAGAAAACAGGATGGTTTTGTATCTGATCCTGTTTCTGTCAGGCGTGAATCTGGTGGCTTCTGCCTTTGACGCAGCGCTGCCTGCGTTCATCCTTCCTCACGGAAACGGAGGGGATAAAGTACTGGGAATGGTCGTTTCGGTCGCAGGCATATCCATGCTTGCTGGAAACATCCTTACCGCTGTTTTGCCTGTGCCGAAGGATCGTATCCGGATGATCGTCTATACGATGCTGTTTTCTCTGACTGCCGACAATTTTCTGATGTCGCTTACGGATCGGCCTGTGTTCTGGTGCATCGCTCAGGTTCTCGGCTACGTTCCTGTGACGCTGATGAACGTGAATCTGGACGTGGTCGTCCGTTCCTCGATCCCGGCGGAGATGCAGGGAAGGGTATACGCATGCCGCAATTCGCTGCAGTTCTTCACGATTCCTCTGGGACAGCTCTGGGGCGGGTGGATGGTCGACGAGGTTTTCTGTCCGCTGATCGCGGAACAGAACGGAAACGGTGTACTGGTACGGCTGTTCGGCGCGGACAAGAGCGGAGGCGCAGCACTGATGATCTTTGTCCTGGGGATCCTGGGACTGGGGATCTGTCTTTATTTCAACCGTATTCTGAAACCGTACCGTTTCGAGGAATGAAAAGGACCGGAGACTCAGAAATGAGTCCCCGGCCTTTCATTGCGCGTTTTTTCAGAAAATGATGTTCAGCAGGCTGAGCAGAGCGGCAAGACCGCTTAGAATAAAGCCATAGGTCGCGAGTTTTGTCTGGCTTTCCTTGCGTGCCTTTGCGCCGGCAACAAGTCCGAGCAGGCCGAGCACCAAAGCCAGCAGTTCGCTTTTGATCACGAGGGGAAGCAGGAGGCCAAGAGCGCCGAAAGCGACGGCTGCGATCGCGATGCCATTCGGCTTGTCGCCTTCCGCCGCGCGGTACCCGGCTTCACCTTCTGCCGCGCCGGAAAGGTCTTCCTTTTTCACGGCTGCCTTCAGTTCCTGGAATACTTCCTTTCCCTCGCTCTTGACGTCTTCAAAAGCGCTTTTGGCATAGCCCTTCGCATCTGCCTTGACGAGTTCCGCTTCCTGTTTCACGTCGTCAGCGGCGAGACGTGCGAGATCTTTCGCCTGGTCTGCTGTGTCTCTCATCTTATTCTCAAAATCTGCCATTGTTTTCCTCCTCATGTACTACATTTTAATGATGCCGGATTTCGGTACTATTATAGCACCTGCGTCCGTTTTTCAAGTGTTCAGGGAAGAGAAAACCGCTGCATTCGATCTCCTTTTCTAATATGGCATGTTCCTGTAAAATAATAATATAAGTCAATTATGTCAGGAAGGAGTACGCCATGCCGGGTAAAACATATGCAAATTACATTTTCGATCTGTACGGAACACTGATCGACATCCGGACAGACGAGGGAAGATACGAGCTCTGGCAGAAGATGGCAGAGATCTACGCCTGCTACGGAGCGTGGTATACGGCAGACCGTCTGAGAGAGAACTATCACCGCTTCTGCGCTGAAGAGGAAGAGAAAATGCGCCGCGAGAACGGAGTTCTCTATCCGGAGATCATGCTGGATGAAGTGTTCGTACGTCTGCTGGCGGAAGCGGATCCGGCACCGGCGAAACTGCCTGCTGAGATACCGGCGTGGACTTTCGGTATCGCCAATACTTTCAGGATCCTTTCTCGGGACCGGTTCGGCGTTTACCCGGGCGTGTTTGATGCGCTGAACCGGCTGAGAAGCGAGGGCAGGAAGATCTTCCTGCTGTCCAACGCGCAGGGGATCTTCACCAGAACAGAACTGGCGGTGACAGGACTGCAGGACTGTTTTGACGACATCTGGATCTCTTCGGAGATCGGGATCCGGAAACCGCAACCGGAATTTCTTCAGTCATTGCTCCGGGCCTGGGATCTCGACCCGAACGATACTGTCCTGATCGGCAACGATATCGGCAGCGATGTCCGGATCGCGGACCTGTGCGGGATCGACAGCGTCTTCCTCAATACTTCGGGCTTCAGCAGGGGCTCCGTCTCGGGACAGATGAGGGCTTCCGGCATACAAAGACGGGACCGCGTGAGGATCCTGGAGTCCGGCGATCTGAACGGACTGTTCCGGGAAGAACAGTGAACGGCAGAGAAAAAACAGGACGGAGCATATGCTCCGTCCTGTTGCTGTTATCCGGTTTTTCAGGCGATGCCGTCCTGGCATGGATCGCCGATCTTCTCGCGGTAGGCGTAGTAGAGCTCTTCCGTCGCAAGCGCGATCTTCGTTACGGAGAATGGAACGTCATGAGGGTAGACGTACCAGGTGTCTGTCAGAGTGTTGAGGTCGACGCAGTCCCCGTGCTTGAAAAGATACTCGTACTCAATGTGGCATGAGTACAGGGCGGAGACCGGTATGACCATCTCGCGCGGATCGCCGTCGGGATCCGTGACGCAGACCCTGAATCCGTTCATGTCGTGCACCATTGTGCCGGTGCCGACGGGAACGAATTTTTTCGCGTTTGGGAGGCCTTCCACGGTGACCGGCAGGATTCCGGAGGAATAGAGGCCGTCCCGGACTTCCCTGCGCACGTTGGCGCGCTCCCATTCATACCAGTCCGGAATGTGCGAAAATTCGGTAACCCCGTCTTCCGCTTCCAGAACGCCGTATTCGTCCATGTCCCAGCGTTTTCCGCAGTGGCGGCACAGCAGGACGCTGCCTTCTCCGGTCATCTCGTACTCAGTACCGCAGTGTGGACACTGGTACAGGATCTTCTCAAGTCCCCGTGCGCGCTCGGGATCATCGACCTTGATGCCGTTCTCTTTCTGCCAGCGGAAATCGTCGTACTGGAATTCCTGTACAAGACGGCGGTTGATCTCTTCCGGCGTGAGGGCTTTAAGTTCTTCGGGTGTGAAGACCAGTTTCATCGTGGCCTCCGTCGGCTTTACTTTACGCTCCCTTCGGGTGTTCCAGAATGGATGGTTGATATGATGTCCGTGGCAGAGAAGCATGACGACGGGAACGTTCAGCATCTTGCAGACTTTGCCCAGTGCTTCCGGAAGAGGGGCGGTGGTTCCGCAAAGAGAATAACGGGCTTCCGGGTACAGACCTACGATCCCGCCCTGTTTCACAACGCGGAGCATCTGACGGATCAGCAGGGGATCGCTCGTGAACTTCCGCTTGCAGATGCATCCGATGGCACGAAGCAGCCATTCTCTGCCGATGAAACCGTCGATGGCGACGATGTAGTTCGGGACTTCCGGGAATGTGGCGGCGATGGAAACTTTCATGTCGAAGAAGGCGTTGTGGTTGCCCAGCAGAAGGTAGGGACCGTGCACGCCGTCCATACCGATCTTTTTCAGTTTCGTACGGTGAGCAAGCAGAGAAGGGAAACAGAGGATCCAGAGGAGCAGCTTAAAGAACGGGCCGCATTTGACCGGCCTTTTTGACATATCAAAACGAACTTCACGGTCCAAGATGTAAAACCTCCTCATCGTATTTCCGATATTGTAACACGGGAAAAGCGGGAACAGAAGAAAATAAGCAGGTGCGCTCGTCATTTTGACCTTCTGATTTATTCATTTAAAGCAAAAAACTGTTGAAATTCACAAATCTAAAAAAGGAACGAAACTATGAAAGGGAATTAAATTGAATTCGGAGCGGGTTTTTGTATAATTTGTAGTTAAGTGTATTGTGAGGAATAGTATACTTTGACCAAAATGCCATGGCGGCTGAGAACGGCCGCATGGCGAAAAGAAGAAGAGAGGGGTACATTTTATGAGTAAAATGACCAAACGCTTCCTGGCTCTCTTCCTGGCGGTGCTGATGTTCTCCAGCAATGCTGTGGGAGTTCTGGCGGAAGTCGTTCCGGAAACGGAACCCGCAGAAGAGACGGGAGAGACTGCTGAGACAGTGGCAGGAACTCCGGATACGTATGCACTGGATCCGGCGACACTCCACGTGAAGAAACTCGGCGAGACCGACGCGGCGGAAGAGGAAGAGGCGGAAGAGCCTGCTCCCCTTTACGGCCTCAACGATCTGGTCCGTGTTTCCATCGTTCTGGATCAGCCGTCTACTCTGGACATGGGCTATGCCACGTCCAGTATCGGCAAAGGCAGTTCCGCGGACGCTTACCGCGAAGGCCTGAAGAAACAGCAGCAGAATGTGACGAACGCGATCAACGCGAAGGTCAGCACTCCTTTGGATGTCAAATGGAACCTGACCCTTACCGTCAACATCATTTCTGCCAACGTGCGGTATCGTGATATCCCGGTCATCGGCATGGTCGATGGCGTCAAGGATGTCTTTATCGAGAACCGCTATGAACCGGAACAGGATTCCGCTGCGGAACCCAATACGGTGAGTACCTCCGCGGGCATGACCGGAGCAACCGGCGCCTGGGCAGAGGGTTATACTGGCGCAGGGTCCCGTATCGCGATCATCGACACCGGTCTCCACTATGAGCACCAGTCTTTCAGCGCGGATGCTCTGGAGTATTCTCTCAGTCAGATGGACAGCGCTCCTGCGCTGATGACTGCGGCAGATATTCCCAGCAACAGCCTGAACGGGCAGGGAATCTACTTCAACTCCAAAGTGCCTTACGGCTACAACTATGTGGATAGAGACACCCGCATCACCCACGTTGAAGACAAACAGGGCGAGCACGGTTCACATGTCGCGGGTATCGCGGCAGCCAACCGCTACGTCAAGGTCAACGGCGAATATGTGGACGCGGCATCCAACGTGTGGGCAGTCGGTATGGCTCCTGACGCGCAGCTCCTGATCATGAAAGTGTTCGGGTCCGGCGGCGGCGCTTACGATTCCGACTACATGTCCGCCATTGAGGACGCGCTCGTGATGCAGTGCGACTCCGTGAACCTTTCCCTGGGATCCGGAGCGCCCGGCTGGACATACTCCGACGGATATCAGGATGTCATGAACAAGCTGACCAACAGCGAGTTCAATACCAAGACTGTGGTGACGATCTCCGCGGGCAACTCCGGCGCGAGCACGGACGCCATGCAGACAGATCTGTTCATCGGAGACGTCAACATGCACACCGGCGGGTCTCCCGGTACCTTCATCAACAGCCTTTGCGTCGCTTCTGCCGACAACATCGGTACGATCGGCGCGCCGCTGATCTTCAACGGCAATCAGGATGTTTACTATACCGAGACCGAATCTCCCAACGGCGCTGCGATGGCGAGCATCGCCGGCACATATGATTTCGTATATATCAGGTGCCTCGGCGCGGCGGAAGATTACGCCGCAGTCAACGCTGTGGAACCTCTTTCCGGCAAATTCGTCATGGTCGACCGCGGAGATCTTTCCTTTGTCGAAAAAGGAAACAACGCGAAGGACTACAACCCCAAAGCGGTCGTCATCGCGAACAATCAGCCCGGCACTATCAATATGAGCCTGGATGATTATACAGGCACAGCCCCCATGGTCTGTATCACGCTTGCGGATGCGCAGAAGATCATTGCCAATTCCGAGGCGCATACAGCGGGCAGCTACACCTATTACACCGGAAGCGTGGAAGTATCGAACAAGGTCGGCCCTGCGATCATCAAAGACCGCGCCGAAGCAGAGATGTCTTCCTTCAGCTCCTGGGGCGTTCCCGGTTCTCTGATCATGAAACCCGAGATCGTTACCCCCGGCGGAAACATCTACTCGGTTCACGGGTATAACACCGACCAGAACGGCAATATCAACGGCGGCGTGGATCAGTATGAGTTCATGTCCGGTACCTCCATGGCTGCACCGCACATGGCCGGTCTTGCGGCTGTCATGTCCGAGTATATGGCGAAGAACGATCTTCGCGCCAAAAACAGCGGACTGTCGGCATACAGCGACCGCGCCATCAAGCAGAGCCTGATGATGTCCACCGCGACTCCGATGCTCGACAGCAACGATGATTACATTTCCATCCTGCAGCAGGGCTCCGGCTTGGCGGACGTTCAGAAAGCTGTTGACGCCCGCTCCGTTATCTTCGTCGACGGCGACATGCTGACCAAAGCGACGGGAGCCGCAGCGGACGGCAAAGTCAAGGTCGAGTTCGGCGACGATCCGGACAAGAAGGGCGGATATACCTATTCCCTCACAGCCTACAACCTCACGGATGAAGATATCGAATATGAACTGAGAACGGATATGTTCACACAGTCCCTGTATCAGTACGAAGGCTTCCTGTTCATGGATCAGGCGACGATGAAATTCGAGGATCTCGGCATCCCCTTCAACGTGAGTTATGATTTTACCAACCCCACGCAGGTCAGCCATGACGTGGATATGGACGGCGACACGGACGGTGACGACGCACAGGCCATCCTCGATTATCTGACCTTCTTCAGAAGAGGCGATGACCTCGATCTGGAAGCGGGCGAGATGGACGGCGACGGAACGCTGACAACCTATGACGCGTATCTGCTCCTGAAGAGAGGAACGAACGCTTCCGACGGTTTCGTCGTTCCCGCCAACGGCTCCAACACGGTGACCGTTACGATCCTTCTTCCCACTGAGATCAGTGCGCTGGAGGAGTATTTCCCCAACGGCTTCTATATCGAAGGCTTCACCTATCTGTCCAATAAGTATCAGACCGAAGAGGGTGAGTCGGTCGTTGAAGAGCACTCTGTCCCGATGCTCGCGTTCTACGGCAGCTGGACCGATCCTTCTATGTTCGACAATACTTCTCTGACGGACCTGTACTACGGCACCGACAAACTGCCGTACTCCGGACAGTCTCAGACGAACTATATGACTGTCGTCCAGAACGGCGTTACCACGCCTTTCCTGGGCAACCCCTATATGGTGGAAGAGAAGTTCCCGTACGACAGGCTCGCGATCAGCGGCAACACAACGATCGCGAAGATCTATTACAACCTGATCCGTTTCGCCGGTACGTGCGGCATTGCCGTTTCCGAGGTCGACAAACCGTACGGCGATGTCGGTGAAGTGCTTGTCAGCACGGTGACGGCGAATAACGAAGAAGCCCTGTATTATCACGTGAATCAGGCGACATGGTATAACACCGGAACCAAGAGCGTCTCTCTCGGATTCAAACCGTCTGAGCTCGGCCTTGCAGAGGGTGAAGTCTTCCGCGTCGGCTACTATGCCATCCCGGAATACTACGCCATGATGATGAGCGAAGACATGACCGACGAGTTTGCCGGTGTGCTTCCGGATAACGCCGCTTTTGAGAAACTTCTGAAGAGCAACGTGCTCGGACGCGGCGCCTTCATCGGCTATGACCTCACCGTAGACAATACGGTGCCGACGCTCGAGACCCCCGTACTGAACGGCAATATGCTTGACGTCAGCGCGGCGGACAATATCAATCTGGCCTATGTCGCGGTTCTTTCCCTTGACGGTCAGACCGTCTACATGGAGACCGCTCCCGGCGCAGAAGATTACAGCGATTCCGTTGATGTCACCCAGGCGATCGCAGAAGCCAACGGCTTTGTTGCTGTATTTGCCGCGGACTACGCCGGAAACGAAGTCGCTCTCGCTGTCCGCGTGAACGACAACGGCGGAGACCTTGATCCGGGTGCTGTCACCGGAGTCACATTGACGCCGGAAAGCCTCGACCTTTATAAAGGAAACGAGGAAGATCTGATCGCAAAGGTGATCCCGCTTACCGCGGAAGACCGCAGACTGACATGGACTTCCAGCGATGAGAACGTTGCGGTGGTGAACGAGAACGGACACGTGACGGCAGTTGGTGCCGGCACCGCGACTATCACGGTCACATCCGTCAGCAATCCTGCCGCATCCGCGACCAGCACGATCAGAGTACTCTCGCTGAACACGGAATTGAATGCCATCGTCTGGGATGCAGATGGAGAGGTGTTCTTCTCCAAGTTCAATGCGTCCGGGCTCCCCGAGTGGAACAAACAGCACAACGATCCGGTTGGGGTCTACCTGCACTCCGCTTTTGCGCAGAGCACAGGCCTGTTCGCAGCGGATCTGGATACATCTGCATTGACGTCCGTTTTCTATCAGGTCGACCCCGAGACCTTTGAGGTCACTGAACTGGGAAATCTGGGAGTCGGAGCGGGCGATATGGCAAACGGTCCCAGTTACTATGTCCAGGACGGCAACGCCTTCATGCAGACGTATGCCTACTTCCTTATCCTGGCCGTCGGCGATCCCGAAGCTCTGGATCATCTGTACGCTTACAAGAACCTGAGCAACACTCTGGGCAACAATGTTTTCCTTGCCGGTGTCGCCGCGAAATCGCTCACGAACACTTCAGGTACCTATTACCTGTTGGATGAGCTCGGACGGATCTGGTCGATCAACCTTACCGGGAAAACCGGCTCCGCTCCTACTCTTGGCAACCCGAAACTGATCATGAATACCGGTATCGAGACGAGTTTTGCCTACCAGAGTCTCTATTGCGACGGTACTTATCTGTACTGGACGCACACAGATACCGCCAAGAATGTAGCAGAGCTCATCATCATCGATCCGAACGCCAAGAAAGTCTATCACGCAGGCGATTTCGGCACCGGTGTATGGCCGGCAGCCGGACTGTATGATGAAAACAGCCTCGGCACGACTGCTGTCGGTGAAGAAACAGAGTATACGGGAGAACTGATCAGCGTATCGGAGATCCCGGTCACCGAAGAGATCCGTGCAAGGTACGAAGCCGAATACACGAAGGGCAACGTCACGGCGACTTCTCCGGAAGAGCCCGCTGAAGAACCCGCACCGGCAGAGGAACCCGTTGAGGAACCCGCACCGGCAGAGGAACCCGTCGAGGAACCCGCACCGGCGGAAGAACCCGTCGAGGAACCCGCACCGGAAGAGGAACCCGTTGAGGAACCCGCACCGGAAGAGGAACCCGCTCCGGAAGAGGAACCTGTCGAGGAACCGGCTCCTGAGGAAGAACCGGCGAACCCTGTCACAGGCGGAACGGATGCCGCCGGCACCGTGAAGAAAGCGGAGAGACCCGACGCCGCGAAAGAAGAGCGTCCCGGCCTCGATCCGATGATCGTCATGCCTATCGGGGAAGACAACGACCCCTCCAGACCGGTGTTCGTGATCGAAGAAGATATGACGACGAACGGTCTGTATGAATTCACCTATGATCCGAATTACATGGCAGGCGTAATGCTCGACACCGAGTTGAGTTATACTTCCTTCTACGATGACGGAATGGGAACGATCAAGTTCGCGTTCGCGCGCGACCCGCATGAAAACGAAGGCGAAATGCCGCTCCTGATGACCTTTGAAGGCAAGAGCTGCACAACTGCTGAGGGTTCGGGCGAAGTCACAGCGAAAACGGTCGAACTTGGAAATAATTTCGACTATGAAAACGGACTTGAGAGCGTCACGTTTACCGTTGGACCCAACCACGTCTGGGGAGATGTTTCCTATGTTTGGGACGGAACGTCTTCTGTGACGGCTACACGGACTTGTCAGGCACATGCAGAGGTTGTAGAAACTGAGACGGTTGCCGCAACTTCCGAGGTCACGAAACCTGCGACCTGCACAGAGGAAGGTGAGATCACCTATACCGCGGTATTTACCAATCCTGCATTTGCTACGCAGACAAAGACAGAGAGCATCGAGGCGCTTGGCCACGATTTCGGCGAACCGGTGTGGACCTGGGCGGAGGATTATTCCTCGGCAACAGCGACGTTCACCTGCTCGCATGACGCGACGCACACCTATTCGTTTGACTGCCCGGTCGAATCTGAGGTACAGGAAGACTGCTCCGTCGTCCATACCGCCAGAGTACTCTTCAACGGCAAAGTCTACGAAGACACCGTCACGGAGGCAGCACCCGGCATCAATGTCACCAGCACAGACAGTTCGGACGGCATCCTGCTGACCTGGAATGAAGTGTCCGGGGCTGTGGGATACAACGTGTACGACGCGGCGACCGGCAAACTGCTCGGCACCGCCACGGAGCCGACCTTCATGGACGCCACCACGAAGAGCAGACCGCACCTGATGGGCGAAACATACCGCTTTACTGTGGAAGCCTTCGACGTACACGGAAACGTCCTTGTCGCGGGAGACCATGAAGACATGTTCAACCCGTTCACGGACGTCGAGGACGACAGGCCGTCCTTCGAGTACATCGCGTGGGCGTACAACAACGACATCGTCAAGGGTTCTCTCGGAGACGACGGACTCAGATACTTCGAACCGGAAGGTTCGACGACCCGTATGAACTTCGTGATGATCCTGTACAAGATGCACGGCAGTCCGAAGGTGAGCGGCAAGAACCCGTTCAAGGACGTCAGCGGCTCGAAGTCCGTCAAGGCAGTGCTGTGGGCTTACAACAAGGGCCTCGTCAAGGGCACTGACAAAACGCATTTCTCACCGGACGTGAACCTGTCCAGGATGAACATCATCATGATCCTGTACAAACTGGCGGGCAGCCCGAAGGTGAGCGGAGACAATCCGTTCGAGGATATCAGCGGCTCGAAGACGGTCAAAGCTGTTCTCTGGGCGGTGAAGAAGAAGATCATCACCGGCGTGGATGATACGCACTTCGATCCGGATGGCGACTGCAGCAGAGAGCTCTTCGTAGAAGTTCTGTACAAGTACAACAAGATCTACAAGATCCTCAAGTGATCTCTGAAGACGAGTTGACGTCAGACTGAAACCGAAAACACAGGCTCCGGACCCCGAAAGGGGACCGGAGCCTG
>JAEEGL012432015.1_pt1 | contig 15997 bp, 13 predicted proteins | sample 9134231 | NCBI WGS metagenome assembly JAEEGL01 (sample SAMN16246548, study PRJNA631951) | gut metagenome | biome: gut microbiome; feature: rumen; material: fiber-attached | host: Bos | place: Iran: Karaj | collected 2018-10 | reverse complement strand
CTTATATTTTCAAGCGTGAGAATGGTTTTGATACGGCATATATCGGTTCCTCGAATATTTCACGTTCAGCATTGACAAAGGGACTGGAATGGAATATGAGAGTGACCAACGTAGAGAATCCACACATCATACGTTCTACCCGGGCTACGTTTGACTCTTATTGGAATAGTGCTGCATTTGAACCTATAGATACTGACGATGCCCTCAGGCGTTTTGCACAGGCCATTGATGAGGCTCGTAATAAAACATCGAACGTTGATGGTCCAGAAGTCGTTACTCGTTTTGTTCGTAAGACACACCAGGTAAAGGTGTTAGAGAAATTGCAATACGAACGAGAGAAGCGTAGCAATTACAAAAATCTGATTATTGCTGCAACGGGTACGGGAAAGACTGCTATATCCGCCTTCGACTATAAAGATTTCAACCAGCGGTTCAAGAAAGACAATGAAAGAGAGGCCCGTTTGTTGTTTATCGTTCATAGAGAGAAAATACTAAAACAGGCTCGGAGTACATACCGTTCGGTTATGGTGGATGGGAACTTTGGCGAAATATGGACTGGTAATATCAAGCCTTCGTATAACAGTAACCTTGACCATCTGTTTATCACCATTCAGACGTTGAACAACCATATAGATGAGTTGAGTTCTTTTGGTTCAGACTATTATGACTATATTGTTCTCGATGAGGTTCACCATAGTCAGGCAGACTCTTATAGAAAGTTGTTCAGCGTATTCCGTCCGAAGATACTTATAGGTCTGACGGCAACGCCAGAACGTATGGATGGAAAGGCTATCACCCCAGATTTCAATGACAGATTCTCTGCTGAGATAAGATTGCAAGAGGCGCTTAACCAGCAGTTACTTGCTCCATTTGCATATTTCTGTGTTACTGATGATACTGTCAATCTGAGTAGGTTGGTATGTAGTGCTGACGGCAAGTATGACGTTAAAGATCTTGAAGCGCAATACGTTGGAAACATGGAGCGCTTTGGGAAAATACAGGATGCCATTAATCGTTATCTCACCGACCCACAGGACTGCAAGGCTGTATGTTTCTGCTGCTCAATTGCTCATGCCGAATGGATGGCTGCCATGTTCAATGCCACTGGCTATAAGGCTGCCTCTGTGACATCAAAGAACAGCAGCGAACTCGATGACTACTCAGAGCAACTGGCTCTGGGGAAGATAAACTACCTTTGTGTCGCAGACATCTTGAATGAAGGTATTGATATTCCAGAAATTGACACTGTGCTCTTTTTGCGTCCGACTGAATCGCTTACAATCTTCCTGCAGCAATTAGGACGTGGTCTCCGTTTGGCTGATGGGAAAACAGAATTAACTGTGCTTGACTTTGTGGCACAAGCAAATGCCAAATATAATTACGAGAGTCGCTTCCGTGCTCTGATAGGTCCGTCAAATACTACTGTCAGACAACAGGTGGCTAATGGCTTCACGTTGATTCCACGTGGCTGCAGCATCAACATGGAGTTGCAGGCACAGCAATACATTCTCAATAACATTAGCGAATGTATCTTTAATCTACGTCGTCTGCGCCGTGAAGTGGAGCATTTTGAGCATGAAACAGGACAGGCTCTGACGCTGAAAAATTTCCTTGAGAACTTCTCCTTAGATTGGAGACTTATCTATAAATCACCTGGTTCATGGACAGAACTGAAACACCAAGCAGGTATCAATGTAAGAGGATACGAACGGACTAAAGAGGTCGTTAATATGGAGAATGGCCTCGCACGATTATACCATACCAACTCTACCGATTACCTATTGTTTGTTCAACGGCTGGTTGATAGCAATTTTAATCTTGCTGCGGTTAATAAGCGAGAGGAGGTATTTAAGCGTATGTTCTATTATACCATTTGCTTCGACAAACTACCAGCATATAACAAGAAGTATGATCGAAACTTCAATAACGAAGAAGATGCTATTCGTGCTTTGAACAACTTCCCATATTTTAAAGAAGAACTGCAAACCTGTGTAGAACTTCGCCTTTCCCAACTATTTCAAACCACACGATGGGTATCAGTTGGAGATGTTGAACTGGAGTTGTATGGCTGTTATTCTTCAGATGAGGTTCACCTGATGTTCGAAGGTGAAATACGTCGTGGTGAAATACGTGGTACCCAGTATCTACACGAGAAAAAGATTGCGTTGGTATTTGTTTCGACAAATAAGTCGGACAAAGATTATTCACCTTCTACACTTTATCAAGACTATGCCATCAGCGAGCATCAGTTCCATTGGCAGTCTAAGCATGATGTTCGGATACAGAGCAATGATGGTCAGCGTATTATTCATCAGCGTGAGAATGATTGGAAATATTTGCTTTTCGTAAGAGACCGCAAACGTGATGAGTTTGGCTTCACGAATGCTTATTATTTCCTTGGTGAGATGGAATACGAATCCTCTCATGGTGAATGTCCCATGAATGTCATTTGGAACATGAAATATGATATTCCTGGCAATATCTTAGAACTTACGATGGCGGTATAAAACAATCAGATGGCAACATTTAGGTCGATAAAAGAACTTACTCGGGCGCTTCAGCAGGGAACAAAACTGCTGAGCAATATGTTTTTGCAACGCAAGACGATTGCAGTGAAGTATGACGACGCCCTGGAAACACTGGATGGTGATGAGAACAAACTGAAGCTTCTCATCACATATGGAGTTATTGTGCAGACTGGCGATTCGTTGGAACTGGATGATGCCTATCAGCGATTCTTCGAGGAGGTGTTGGCTGTCAATGAGGACATTAACATCTCGTCGGTCAAAATGTATATTGACAAGCTGAATCTGGGTATTAATTCGTATCTGGCAGCAGAGAACAACACTAGGCGGGAAGGTTTCTTAAGAGAGATACGGCATACATTTAAAAGCATTGACAATGCAACTCGCAGGAACGTGATAGACCTGAAACGAAATGTCGATGATACCTATAAACAGGAACCTAACTTTAAGATTAAGGAACTACGACTGAAAGATTTCGATGAGAAAGCCAGGCTGATAGGCGAACTTATCCACCAGACGGAACGTGTGATGGACGAGCAGACTATATTCTTCTCTACTGCCGCAGATTATGGTCTGAAACAGACGGTTAGTGAGGTTCGTGAAGGTCTGCGTGAGTCAGCCCACGGTTTGATAGCAGTTACAGCCCAGATTATAGACTATCTGAACCGTATAGAGTATCAGAGCCGATTGGTAAAACGTGTGCGACAGTTGAAATATCTACGTGACCAGTTCATGATTGAGCAGGCAACTAATGTAAAAGAACTGATGGCTCAGACCGACGCCGTATGGATGGAACGTCAGCCCAAGTACATCACACGCGTCTCACTCGATTTCCTTCGCAATGAGGACACTGCACTTGATATCCTTGACAACATCAGACGGCGACTGTCGAAGAAAGCAAACATCAGCTCGAGACTGGCCGAGAAGATAGACGCCAACTATCTTGAGGAACAAACGGAAACGACTCGAGCTTTTAACCATCAGGAATTGCTGAATGGATTCTTGGCCCAAAGTAGCGACTTGTTCTACTACGTGTGGAACTATTCGTTTACAGACTCGCTTGACAAAGAATCGCGCCTGGTACTCTTTCTGCAAATGGCATCACAATATCCTGACCAGATGCGCTATACTGACGAGATAAAAACAATAGACAATATAGACTATCCTATAATATTCCCACGATGAAATATACAAGCGAAATATTTCAACGCCTCAGCCGGGGACAATTCATATCGAGCAATAGCATCGATGCGGAAACACGTGCTATCTATAATGATATAGAAGAGAACCAACAGGAGTATGAAGACTATTTCAGTCAGATAGACTTCCAACTAAGTAGTGGCGATGGATTCTACTATTTCAGTCGAAAAGAGGCAAAAGTGATCATCGAAAACAAGTTGCAGTCATTGTTCTCGTGGATTGACTATTTGGATTTCCTGAAGACATACGACACGGCTTTTGATGCAGGTACTCAATTTAGTCTGGTTCAGATGGAAGTGAAGCTATCCACAATACCTGGTTTAAAGGAGAAACTAGCACAGATGTTCCCAGACAAACCTTCGAATCGGCATAAGCTAGAGGCATTGGCAGGTGCATTAGAGAGTATGGGATTTGCAGAGTTAGTGAATGAGACAGATAGCACTTATCAGGTTACCAACGCCTTTCATTACATCGAGCAGATTATACTTTGTATTAACATAGACGAGGACGTGAAAGATGAGATACCTCAATAAAATCATATTCATCAACAGTGCACATGTGCCATACGCAGAGATAAAACTTGACGGCAATGTGCATTTCATTGGAACGCAGGGTGTTGGCAAATCAACTCTGCTCCGTTCCATTTTGTTCTTCTATAATGTTGATAAGAGCAAACTGGGCATTAAGACTCAAGCTGGTCAGAAGGGCTACGATGAGTTCTATCTTCCCCACCAAAACTCGTACATCATTTACGAAGTGTGCCGTGAGACTGGAAAGTTTTTTGTGATGACCTTCCTATCACACGGACGTACAGCCTTTCGTATTGTTGACTGTGCATATGCCAAGAGGTTCTTTGTCGAGGAGGACGGAAGTGTACGATATGAATGGGGACGCATTAGTGAGCAAATTGGTGCTCGAGTGTTCAGGAGCAACATCATTCGTGGATATGAAGAGTTTCGTGATATTATTTATGGCAACACTCAGCAGGTAGCAAAAGAATTGCGTCGTTTCTCTTTGATGGAGAGCACAAAATACCGCCAGGTACCTTTGACTATTCAGAATATCTTCCTCAATCAAAGTCTGGAATCCCGTGTCATCAAGGACACGATAATCGATTCGATGGATTTTGCAAGCGACGACATTGACCTGAACCGTTACCGTGAAGAGTTAAAGAACTTCCGTCAACAGTATGAGGATATTTGGAAATGGTACAAGGTGGAGAAGAACGGCAAAATAAAAGTGAAGGTTGATGCTGAGGCTGTAATTGATAAGTATTCTGATTACGAGTATGTCCGTAAACTCATCTCTGAACTTTGTGGTCAGTTGAATTACGCATTGGAACGCGATACGAATCGATTGCCTAACTTGGCCGAGCAAGAAACAAACTGTGGTCAGGAACTGGCACGCCAACGAAGGCTGCTGAGTGAGGAAGATAGTAAATATAAAGCCGAAAACGCTAAACTTAACCAAGAAGATGGTGCTTTGAAATTCTTCCTTGAACAGGTCAAATCAAAACGCCAACACTATGCAGAAATCGGTATAGAAAAGATCAAAGAGCGTATTGGCAAAGAAGGTGAGCTGAAGATTCAACAGCAAAGTCTTTCGCACCAGGAAGAGACGTTGACAAACAAAAACCAAAGTGTTAAATCCAAATATGACACATTAATACAGGATGTTGATAATCAATTACAGGCATACATAATACAATGTCAACAACATATCAATGAAATTGACAGTCAGCACCTGCAAGTTGAGAGCCGTCTGCAAACAGAGACGGCTGAACAAACAGAGGCAATTCGTGGACAGTATGAGCAGAAACTGAAGGAGAATCAGACCCAGTTAGATGAGGCTCGCCAAACGAAGAGTGATCTTATACTTCAACAACAGCGAGTGAAGCAGTCCAATCCTTACCAAGAGGAGATGAACAAACAGGAGCGTAGGCTGAAGGAACTGAACGATAGAAAGCTGAAACTATTCCAAGAGTCTTCCGGCAAGCAGCAGGAGATAGACCGTATTCTCAATGAAACAGCTATCCAGCGCAAAGATCTGGAAGCCGTTTGTGAAAAAGATATCGCAGCGATTGAGAATGAAATAAAGCAGATCAATGCCGAAATCGGAAAAGTAGCAGATATGCTCAGTCGCCAAAAGGGTTCTCTCATAGAATGGTTGGGCGAAAATGTGAACGGCTGGGAAGAGAATATTGGACGTGTGCTGGATGAAGATGCTGTTCTTTATAACACTTCTCTCAATCCTCAGTTTGTTGGTTCATCCGACAGCATTTATGGTGTTAAGGTTGAGACCGACAACATTGAGAAAACCATCAAGACACCTGAGGAGCTAAAAGCTCAGAAAGCATTGATGGAACAGAAAATTGACGAACTGAACAAAAAGATTGCTCTCCGGAATCAGCAATTTGAAGATGATATCGCAGAATTGGAGCGAAAGCCTAGTGCACGGCTAAAACAACTCCGTATGGAGAAGATGAATGTCGATGCAGAATACAATCAGATACCTCGTCGAATAGAACTGCTTCAAAAGGAACAGTCTGCCTCTATGGAAAGTTTGACGAAATGGCGGAACGCAGAACTCGAAAAACTCCAAACGAAGATTGGTGAAACTAATAAAGTAATAGAGACCATAGACAAGCAAGGAAAACTTCTGACAGAGCAGCGTGATAAAGAGCTGGAGAATGTTCGTAAAACTATTGAGAAACAGAAGAAAGAATTAAAGGACGCTTGCGACCAGCAAAAAGCAGAAATCAATGCTGAACTGAAAAGCAAAGAGCAAAATGCTGCTCAACACAAAGGTGAGCTTCTGGCTCAAATGGATGCGGAACTAAAAGGTCTGGGCGTGGATGTTAATCAATTGGCTACCATCCGCCAACAGTTACTGAATGTTACAGATGAACTGAAATACATAGAAAATCATCGTCCTGACTTTATCTCTTGGCAGAACGACACACGCGAGTATTTCGATTTGGAACAGAAGAAAAAGGATGAACGTAAACTCATTCGCCAGAAAATAGATGAACTACTAGGTAAATTCCAAAAACGAAAGCAGCAGTATGACGAGAAAATCGGTATGCTTTCAGCTGATCTACGCAAACTGCAAGATGAGCAAAAGAAACTGAATGAATCCATCGGTAAGGTTCGCGCTTTCATGGGCAACCCGACCTGTCCACAAGAGTTGCTTTCAGCAAAGGGCATAGAAACAATCAAACCGCTTGCAGACATCTTGGAAGAACTTCGTGATTATATCAGCACACAGCAACAGAAGTTCGAGGATTTCAAACAGGCAGTCATCCGGTTCAAAGGCAATTTCTCAGCACAAAACACGTTCAACTTCCGCACAGAATTTAATACTGACTCGGATTATACGGAATTTGCCGCAGAACTAAATGAGTTTATAAGCAATAACAAGATTGAGCAATATCGTGTTCGCACAAGTCGGCAGTATGCCACTATCATCAAGCGTATCGCTAAAGATGTAAGTGACCTAAGTCAGCATAAATCAGACATAGAAAGGACCATCCTTGATATCAATCGTGATTTCCGAGAAAACAATTTCGTCGGTGTCATTAAGGAGATAGAACTACGTGCCGTGGAAAGCAACGACCGTCTCATGCAGCAACTATTGAACATCAAGCACTTCGATGATGAGCATGGGTATGACATCGGGCAACTGAACCTCTTTACATCAGAGGATAATCTGAATCGTACTAATGATCAAGCCGTCAAATTGTTGATGACACTCATTGAGATGATGGATGCAGAACAGAAACGTGACACGATTACGTTGTCCGACACCTTCAAACTGGAGTTTAAGGTAAAGGAGAACGATAACGACACCAACTGGGTGGAGAAACTCTCTAATGTAGGCTCTGATGGTACTGATATTTTGGTGAAGGCAATGGTGAATATCATGCTCATCAATGTGTTCAAACGCAAAATATCTCGCAAATTCGGTGACTTCAAGCTCCACTGCATGATGGATGAGATTGGAAAGTTGCATCCCAACAACATAGAAGGAATTCTCGATTTTGCGAGCAAGCGTAACATTTTCCTCATCAACTCATCTCCGACAACCTATAATGCGTTGGCATACAAATACACATATTCTCTCTGCAAAGATGAGAAGAGTAATACCGTTGTTAAAACCCTACTCACTATTAGATGAAGAAAACTGCAGCACTCATAGGAAAACTGATTCGTCTTGCAAATGGCGAGACTTTGCCAGCAAGTAGTCTGAAGGGAGACTGGTTCGAACAGATGCAAGCTGATGATATCCTTGTGGCCGTGACACACGGTAGTAGGAAGAGTCTGCGGGTGGCAGATACCATTTCTTTCCGGCACTATCTGACCTGCCAATACGACATTCGTGATTTGGAACGAACATACGAACTACTTTCTTATGGTATTGGGGATAGGGCATCACAGGTTGATGTTACCGGTGATAGCAAATTCCTGTCTCATCGCACTTTTACAGGATTCTTAGTGAATAGTTATCAGCCCATTGACACTATTTTGGACGGAAAACAACTAACGATACTTCCTCCCGATGGCACCTTCATATTCATTGCTGACTATCAGCATTTTTGCATACCCGAAGATGTCGTGATTATTGGAGTTGAGAATGCTGAGAACTTTCGCCATGTATCGCGTCAAAAATACCTTTTTGAAGAATATGGAAAGGTTTTGTTTGTATCCCGCTACCCGCAGAATCAGAACAAAGATTTGTTGCAGTGGCTCTTGTCGATTCCAAACAAATACGTTCATTTCGGTGATTTGGATTTGGCTGGTGTTGCCATCTACCAAAATGAGTTTTATCGACATTTAGGTAAGCGTGCTTCGTTATTGATACCAGAAGATTACGAAGAACGTATTTCCAAGGGAAACCATGATTTATACAACTCACAACTACCTCAATATGGGAATATGAATGTAGAAGACGAAAGAGTATCAAAACTCCTCTCGTGTATTCATCGTTATCATAGAGGTTATGAACAAGAAGGATATATAAAATGAAACAGATAGAAGTTGTAGCAGCGATTATTCGCAAGGGAGATAAGATATTCGCCACTCAGCGAGGATATGGTGATTGGAAGGACTGGTGGGAGTTTCCTGGCGGAAAGATGGAGCCTGGGGAAACGCCAGAAGAGGCGCTGAAGCGGGAGATTCTTGAGGAGCTTTCGACGGAAATCAGTGTTGATGAGTTTCTTTGTACTGTCGAATACGATTACTCCAAGTTCCATCTCACCATGCATTGTTATCTTTGCTCGCTACTGACAGAGGCGTTACATTTGAATGAGCACGAGGCGGCGAAGTGGCTCACGAAAGATGAACTGGATAGCGTGAAGTGGTTGCCTGCAGATATGTTGGTAATCGATGCACTAAAGAATCGAAAAGTAAAAGAATGAATATGGATAAACTCACCACACAACAACGACATGCCAACATGGCGGCAATTCGGTCGAAGGACACGAAGCCGGAGATGATTGTGCGGCGTGGGTTGTGGAGTAGGGGATTCCGTTACCGTTTGAATCATAAACGACTGCCGGGGCATCCAGACTTGGTTCTGAGGAAATACAGGACGTGCATATTCGTGAATGGTTGTTTCTGGCATGGACACAATGTGGCGTTGCCACAAATTGATAATGGACAATTGACAATTGATAATTCCGCATGTTGTAAGATTCCGAAGACGAATAGAGAGTTCTGGGTGGCTAAAATCCAGCGGAATAAGGAGCGGGACATCGAAGAACAGCATAAGTTAGCCGCAATGGGCTGGCACTGCATCACTGTGTGGTAGTGCGAGCTGAAACAGGCAAAACGAGAAGAAACTCTCGATTCAATAGCCTTCACCCTAAACCACATCTGGCTGCAAGACCATCATGCCAAGGTGGTGGATTATTCCTCAATGGAGGAAGAGGATACGCAGATGCCAATGGCTGCGGAAACATGTAAAGAGACATATAATCAAAAGCAATGAGACTATACTCTACCCATACTCTTGGCTGCTTCTAAGCTGCTTCTAGCCTTACTCTAAGCTTACTCATGAGTATGGCTACAGTATGGCAAGAGCGAGGCACGAGTGAAGGTAGAGCGAGACAAAAGATAAAGTATCGCCTATGTTTAACTTTCAAGATTTCTTGGGATTCATGGCCATCAATGATGCGATGGAGGAGGAAGAGAATAACTCTTCTCCGAAATACTCGTCTGGAAGTTCTGATGAACCGGTGACTACAGGCGGCAAGATTGCTGTTGCCGGCACAATCCTTGGGATAGTCCTCGGATTGGTTTTCGAGAGCTGGCTCTGCTTCATCTTCATCGCCGCCGCAGGCTTCATCATCGGACTCTACCATGATGTCTATAAGTTTACTGAGGATAAAAAGAAAAGCGATACAGAAAATTCTGAAGAAACAAATTAATAAACAACCCAATAATGGAATTCAAGATTCGTGCAAATATCGTTATGAGTAAAGAGCTTTCCATTGAGGCTGATAATCTTTCAGACGCAATGGATAAGGCTCAGGAGATAATGGCAGGGCCACAAAACATGAAAGAATTCAAGCCCTCAAAGGTTCAATTTGAGGTGCTAAATTACACCGTTGGCTAACAACAAGACAATGGAATATACTTATAAATATCCACGTCCTGCAGTCACTGCTGACTGTGTGGTTATGACAAGAGAGGCTGTGCCACAGGTGCTGCTGATTGAACGTGGCGCTGAACCATTCAAAGGTGATTGGGCCTTTCCTGGTGGATTCCTCAACATGGATGAAACCACCGAGCAGTGCGCCATCCGTGAGCTGGAGGAAGAAACAAGATTGAAAGTTTTCGATATCCATCAGATCTGTGCCTACTCTAAGGTTGACTGAGACCCAAGAGGGCGCACTATTACAGTCGCATATCTCGCTCTCGTTGATGCGCCCATCGCTGTCACAGGTCAGGATGATACAGCAAAAGCACGATGGTTCCCCATCGATGCGCTGCCTCCATTGGCATTCGACCACGATGACATCATGAATGATGCAAAAGCTTTATATAAAAGAATGTTATAATATGGCACTACCGAAGTTTATCATAACGATGGACGGCTACCTGCGGCTGGGCATGGTCAATCAGCATAAGGATTTGCTGATTGGTGATGACCAATGCATTGGTGGCGGATACTATCAGTTTGACTGGGCAAGTAATCGACTGCTGCTGGACCGTGCATCGTATGACTTTGGACGGCCAAGATGGCATTTGCTCGAAACGCTGAAGGTGCCGGCATCCTATCGCGGCCTCCGCATCGTCTATCTCTACGATGATGACCACGAGGACTTCATCGTGAGTGACGAATTACCCATCGAATATTACGAATAAAAAATCATATACAAGATGGCTTATACATACAAATATCCAAGACCCGCAGTGACCGCTGACTGCGTGGTAATGACAAAAGAGGAGCGGCCACAGGTGCTGCTGATTCAGAGAGGCTTCGACCCGTTTAAGGGTTGCTGGGCCTTTCCTGGTGGTTTCATGAATATGGACGAGACGACGGAACAAAGCGCCATCCGTGAGCTGGAAGAGGAAACGGGACTGGTGGTGACAGAACTCCATCAGATTGGTGCTTATTCCAAAGTTGATCGCGACCCAAGAGGGCGCACCATCACGGTAGCGTATCTGGTATTGGTGGATCATCCCATCGCTGCTACTGGCCAGGATGATGCTGCAAAGGCGCAATGGTTCCCCATCGATGCACTGCCTCCGTTGGCATTCGACCACGAGGATATTATGCAAGATGCGATGATGGTATATCAGAAGTTGGTCTAAGTCCAATCTCGGTATCAATTCTGCAAAAAAAATAGAATTTTGCAAAAAAGCTTTCACCTTTCACAAATGCTATGTAATGCGGTGAAATGCAGCGGATTATAAAGTAAAACTTTCTGCAAAAGCTTTCACTAAGCTTTCACCAAGCTTTCACCAAAAGGTTATGAAATGCCTTGAAAAAATGGCTGGAAAAGCAGATATGCAGGCCTATGAAGTGAAACTTGCGTGAAAGCTTAGTGAAAGCTTTTTAGGAAAGATTCACGCTGTAAGTGACACGAATACAGCCGCTTAGATATGGTTTGTGAAAGGTGAAAGCTTTTTCGAGAAATTCTTTTTTTTTGCACCAACACGGGGGAACTATGGTTACTTGTCAAGGTAAGTATAGTCCCTCGTCAAAGGAAGTAGTAGTTCCTCGTCGAAGGAACTATAGTTACTCGTCGCAGAGACTATAGTTTGTTTTACTTACGTCCATACGTAGCGGCCAAGACGTATATACATAAAGCCTCATACATATATACGTAAAAGCCGTTACGTCCATACGTGGAAGACGATACGTCCTATTGCGGAAACAGATACGTCTTATCGTGTTGACAGATACGTCCTATCAACTTTTCAATTTTCAATTCTCAATTTTCAATTTCCAATCATCCATCACCACTCCGGCCATTCGTCATCTGTCCAGAGGATGGTTCGCTGGATGAGGAAGGCGGCACCGTTCTGGGTGGCGCTATAACCGTGGCAGACGAAGAGATCCTGGCCGTCGAAAGTGTAGGCGGCGCTGTGGCCAGCCGCCTCCCAATTGGTCTTGTCGCCCTCGAGGAAGAGGGTGCCGCCGCCGTTGGCCATATCCTTGCCCGTGCGGTCGAGATAGGGCCCCGCGACATTCCGGCTACGCCCTACGGCCACGCGGTAGTTGCTCTTGGCGCCGCGACAGCAGTAATCCCACGAGACAAAGAGGTAGTAGTAGCCGGCATGACGGAAGATGAACGGAGCCTCGATGGCGTTGGTGCCGGCATACTTCGATGTGGGGTTCTCTTCTGTGGGTTTGTAGTTGGGATCGTAGCGGCGGGCGATGGTGCGGGGGAAGGCGCTTTCAGCCTTCTTGAGATGCATCGTGGAGTCGAGGGGAGCGAGCTGGATGCCGTCCCAGAACGAGCCCCAAACGAGCCAGGGCTGGTCGTTGTCGTCGATGACGAAGTTGGGATCTATGGCGTTCCAGTTGTCGCGCTTCTCCCGTGAGGTGACGATGCATCCCTCATCTTTCCACATATTAGCGGCAAGCGAGCGGCTGCTGAGCAAGCCGATGGCCGAACCGTTCCGGCCGAAGGTGGAGCAGCTGTAGGCCATCCACCAGCGACCGTGCCACTGGATGACATCGGGTGCCCAGACATGATTGCCGAAGCCGGGCACGGAGTCGGTAGTCCAACCGGGGATGACGGTCATCACAGGCTGTGGCAGCACTGTCCATGTCTTGCGGTCCTTGGAGGTCATCTGCTGGATGCCCATGCCCGTAGCATATATATAATAGGTGTCGCCCTCCTTGGCCATCACGGGATCGTGGGCCATGGGTGTCTCGGTGGTGAATGCCTCGCGGCGGAAACCTCGGCGCGGCCCTTGTGCGGCGGCCGACAGGCTGATGGCTGTGAGCATCAGTGTGAAAAGCAGTTTGTGTGTCATGTCTCGAAACGTGTTTTATGTTATAAGTAGAATGCAATATCAATGGTTACTGGGCGCAAAGATAAGGAAAAGTTCATAGTTCAGAAAATAAAAACAAAAGATTTTGAGCGGCGAGCCTCTAAAGTCACAACTTTTGCGTATATTTGCACCCGAATTAGCAAAACAACACAACAAAAAAACTACTATTATGAGGCCAAAGACCTTTCTCGCACGATTGTGGTGCGCCAGCCTGCTGACAGCAGGGTTGGTAGCGCTGATGACTGGATGCAACACCGTTACTGACATAGAGCAGCAAGTAGACGAACTGTACCAGAAGATGTCGCAGGAAGAGCGCATCGCCCAGCTGAGGAGTATGTATATGGACACCCTGTTCAACAAGCAGGGACAGCTGGATACCGCCAGGTGTCGCGAGATGATTCCCTATGGCATCGGACACTTCTCGCAGTTCTGCATGCAGCAGCCCCGCGACCCGAACGAATTGCGCAACCGTGCTAAGGCCATTCAGGACTGGCTCATCCATAACACTCCGAACGGCATACCCGCCCTGCTGCACGAAGAGGTGCTCTCGGGAGTAAACACCCTGGGCTCCACCATCTATCCTCAGCAGATAGGACAGGCTTGTTCGTTCAATCCGGAACTGGCGGAACTGAAGACACGCCAGACGAGTACCGCCCTGCGCAAGATGGGTGGAATCTTAGCGTTGTCGCCGATGGTGGATGTGTGTCGCACGCCTTCGTTCAACCGTCTGGAGGAATCGTATGGTGAGGACGGCTATCTGTCGGCAGTTATGGGCGTAGCTTTCGTCAATGGTCTGCAACAGGGCGATCTGAAACGGGGTGTGGGTGCCTGCTCGAAACATTATTTAGGTTACGGCGGAGGAGGTGACGCCGAGGAGAAGGAACTGATGGAAGAGATACTGCTCCCTCATGAGGCGATGATCCGTCTGGCTGGCAGTAAGTGCGTGATGCCGGGCTACCACGAGGTCCACGGCGTCAAGTGCGTGGCTAACAACGAGATATTGCAGGATATCCTTCGCGGCTATCTGGGCTTCGACGGTATGGTGGTGAGCGATTACACCGCTATCAACCAGCTACCGCTGCAAGGTGACGAACCAGCGGCTGCGCCGGAGGTGCTGAAAGCCGCGGCGGCCATCAATGGCGGCAACGACGTAGACTTCCCCCATGGCGCCAATTATCAGTACCTGCAGACGGCTATCGACCAGGGGCTGGTCAAACCCGAAACGCTGGAACGCGCCGTGAAGAACGTGCTGCGCCATAAGTTCCGCGCCGGCCTCTTCGACAAAGACGCCTACCTCTACAGCACAGAGGAACAAATCCAGCTCGATACTCCAGAAGAGCGCCAGACAGCATACGATATCGCCGTACAGTCGGTGGTGCTACTGGAGAACAATGGCGTGCTGCCGCTCTCCAACCTAAGCTCCGAACGCGCCTCTCTCAACATCTTGCTGACGGGTCCTAATGCCAATTCCATCTGGGCCATGTGCGGCGACTACACCTATCCCGCAATGTCGTACTTCTGGAAGAAGGTGGAGAACATAGCAGACAGTGACAATCCGCACATCGTCAAGCTCTTAGAAGGTATGAACGGACGCAAGCCAGAGGGGGTAAACGTGATGTACTCCCGCGGTTGCGACTGGACAGAAGAAATCGAGACGAAGTACGGCGAGCTGGGCGACGAGCGTGCCTGGGAATATGCAATCCTTCATCGCAGAGTGGATGCCGGCGAGAAAGCCGACAAGGCAGAAGCCCTCGCTATGGCCCGGCAGGCAGATGTCATCATCGCTGCCGTCGGTGAGAATGTGATGCTCTGTGGCGAGAACCGCGACCGTCAGAGTCTGCGTCTGCCGGGCAAACAGGAGCAGTATGTAGAGGAGCTGATCAAGACAGGTAAGCCCGTGGTGCTGGTGATGTTTGGCGGCAGGGCTCAGGTGATCTCAGGGCTCGCAGAAAAGTGTGCTGCTGTCATCCAGGCTTGGTATCCCGGCGAGGAAGGCGGCAATGCGGTGGCCGATATTCTCTATGGCAAGGTGTCACCGTCGGCAAAGCTGTCTGTCAGCTACCCCAACACCGAAATCTATGAGCCCATCTGCTACAACTATCCCCTACTCTCAGATCACGGATCGTGCGATGGCGAAATCGTTCAATCCTCTAATCGCCAAATGGCGCAATCCCCTAATCGTCGAATCGCCTGGCCTTTCGGTTACGGCCTGAGCTATACCACCTTCGAATACAGCAACTTGAAAGTCACTGGCGAGGCAGCAACGAAGGACGAAAGTATCAGCCTCTCCTTCGAAGTGAAGAACACGGGCGAAGTGACTGCCGACGAGGTGGCACAAATCTACCTCTCGCCCACGAGTGCCGACCAGCCCATCCGTCCCATTCAGCTACAAGGCTTTGCCCGTGTGACGCTGCAGCCGGGTGAGAGCAAGACCGTTGATGTGAAGCTCTATACCGAGCAGTTCGGCTTCTACAGCAACGAGGGCCAGCGCCAATGGAACGTACTGCCGGGTCAGTACCTCATCAAGGTCGGCAGCTCCTCTGCAGACATCAGGCTTCAGGAGACCGTCACCCTCACTGGCGAGCCCGTTCAGAAGCCACTGCGGAACCATTATTTCTCAAAAGTTCAAGTTCCGCAAGTGATGCCGTAGGCATCTGACAATGGTAGCCAGCCATTTCAATGGCTGGTAATGAGGATGTTGACGGATAGCGTGCCGTAGGTACGCGACAGGGATTTGATGTCGCGTACCTAAAGGCACGCTTT
>JAEEGL012336090.1_pt1 | contig 15997 bp, 36 predicted proteins | sample 9134231 | NCBI WGS metagenome assembly JAEEGL01 (sample SAMN16246548, study PRJNA631951) | gut metagenome | biome: gut microbiome; feature: rumen; material: fiber-attached | host: Bos | place: Iran: Karaj | collected 2018-10 | reverse complement strand
GTAGTACCATACCCCCTCAATAGGAGATTTATTTCGACCTTGTCAGAAGAAGCATAGTTGCTGGATGCCAATACCCCATAGATGAAATAATACCCGTCACCAAAATTCCTGAACGTACTCCTGTCTTCCGGTGATACATAGAAAAACTTCCCTATGATGTCTCCAAAGTAATCCTTTGTGATCTTCTCTATCTCCTGGGAAATGTCATTTCTTTTCTTGAACAGTCTTCTGATGAATGACTGCTGCTTTTTAACCGACTTTACATACTCTTCCTGATTCATATCATTTAATTTTTAAACTACTGTAAACATTGTGTTGGACCAATAGAACACATCCCTGTCTTCCTTGATGTGGTAGATGAAATTGTCACAAGGTTTAGGATAATTGGAAATATGTATCTCCCCATGCTTGTTATAGTTTCCCACATAGGAGATGGTCACCTCCTTTCCGCCATACTTGTCAATCATCTCCTGTGTCAGGTCAAAGAGATGTTTATACTTTGTCAGGTGATCAATCACCCTCACCTTCTGTCCCACCTGGAACATAGCACCTTCTACATACTTTCCCATAATCAATAACCGTAATAAAATTCATCATCCAGTTGTATATTCTCCCTGCATTCAGGACAATCTATATACTCATGATGTATAAGACAGTCATCCTCTGCCTTATACACATCATCCTTACCGAAATTCAACACAGTCCCGCAACAAGGACATTTCACCACATACCTGTAAAACTCTTCTACATTTTCACAAGAATGTCTGTTTGTCAATTTATTTACCATACTTTTCCACTTTTAAAAAAATTTTTTCATCTCTCCCGTCAGGGAGAAAGTTTTTCGATCACCCCCACTTTCCGCTGCTGGGTTTTACACCTGTTTCCACCATCCACATTTTTCTCTCACCCCTGGGGGTCTCACAGATAATACCTGTTTATATATTTCTCCAAATCCCTCAATCTTTCAAGACTCAATTTTGAAATCCTCTGTTTGATATTCTTTACAATCTCTCCCCTCATATCTTTCACCACCTCATCTTCAACTTCCTCTATATATGTCAAAATGTCTTCACCGGGATCTGCAGGGTCAGAAGGATTGGTATAAAACCACCAACATTTATAAGTCTTCTCATCATCAGGTACCCACTTGTTCTTTTTCAACTCTTCAGGAATGTTATCTACCTTCAAACTACCATATCCTAAATTCTGGTTATAAAACTTACTCCTGACTTTTAAACCTGTATAATAACTTACTCTCTGTGTCCCGCCAGGCTCATCCAACCAGTCAGGTCTTTTCATTATTTTACTCATACTCTCTCAATGTTATATTCCTTCTCAATAAACTGATAATGCTTCTTCACATATTCATTCCATACTTTCCTGCTCCACACTTCCCTCTTGAACAACCAACTGTTTGTATATTTACTCCACTCATATATCCCCATATCCTTATACTCCTGGGGAATCTCATCTTCATTATAAAATGTCTTATAAGGTTTCATCACATTATACCAATCCCTACATCCTACCAATGACCTCCTTGCACCTTTCTCTGTAGTATAACCAGTAGCATTACCTACCAACTTACCATCCCTGTAAATAAAATATGCTTTCATATCCTTACTCATAATAATAACTATTCACAATATCCATAACTGTCCAATCCTATATAAGGAACATCTGTATATAAATGAGGAATCTCCCTGATCCTCCACTCCGCTTCTTTCCTGATTTTACTGACAGCCTTCTTATTAACAGTCTTACAATCCTTCAAATGTAAAAGCAAATCCTCTACACTCTCTGCACCTATTAACTGATACTCCATAGCATACTCATCAAAACAAGTATCTACACTATATACCTGATATTTCTTCTCCATAAACTAATCATAATCTATCATACACCAACAGTTGGGATCATGTACATATCCAGATACACCATTGGCAGTCCTACCTGCATTGAACTGTATATAACTGTGTCCTTCATATTCAAACTTTACTGCATAGATATTGGTATCCTCTACCTGGACACTGTTATTAGTAGATGAACACCCCATACACAACAATAGTAATATAACCAAAATGATCTTCTTCATCCTATCTTATTCTTTATCTTTCCATACAATGTAAATATAACAACGTTTTGTAAAAACCTTGTGTTTTTCAATAACAAAGTATAGGAGAATCTGGACAAGAATCTGGACAAAATGTCTTGATTTTTTAGTATAGTGGGAGGATCTGGACAAGTATTCAAACCCCCTATAAAGTTGATGTTCAAATGGGTAAGAAAGGGGTAGAAAATGGAAGGAAATGTAAGAATTTTGGACATCCACCACCTTTTTATTCCACTGTATTCCATTTTCTTCCACTTTTTACATAAATTTAAGAATGAAATTGACTGAAAATCAATGAATTATGAAATTGACTGAAATTCACAGGAAATATAAGACATTAAAAAAATATAGAAAGAACTCCCAGGAGTTTATTCCAAAGTTCTTCCTACATCAAGCGTCCAAGGGGATCGTCACCGCCACCGCACCAAAATTGCCATTTTTGGGCATTTCCTGGAAAACCCCATTTTGGGCATTTTTGGCCATTTTGGGGTATACCCTGATTTTGGCCATTTTTGGGGATCCTCCCAAAAACCCCATTTTCCAGGATTTCCCAATTTTGGCCATTTTTGGGCATTTCCCAGAAATCCCCATTTTTGGCATTTTTGGGTATTTGGGGAAAAGTGGTATTTTGGGCAATTTTCCGCAATCGTGTAAAAAAGGTGAAAATTGCCATTTTGTGAAAATTGGGTATATGGTAAAAATAACAAAAATGACAGATCTGGGGGAAAATGTCAAAAATAGTGTTTTTTTGACAGGAAGTATATTGACCTTTTTCAAGGGTGTGGAAAGATCTCCCCAGGGTGTAAATACTGACATTTTGTCATATACAGTGTGAAAAGAGTGGAAATCAGATGTGTATTTGGTTGTTTTTGCTGCTGTAGGAAGATCTGAAGAGTAAAAAGAGATGAGATGGAAAAGATTCCTCTCTGTTTTATCATAATGTGGAAAGATATTGCAAATACAAGGTCTGCAAGACATTGTTATTCCTCTCTGTTTTCTCAAGTGTAAACATTCGCTGGTCGTAATCGCACAGATGAAGAGTAAATGGTTGGGTGGTTGAGGTAGAGGAGGATGTCCACTGGGGATGGAGGTCTACTCTGAAGAGGAGGAGGGTGACTCTGAAGGTTGAGGACCAGGTCATGTAATGTCTACCATGTGATCTGGACCAGGACCTGCTGTCCACTTGGGATGGTAGAACAGGAGGAGGGTGACCCATGCAATGTCCTGAAGTCTACTGGTGGGTGGGAGCTCCTTGGTTCTACAGGAGGAGGTACTTTGACCCGGGTGAACTTGAGTAGACTGAGTATACTGAGTCTACTCTGAATTCTTGAGAAGGGGATAAAGAAGAAGACCAACCCACTTGAGATGGATTGGTCTTTGGATGGCGAGGGCGAGTTGCGGTCACTCCTTGATTACTTCCCAAATCTTCTTTCCCTTGTTGTAGAGTTTCTCTCCGGTGAAGTATGCCTTGAAGTAGAAAGCATCTGCTGGTCTGATCTTGGCAGCACCCACTCCCACCTTGATGAGATAGATGCCAGTGTCATCAGACTTGACCTCATACTGTGAGTTGTCCAGGGAGAGGATGTCATTGACAGTGTACCTGGTGAAGATCTTGACTGCCTCTGTGAAGAACTTGGTTGCTGCTTCCTTGTTGCCAAGTACCAGGACTCCGGACTTGCCGGTGACTGTGTAGACTCCCAGGTTTTCAGAGAGGGTAAGCCCGGTGTCAGGACAGGTTGCCAAGTCCTTTGCAGAAAGGGTGATGGTGGTGAGGGTGAGGGCAATCGTGATGATGATGTGTTTCATAGATGGGAATGGTTGTAGGTGGCGGATGCGGAATGATCCGCCACCTTGGTTAAACATTATTACCTATTGTCAGGAAGACCATAGAAGGAGGTGCAACCCTTGACTCTCTTCCAGTTGCCGGTCTTGGATGAGCGGACAACATCAGTACGGAGACGGTAGCGGAGTACATTGTCTGTGGAAATCTCTTCCAGGTTGTTGACAAAGTGTACAGAGTGGGGGTCGGTCATCTCGGAGAGGATCTTCCAGTAGGGATGGGCCTGGGCAATGCGGTCCTCATCTTTGTAGGGACGGCAGTATCCAAGTGAGTTGCCTTTGTTGATGATTCTGTGGGTGGAGATATACTTTCCATTGACTCCTTCCTTGGTGAGGATGTCAAGGATTTCTTCTGCCATTCTGTAGGTTTCCCTGCTTTCAGAAGTTTTGAAAGTGGAATTTGCTCTGGGGGAGCGCTCGGAGGTCTTGGTGAAATGTTTCATATTCTTATGGTTTTTATTATTGGTTTCTTTTTCTATTACAAAGATACAACTTTTTTTTGAATCCACCAAATTTTTTTACACTTTTTTTCAGTGGATTTCATATTGGGTTTCTATGCAATACCTACTGCTTGGAAAATCATCATATCCTGCATTTTCTTTTCTCTTCTGTCATATTGGCAGAAACTCTTCTTCAACATATTGGGACCAGTGATGTGGCAGGAGGTCAGATGGTATTCTCCACATTCCTTGCAATAGTATGCACGGAATCTTCCACTCCTGCTGCTGTTGATTTGGATAGATCTGATAGCATTCTCTGCTTTGTTCTTTGACTTATAACCTACCTTACCAGAGGGGCAGGTGATTTCTTTTTCAGTTTCATTTGTAAATCTGTGTTTCATAATTCTGTTGTTTTTGTTTTTGTCCTTATTTCTATTACAAAGGTACAACAAAAAAATGATATATCCAAATTTTTTTACACTTTTTTACATCAGCGGATTTCATACCGCAGACCGCCACCGCAGATAAAAAAGATATTTCATATTAGGGGTGTATGGTTTTGACTAACAGGTCCAGATCATTTGGTCCAGGACCAGGACCTGCACCGGGATGCCACGCAATGTCTACCGGTCTACTTCTGATTTCTGAAGATAGACTCTGAATACAAAGATTCCCCGCAATGTCCGCCACCGCAGGGAATCACAACCAATAAAGAAAAAAATATGAAAACAAACTAACCTATCTCAAGAAGGTTCACAAGATGGTAGTCTTTATACTTGGAACAGATGGATGTGAGGAATTCCTTGAAAGGAGTCTTCATCCTCTTGGTCAGTGTCCAGTGACCCATGTCAAATCCGGCCCGGGCTAAAGTTTTCCTGAAATGATCCCGGTGTGTTGAGTACTGCCACTTGATGTCATGAGTACATGCCTCAATATGAACATCCGCTGTCCAGGTGGGGATGATCTTTGGGTCATACTTGATGTTGTCTACCTTGGTCACTCTGAAGACATACTTCTTTGGGTTGGGGTAGAAGGAACAGGTGAGTCTGACATTGTCCACTGTAGGTTCAGGTGTCTGGTTGACCTGCTCAATGAAGGAGTAGACCGGCATGTAGACATCAATCCTCTTCAGTCCTGAATTATAGTATCCATCAGGGATGTCAACTGCTTCCACCATCTCCCCGGTTTCTTGAGAAACGAAGGCGACATACGGTGACCCGCACTCTTGGGGATGATGGTATATGGCAATGACGTTCATATCTACTGCTGGTTACTCATTATTGTACATCTCGGTGAGGACGTCGGTAAGCATCTCTACCACCTCCTCATAGTCTACCACATTTCCGATGTGGTATCCATACGAGTGGAGAATCTCGTTCGCTCTCGCAATGGCATGCTCTTTTATGTTATTGTTGTCCATAGTCTACTTGTCTTCTGGATGAAGTTCAACAGAGTACTTGGCAAGGAAGGTATCCATATCATCAAGGATCCACTCTGCACATCCCTTGATGTCATCCCAGTGAAAAGCCTGGTCATACTGGGAGCTCCTGGGATTCTCACCCTTGTCATGCCACATCTCATCAATACCGGGTGTGTTGATGGTATGGACATTGGAGATGAGGATGATAATGGAGTCTGAATTCCTGTGCTGGTAGACTGCATAGTTCCGCTGGAAGGATTTCGGTTTCTTGGTTTCAGGATTCTCTCCCCAGAAGCGGAGGGTAAAGACATATCCCTGCTCCCTACAGTTCTCATACCGGCCGACCAGGACATCAAAGTTGTGTTCATAGTACTTGTCACCGGTGAGGCGGGAGATGTTTCCCTGGAGGTATGCCAGTACTGCACGGGCCTGCCATCCAGCATCATCATTCATATAATCTACAAGGTTCATCATAAGTCAGACGATTTCTTTCGTTTTCGTTTATTCAACATTGGCAACTTCTTTCCACCCAAATGAGTCACAGTAGTAGATGGTCTTGTCCAGGATGACCACATCTGATGTAGACATTGATCTTGCATGGAAGTCATCAGGATGTTTCAGGTTGAACATCTCAAAGAGATCCTCAAGGTATTCAGAGTCACTCTTGTCTGCTACTTCAGGAAGAGTTCCCTCGTATACTTTCTTATACTGCTGGAGATTGAATCCTGAAGTGTGGTTGATGACATATCCCCAGTGCATGAATGCCTTATGCTCCTTGAGTACATCTACATTGTATATGTCAATCTGGTAGATCTGGTACTTTTTCATTGGTCAGTGGATTTCAGATTAGAAGTCAAGTAGACCTGCTCCCCAGTAAAGCAACCAGGTGATGGGAAGAGTGAAGAGTACCTTTACCAGATCTATCAGCTGCTCTCTTTCATCATCTTCCAGTATTGCCTGGATGATGAGGATGATGGACTTGATAATCAGGAGGATAATCAGTATAATCTTACAGGTTTTCATATTTCAGACGATTGCTGGTTGTTTCGTATTACCGGTGACAAAAGGATTCACAGAGTCTTTTGGCATAGTCCTGGGCAGAAGCAAAGACCTGGTCGAATTCCTGGTCAGTGAGATCCTCAAGGGTTCCGAGGTATACCCAGTCCTTTCCTACATTCTGGATACAGTTGGCATCTTTGTCAAGCATGTCAATGTCACCAAGGTGAGTCTTGACTGCCGGCATAATGTCAATCATGATGGCAGCATCTGCAAGAGACTTGATTCTCTGTGTCTTATCCTTTCTCATAGTATGTGGTTGTTGAGGTTAGTATTCAACGACAGCGACCATCGTCAGCGGCTGGTTCCAAGCACCTGCTACACACTGGTACACCATATAGAGGTCATCAGTGTCAATGTGGTTCTTGACAAACTCCTCTGAATCCTCATAGAGTTCAGCATCTTCATCAGAGAGTTCCTCAACGATGATACCCTTATGCATTGCACCATTGGGGCAGTTCTTGATGATGTCTTCTACGGTCTCCTTGATGTGGGTGGGAGTGTTGATGTTTTCAAATGCGAGTTTCATAATATTGTTTCTTTATTGGTTTCTTTTTCTATTACAAAGATACAACAAATATCTGAAATATCCAAATTTATTTTTACTTTTTTCAGTGGATTTCAGATTATCTGACAATCTTTTTATAGTTGCCATTGGAGATAAACTCTTCCACATACTTGTTGGTGATGTCAGAGTTCTCAAACTTCTTGCTGATGTAAGGCTTGGGAGCAATCCCATCAAAGATCTTTACATTGCATTTCCCATTTTTCTGGGTGTGAATGTAGATGGTGGTGTCGGGGCAGAGGTCATTGTTCTCAACTGAAAGAGGTCCAAAGCACTTGATGGTTTTAATATCCTTGTTCATAGTATTGTTGTTTTATGTTGTTCTCTTTTTCTATTACAAAGATACAAAAAAAATCTGAATCCACCAAATTTTTTTTAACTTTTTTCAGTGAATTTCAGATTTCGTATGTCGTAGTCGTCAGATTATATCCTCTCAATAATCTTCTCAATGAAGACCCGGTCGATGGGGGTTCTCTGGACAATCCCAGTGTATCCTGGCCAGATCATTCCTCTCTTCTTGAGTTCAACCACATCACCCTTGGTTTCCAGGAGTTCCTCCAACTTCTTCTTCCAGTTGGTTGCAGGAGTATTCGCCAAATACTTCAGAACCGCGGCCGCAGATGCTTCCCAGTCAAAGAATTCCATAGACCAGGGTTTGGATGCCAGTTGGGATGAGGAGATGGTCATCATCTTGAGTCCGGAGATCTTCTTGATTCCATAGGGATTCTCCTGTCCAATCTCCTGGATAGCACTGACCATCGCTTCCTGGAGATTCCCTTCCAGGAGTTCCTTTTCCTTAGACAGTTCTGCAATGCGCCGGCGGATTTCATTAATGTCCATAATCGTCTTTCGCTATCGTTTATATTTCAGATTCCTTTTGACCTTTCCCTTACTCTTCTTGATTTCCTCCCGGGTCTGTTCCTTCCTCTCCTCCTTGTTGGGGATGTGGGGTCTGCTCTCGAGGATCTCTTTTATGAGGTTTCTGTCTGCATAGTTGAATTCCAGGACAGATGCATCTCTGTAAAGTTTGACCTCAATATAATCCTTGTACTTCTGTACATCTTCTCTTGAATAGTGTCCATATTCCATCAGCCGGTACTGAACCATATTGAGCCCGTTGTCATAGATGAGTTCACAGGTATCCCAGTCACCACCATAGTGGATCCTCTCATACCGGAGCATATCAATCAACTGCTTGGTCTTCAAGGATTCCAGATCCTCTCTTTCCAGCAGATGGATAATCATCCGGCGTTCAGTGATGTTGATGTCTGTCATATGAGTTCGCTATCATTAACAAATATCCTTATAGAACATCTTGTCAATCTCTTCCTTTGTATACCACTGTCCATTGTAACAGGTCAGTTTGATATCAGGGTTCTGCTTGATCATCTCAATCAGATGGAGTACGTTCCTATAGGCCTTGGCATAGATATCACCAATGTCACACTTGACAGTATTGTTTCTCCAATCCTTGGTTTCCTTGAAGTATGTCTTCCCATTCTTCTGCAGATCTACCAACTGATCCGCCATCGCAAGCTGGAAGGCAACATACACCTCATTGGTCATCTCACTTTCCATAGGTCATCAGTCTTTAGGGTAAACCAGTTCCCACCCAGCTTTCTTGAGAGCATTGGTGGATTCAATGTCCAGCTTGTATCCTTCCCAGTTGTAGTAGTCACCCAGACCACCATAACCACTCTTCACTTTCTTGATGAGTCCTGCGTCAATCAGAGTCTGGATCTTCTCCGGAGTGTTCCTCCACAGATTCTCTCTGTTACCATTGGACTTTTCAGTGTCTTGTGCAATGAAATGAAATTCCAGGACACCATAGTAGTACTGTCCAAAGACTTGGATCTTATTCTTCCACTCTTCCTTCTTCTTGGTCAACCACTCTTCAGTAACAGGATTGTCGACCGGGTCGGTGTAGACCGTGTGAATTCCCAGTCCAACCACATTACCTTTCTTGGTCACCTCAACCAGTTTGAACAACTTGGGGTTGTCTTCAATATACTGCATCAGGGCAGTCTTCTTTACTCCCAGTTCCTTGGCAGTGTCGGTGATGAGTGCATAGTTCAGGCAATCCACCTTCTGGATGAGATTGACGATGCGCTGGATTTCGCTGATGGTGAGTTCTGTTTTCATATGTTCTTAAATTTGTCCAACCTGATGTCCACTGAAGATGATGGCAGCCTCATGATCCCGACCGAAGAATGTCCTGACCTCAACATCACTCTTCACCTTGATGGAGAAGTCCTCAACATAAGTGGAGTTCTTGGGGCAGAAGTAGACCTCGGTATTTGGGTTGAGGTCTTCAAGCATTGAAATGATTTCTGCTGCTTTCATAATATTATTCCTCCACAGGTTTGCAGGAGTAACTATAAACTTCAGGATAATAATCTACCCTATCCACATCCACCCAGTTGCGGTATTCTGCTTCTTTCTTTGCCTTTTTCTTTGCTTCTGTCTCATTGGCGGCCACGACCTCAATGGTTTTCTCTTCATAGACAACCACCTTTTTGACAATCATTGTATAACGATACTTTGCCATAACCTTGGTTCTTTATTGGTTCTTCTTTCTGATACAAAGATACAACAAAAAAATGAAACCACCAAATTTTTTTTTAACTTTTTTGATGATTTCATTCGCAGTTCGCAATCGCCAGTTTATTTCTTTTTATTGACCACTTCCTGGAGGAGAGATTCCCACTGGTCTACTATCAAATCTGGTTCAAACCTCTTCATAGATTCTATTGCATTTTTGCCAAGTCTACTCCGGAGTTCCTCATTGCAAATCAGTTCCTCAAGTTTTTCCTGGAAGGCATCCAGGTCACCATCTGGTATGATGAACCCATCCTGACCATCTGTGATAATCTCTTGGATGTTACCATGGATAGAGAATGCTACAGGCGCACATCCCTGTGACATCGCCTCCGTCAACACACAAGGAAATCCTTCCTCTCTTGATGACAATGCAAAGATGGAACTTTTCTTCAGTACTTCATCCAAATGTTGAACACCACCCCAAAAGAAGACTTGGTCTCTGATATTCAACTCATCTGCCATCTGCACAAGTTTGATAGAATTCTCATTACTTCCACCTCCTGCAATGTCCAGTCTCCAGTCAGGATATTTCTTACAGATCTTACTCCAAATCTTGAACATGTTATCAAATCCCTTGACTCTCCATGCATCAAGTCTACCGGCACAAATGATTGTTTTCTCCCGGGATTCATCACTCTGAAGTACAGGAAATGACAGAGGATTATAAATGACCCTAAGATTATGAAGTCTACTCTTCATAAATTCCTTATCATTTTCTGATAGAATAGTCACTGCAGAAGCATATCGATAGAGATAATACCTTGTAAATTTTTTGAGTCTGTTTTCATTCCAATGAAAGTTTGTATGATCAGAAGCAATGATGGGAATACCAAGTCCAATGGTTGTCTTGAGAAGAGTCAAAAAATTAATATATAACACACCCACACATACATCTGGATGTATGTCCTTAATAAGTTTTCTTAATTTTATACAATGATCTAATCTTTTTGAGCGATATCTTGGTAATCTTATGATATTTACATTTTTACTAATAGGATAACTATCAATAATACTGCTGTACAAAACAACAAATACAGTATGTCCTCTCCTGGACAGTTCATTGACCAGGATGGATGTAACTCTTTCTGCTCCACCAAGATTTAAATGATGTAAATAGAATAAGATAGTCATACTATAAAAATAACAAAAGTCGCTATCGTACCGTCAAAACAAAGTATGAAAAGATGTTTATGTAATTTCAGTATACTTCTCTTCCTGACCAAGGATAGTCTCCTTTCCTCGGTCAGGCAATTTCATAATATGTCTACCTATCAGTTACCTGCTATTCCCACTGGGAGTCCAGGTCAAACTCATAGAGTGGATAGGTGCAGAACCCTGAAGGCATATCACAACCAGGGACTATCTTGGCAATACCATTGTCTACCAGGAACTCCTCTGCCCAAGGATTGTTGTTGGTGTCCACATAAGCATGGGTCATATCCTGCACCGGGTTCTGAAGATTCACGGTGATGGTGGCAAATGGACACCAGGGTGCAGATGCCTCAACCAGTTGGACTGCCAAGGTGTGGTTATCACTGTAGTGACTGAACTGCAATGTCACCGGGTAGGTTCTGCCGGTCTTGGATAACCGGGCATGAAAGATCTTCTTGTTTTTCATATGTCAGTTGATTTCAGATTCCTGCTGCTGGAGCTTTATCTTCAGCTTGTAATAAAAGTCGCCATAATTGGCCAGCTTGTCATAGACAGCTTTGTCTTCACAGTACTGGCAGATGGATTCAGCCAGATCTCTGCTGATGGTGATTTCACCGGCCAGTTTCTGCTTCAGCTTGGCCAGGGCTGCAATGTCTTGGTTGGTTGTCTTTTCCATAGTCTACTCAAGTTCTTCTGCACTGATCTCTACCAGGAAGTTGGATACCTGGGGTTGATACTTGTAATAGCAGGTGAAGAATTTATTTGCCCTCTGTCCACCCTTGTTGATGGAGTAGCTATCCTTGTTGGACAGCATGTCAGCATTGTCTGCTTTCATCTGCTGGAGAGTCTCCTCATAGATCTGGATGGCCTTGTCCTTGTCATGCACATACCGGGTCTTGCTGTTGAAGGTTATCCCATGCTGAACATATTCAGAGTGGATGATGTATACCTTGTCTTTCATATTAGAGTCTACTTAAGGTTTCAATTGCTTTTTGGTTGTTTGGGTCTATCTTCAGTATATCTTCACAGGTCTTCCTGGTCAGATTTGTTGCCATCACACTGCTCATCTCTGCCTCTGATATGAAGACTGAAGAAGAAGGACTAGTTATAGAATATAGAATGTCCATCTTTTGGTAGGCTTCCATCTGTGTCCCCTTGATAGATTCCATCAATGTGAAACACTGTTCAAATTCCTTGATGTCCTTTTCCAGAAGATCTTTCTCTTCCACATAGTTGTAGATTTCGGAGTACAGTGCATAACTGTCCAGGATGAAGGTATTAATCAGATTGGCCTGGTTTCTCTTGTAGTCGGTTTCCAGGGTGTCCATCTTCACAGACTTGGAGTTCAGGTCAAGGCAGAGATCTGTATACCGGTGAGTGAAGTTGTCCACTGTCACCTGGATTTCCATCTTTTCCTGTTTCTTCTGATCTGCTTTGATGAGTTTTCCAAGTCCATAACCTGCCAGGAAACCGACGATAGCGAGGAGAAGAGTTTTGATGATGTTATTCATAGAGTTTCTTAATTTCTTGTTTGACAATGTCTTTGATGTGGTTAACTGAAGTTTTCCTCCAGGTGCTGTCCACTGTCAGGTAAGTGAGACTATGCTGATAACAAGGGGCAACCATAATGCCGGTCATCTCGATTGAGTTCTCATCAATGGGTTCAATGCTGAGGATCTCATACTTGCAACCATCCTTCTGGACAGTGGGTCTACTCTTGTGGTAGAAGAAGTCAAGGGATTCAATTCCCTCTTTCTTCATAATGTTGATGATGGATTTCATAGCGATAGCGATTTTATTCAGTCCACGAGTTGATGCAGAAACCATAGATGTCAGAGCAGTAGTCACTCACATCTTCATCTGGGACAAACCCTGGAACAAGTACTTCTTCAGGGAGGTTCAGTTCCTTGGGATCCTCACCATCAGTGTCCCAATCTACTTTGATGATTCTATCTTCTTTCATAGCGATTGCGGATTACGAATTAGTCTTCTTCATTCATATCCTGGATATCATACAGAACCAGTTTGGGCATGTTCATCATTTCCCTGGCAACATTGGCTGCCTCGATGTACATAGAGATCATCTCTACAGCATACCTGGGGTTGCCCATAAACTCCACAGGATTCACATAGTGGTTCTCAATCAGAGAAGTGATCACATTGTTGAGGACTACAGTGTTGTGCTTGATTGCTTGTTCCTTTGTCATGGTTGTTATGTTTTAACGGTTTTCGTATCGTTTGTTGCACTCTTCTATCATCTGGATGGACACATAAAGAAGATGGTTATAGTCATCTGACATAGCATCCTGGAGATAGTTGTCTATTTCTTCCTTGGTGAAATGCTCATTGTACATTGCCCTCCTCACATATCCCATCACACAAAAGGCATTTCCATCTACACCTTCAAGATTGTATTTGGATTCTTCTTCCATATTAATGTTTTTTAATGTCCTTCATTACTTCTATATATACCTTGGCACGAATGAGAGCATTCTCATATGTCTTCTCCACAATGGTGACAACCGGTCTCGGGTAAGGATACTTAGTGAACCTGTACCACCACTTGTACTTATAGACAGTGACCCAATATTGGTTGAGACCATCTTTCTCAAGTTTCGGATTGTAGAAGTAGTGTGTCATGTTGTTCTCTTTTTCTATTACAAAGATACAACAAAAAAATGAAACCACCAAATTTTTTTTCACTTTTTTACAAAAAAAAAATCCACTGTTGTCAGTGGATTTCATGTCGCAGTCCGCAGTCGTCAGCGGATTTCAGATTTCAGAGAATTTCAGGGCAGGAGCTTCCACTCCATGAAGTTAGCCCGGCCGACAGGAACTCCTGCTTCTTTCTTCTGCACCAGGATGCACCTCTCCTTCTTACCAAAAGATGTGGATACCTTGAAGGGGACAGAGAGGATCCTGCAAATCTTACCGGCCACTGGGAACCATTTGCCTTCGAAGTCACTGCTGTATGAGTTGTCCATAGGATAGTACTCCTTGTTGACAATCTGCTCCAGTCTGCCTGCATCCGGGTAAATCTTGTATCCCCTGGAGATCCATCCAGCACAGTTGACCACCATCTCCTCATAGGTGTCATAGATGGTCATCCAGTCTGGGTTAAGGGGAATCTCATAGATGTAACCGGTGATGAGTGATGCCACCTTGATGTAGAGGATCTTTTCTGTCTTTCCAGGATAGAGAGTATATTCTCCCACATAGGGTTGACTGATGATCTTGAGAGGGACTCCCAGTACATACGCATCAGTAGATGTGTAGTTAGAGCGAGTGATGACATATTTGTTCATCACATTGGGGACTTCAATGTCAAGGGTGATAGTGAGTTTGATCTTTTCCATTTCTTTTTTATTTAGATTTTTGCATATTTCAGGTATACTTTCTTGATGTCTCTTGCCAGAGGACCATTGCAGTGGGTGTCATAAGTATAGTTCCACTCATTGTTCCTGTATCCCTTGAGGATCTCTTCAGGACTGATACCACTGTACTTCATAATCTTGAACTTCTCACCAGTCTGTTTGAAGTAGCGGTAGATGCCGGCACAGTCACCAATGTAGATTTTTCTGAACTTCCAGACAACCTCTATTGCCACATGACTCACACCACGACCATTGATCGCATTGTTGAAGTCAGTCTCATTGAGAATGTCATCATACTGGAAGATGACAGTCCTGTAGTTGATTCCCATCATCTTCAGATACTTGGCGAGTACATAGGCGGAATAACAGCAACCACCTGCAAACAGTCTGCTCTTGTGTACATAACCATTGATGACTTTGTCAAGGTCTTCAATAATCTGGTTCTTGGTGTTGAGTTTCATATTGTTGTGCTTTTTAGAGGTTAGGCATCCTTGTACTGATTGTAAATCTTTTCCTTCTGCTCATAGGTCATCATCTCCCACTCTGCTTTTGCTTCTTTGAGGAAGTGATTGATGGTGCATCTCTTGGGATCAGCACTCATCATGATATTCTCATAAAGAGAGGGGAAGATGAAGGAGAGGGTGAAGGAGTCGAGTCCTTTAAACCAGGTGTTGAGTTCCTTTTTCATATCTTTTACTGTTGGTTTCTTTTTCTATTACAAAGGTACAACAATTTTTCGAAACTACCAAATTTTTTTTCACTTTTTCAAAAAAAAAAACGAGGGGAAATTATCCTCTCGTTCATATCGCAGTTCGCCATCGTAGAGATTTACTCTTCATCAACTGGTAACTCTGTCTTCTTGACTTCCTCATCAGAGTCATAGTCACAGAGTCTACCCTGATCATCTATATAGAATGCCTGCCTACAGTCCAGATCTGCAATGGTGTCCAGGATGATTGGACTCTGAAGTTGGGTGTGACCCACAATGTTGAAACCAAATGTTTCCTCCGGAGTGACTCTGACCCATGATCTGATGTCACTCCACACTGGTGACCCATACTGGTATCCACCCCAGCCACGCCAAGAGTCATAATCACCTAGGGAATTCAATACTCCATACTGATCTTCCCACCAGGCTTGGTTTAATTGGTCAACCACATTGAATGTCGGTTCACTCATCTCCCCCTCACCCCAGACCTGATCTGCCCAACCTTTCAGAATACCGGCATGACTGAAGATAATGTGTTTACCTGCAATGTCACACTCGGCCGCTATCTGGAAAAGTTCCCAGTTCTCCTCAAAGATCTTCTCAAGTTCTCTCCTGTGCCATCTGTCCATCCGGCTGCTACAGATGTCATCTCCAATGGCATATCCACAGTCATGGTTTCCAATGAGGAGAGTGACTCTGTCTGGGTACTGCTTCTTGAGTTCCAGGAT
>JAEEGL011670726.1_pt1 | contig 15997 bp, 16 predicted proteins | sample 9134231 | NCBI WGS metagenome assembly JAEEGL01 (sample SAMN16246548, study PRJNA631951) | gut metagenome | biome: gut microbiome; feature: rumen; material: fiber-attached | host: Bos | place: Iran: Karaj | collected 2018-10 | reverse complement strand
GGATGCCAAAAATCTGGCGTTCGGGCTTGTCGCTGTCAAAGGCAACGGCGGCGATTTCGCAGTCCTTGGTGCTGGCCACAATCTTGTAGCCCTCGGGGAGCTTCGTGACTTGGTCGCCGTGGCTCATCCACATCGGGCTAGCCTTCGGGAGGTCCTTCAGAATCGGGCAATTTTCGTCGCCCACGATGAGGTCGGCGATGCCGTATTCCTTGACCTTGCCCGGTTCAACGTGACCGCCCAACTGCTGGGCGATGAGCTGGTGACCGTAGCAGATGCCGAGCTTCGGCACCGGAAGATTCAATATTTCGGGATTGTATTCCGGAGCGTCGGCCGCGTACACGCTGGAGGGGCCGCCACTGTAGATGATTCCCTTCACGCCTTCCAGTTCAGAGACCGGGGCGGCAGGGGAGTGAATTTCGGTAAACACGCCAAGACGGCGTACGCGGTTAGCAATCAGGTGAGCGTATTGCCCGCCAAAGTCCAAAACAGCAATAGTATCGACGTTCTTCATACGACCTATAATTTAGAAAATTTGTATTTTGAATACTATGAGAATCAGTTACCTTGCTCCTTTTGCTTTCATTGTTTCCGCCCTGGCTGCAGTTGATAATGCGCCTGCCTCTGACACGCTGTTTGTTAGGGTAGATTCGCAACCGATGTCTACGGAACAGGTCTCCGCATCTGTGGATACGGTCGCATCTCCAGTGGATAAATCGCCTGCTTTGGACAGTACTTCTCAGGACTCTCTGGTGGCGCAGTCTGACAGTCTTAAGGTGGAAGAAGCTTCTGCAGCCGTGGATAGTGTGACTCCGGTGCAGAGCGCCAAAGAGGAAACTCCGGCATCTGATACGGCTATTTCCCGCCCCCAGGTGCAAGTTACTATAGGCTCGCTTTTGGCTACACAAGCTCAGTCTAGCGATGAAAGAAATGTCCGGGAGAGAAACAGGTTTTTCCTTTCTTTTGGTCTGGGACTTCGCTATGAGAGGCTGTCTTTCAAGGAGTATGTCAGGACCAAGGATCCCAACAAGGAGGGCGTCTGGATAATTGGTGATAAGGGAAATTCAATCCGTAGGAAATACTCTGGCTATGGCCCTGACATTTCTATGAAGATGGGTACCCTTATTTCTAACAGACTTGCCCTTTTCTGCAATATGTCCCTGTCTGCCGTTTCTTCTGGAGACTTCAAGGTTAGGCGTTATAGCGGTGGCCATGAAAAAATACGTGCCGACTTTGAGATGGATGGGCTTCGTTTTGCGCTGGGAGGAGGAACGAACTTCTTCCTCTCTACGGATACGAATAGCGTGATGCACGGAGCCTTTATTGGAGCCTCTGTCGGCATCGTTTACGAGGCGGCTGGTACAGATTCTGAGTACGATTACTATGATGATTACAGCGATGATTTTGAAATTGCTGAATCGGGTATGGTGATGGCCTTTGAAGTTGGAAAACTGTGGAGAATTGCCCCAGAATGGAGTGTTGGTCTTTCGGCCAACGGAACTATGGATGGATTGTTCTTCAACGGCGGAGCGGCCACGTCCAAGTCCTGGACTGTGGGGCTGAATTTCAACTTTGTCCGTTATTGATTGCGGGTTGAGGCAACTCAGAAACTGCAGACAAGCAGGGCTACCAGGCCTGCGAACATGGCAACCTTGACAAGTTTCTGGGCTCGACGGTAGTTCTTCTTGTGGGCGAAAACAAGAATGGCTGCAAATGTTGGTGTAAGAATTGCTGCCGTAATAATTAGGAACAGGGTGGGGTAGTACCCCTGCACTACGGGAAGCGGAAGCAGGGCCCAGCAGAAGATACAAATAAAGCCTGCAAGACGCCTTGCTACAGGTGCTCCTGCAATCAGCGGGAATGTCATAATGCCCGCCTTGAGATCTCCGATTTCGTCTTCCAGATCCTTATAGATTTCCCGTGCGGTCGTGAGTAAGAATGCAAACATCATGGCCGGATATAGGAATCCGATTTTGTCGGCTATTGTCCATTGGAGGTCTTCGGTTTCCGGGATTCCCGCGGGGGTGAATAGGCACAGGATAAGGGGGGTGGCGCACATAAGGGCCACAGTCATGTTCTTTAGGAGAGGAATGTGCTTGAGTTTCTTGTTGTAGGCAACCAGCAAACCACAAAGCAGTACAAAGAAAATGGCTGAAGTGAAGCCTGTCTTGCTGATAAGGCTTTCTGAAACCCCGCAGAGGAGCGTAAGGATAAATAGTGCAATCCAAACTCGCTTGGCTACAGGCACAGAAATTTTTCCGGTGACCAAAGGACGGTTTGGCTGGTTCAACTTGTCGGTCTCTAAATCCAAAATGTCGTTTTGAATGTTGGCAAAGCCGATGGCGAATGCCAAACCGAGGGTTTGGAGAATTAAAGTAAGCCAACTGATGTTTTCTACATAGCGAGCGCTTGCCGTGTCGACAGTGTCGCAATGAGTAATATCTATGAAGGTTCCGATTTCTTGCAGGGGCAAGACGCCCAGCAGGTAATAGCCGATGGATAGCGTCACCATGGCGATGACGATATTGACGGGACGAATCATTTTGAAAAGCGCTAGAGCCATGCCAAGAATATAGTAAAAGGGGAGAATTACTATATTTGTTTTATGGCGTTTTTTACCAAGAGTAACCTTGCTGATTTGCGTGCTGAGGCCGATCAGCTCTCCATTTGCGTGGAGCATTTTCTGTATGCGTCGGAACGCGTTGTCGAGGGAGACTATAAGACTAAAGGCTTTTACGACAACTGCATTGAAAAGTGCAACGGACGGCTCAAGGCAATTCATTTTCTGATGGAGTCTATCCGTCAGAATAGGCCGGTGACCGAAGAAGAATTGGAAGAAACGCTCCCGGCTTTTCTAAGTGGCAAGAAAGATGCAAAATAGGGATTTCGAAGACGAACCGGAACCACTTCGCCGTGTAAAACCGACACGCCGTGATCATCGTAGCCGCCGCATCGATGTGATGCGGGAGCTGGAATCTGGCGTGGTGGACGAGCGACCGGTCAAGGAGCGTTTCAGCCGCGAATTCAAGAACCCCCGTATCAAAAAGATTAAGGATCCGCTAGAAAAGATAGACGAGAACGATTGCGTAGAAGGCCTCGTTGTGGAGGTGCACCGCCGCACCTGCGAAGTTCGACTAAATGACGAAACCGTTACCGCCATGTATCGAGCTACTACCTCCAAGGCGTTGGGAGAATTCCCTGCTGTAGGTGATCATGTGCTGCTGGGCCAGGTGAATGAGGACGAAGATACCGGTGAGGGTGTTGGTTCCCAGAAGTATTGCGTGGTACGTGTGTTGCCGCGAAAGAGTGAACTTAAGCGTCCTGGTCCTCGGGATAGTTTTAGGCGTAAGCTGACGTTAGCGGCCAACATTGACCAGGTGGTGATTGTAGCCAGCGTGACCCAGCCTGAATTCAACTATGGATTTATGGACCGTTTCTTGCTGGCGGCGAACCTGAATGACCTGCCTTTCGTGCTGGTGTTGACCAAGATGGACTTGCTCCCTAATGGAGAGGCAGACCTGTCCGATGATATTCGGGACTTTATGACCATTGTGGATAAAGTGATTCCCGTAAGTGTCAAGACAGGCTTGGGTCTGGAAGAACTTCGTCGTGAGTTGGCTGGCAAGTCTTCGGTATTCAGCGGCCAGAGTGGTGTGGGCAAGTCTACGTTGGTGAACGCCCTTGTGCCTGGTGCCGAGCTAGAAACGGGCGAGGTGCGGGAACGGGATGGCAAGGGTCGGCATACAACGACCTCTTCAAGCCTGTTCGATTTCCCGGGAGGTGGCTATGTCATCGATACGCCGGGTATTCGGAGCATAGGCCTTTCCAATGGCGAAGACGACATGGACGGCGAGACCCTGGCAAAGATTTTCCCGGGCTTTTTTGAGGGGGACCTGTTCACTTGCAAGTACAGCAATTGCTTGCACCTGAAAGAGCCCGGTTGTTCTGTTCGTGAAGCTGTAGAATCAGGAAAGCTCTCGCGAGCACGTTATGCCAGCTACTTACGTATTTTAAATTCGAGAAACTAGGGAGTTTGGGTTAGGTGGACATTGCTTCTAAAATAATGCTTGTGGCCTCGATTCTGATGATGGGTTATAATATCTCGGAATTTTTGGCTAGCTACCAGTCCCTTTCGGAAAAGGCAACGGATTTGAAGGAAATTGCCAGTGAAAATGGGGCCGGAGAAATGGCCATGCGGCGTTCCAATTTTCTGCTGTCTTTTTTCTTGTCTGCTGTTTATGGAGCTTTGACTTGGTTTTCTGGGCTTGCTCTGTGGATAACGGTCTTGGTTGCTGTAAAATTGGTCTTTACGCTGGTTAGTTCGGATTTTGCGCTTGTTCAAATTCTGAGAAAAGGCGAATTTCCCCGAAAAACCTACTTGTTGTCCAAGGTGGACGCCTTTTTGAATGCCTTGCTTGGGCTTTCGATTGCTCTTTTTTTAGTTTTATAGGGTACGACGGATAAAGTATGAAGTTTCGTTTTTTGTGGACCATCGTTTTGTTCCTGTCGCTTTCGGCGGCAAGTGCCTTTGCCCAAGAAGGCGGTGGCTCCGTTCTTGGCGGAATCCGTACGCCTTTGTTTTTGGGCGGTGCTCTTGGGTTTGGTTCGGGCACGGGAGTGGGGGCGAGCCAGGGGCTCGGCCTTCGCCAAATTGAGCCGATGATCGGTGTTTGGTACCCTGGTCTTGGATTTTTGAGAGTGGGTTACGGGTTCTTCGACTATCAGGAAGATTCGGACGACGAAAAATACGAGATAGAGCACTCCAATTTTGACGTGGAGCTGGGCGTCCATGCCTGGAGTTTGTTCTATATCACGGGTTCCTATTCCAGAGCCAAGGAACTTTCCGACCTGGGTGATATCGCCTGGAATGAATGGGGAGCCGGTTTTGGTTCTGTAGTCCATATTTTTACCACGTCCATGCTTTTTGCGGAGATCAGTTACCGCTGGGTCCTGGACCATTATGACCCCTTTATGGGGAAAGGTGTTTCTGGAACCCGTCTCCAGTTTAACTTAGGATTTGCCGCCTATGTGTTCTAAAACTGTGGCTATCATGGGCGGAGCCTTTGACCCGGTCCATCGGGATCATGTTTATGTGGCTGAGCTATGCCTTAAGAAGGGTTTTTGCGACGAGGTCTGGTTTATGCCTAGCCCTGATCGCTGGGATAAGACCATCAACGCCTCTCCGGAACATCGTTTCAAGATGCTTTCTATGGCGACAGGCCACGAACCTCGCTTTATCCTTTCGGATTTGGAAATCGAACAAGGCGACTATCGGGGCACCTATGTTTTCTTGAAGGGGCTGCGTGAAAGATTTCCCGACATCAATTTCCGCCTGCTTACGGGAGCCGATAGTTACGAGACCATGCCCCATTGGCGTGATCCTCTGAATTTCTACGGTACGGAATTCAACGGCGAACAACTGATGAAGGAATTCGAGCTGATTGTTTTTGCCCGTGCCGGTTCCCAGATTTTAGATCCCGAAGAACACAAGTCCAAGGGTTATGCCGGCATGTTCTGGCTTGGCCCCAAAGAGGGCTTTGTTGGCCGGTTCTCTAGCACCGAGATTCGCAGAAGCCTGCTGAAAAACAGGGGTGTTTGCCCTGAAGGGTTACGCCCTGAAATCTACCAATATATTTTGAAGAACGACCTTTATAAGGCGTAGCCGATTCTTATGAACAAGTATATAGAACAGCTCCGTTCGAATCCTATTGTCCAGAAGTTGGAAAAGTTCTTTCCGGCAATAGCGTTCCTTGCCGGATTCGGTTGGGACTCCATTACCTTAGGGACTATGGTCTACGGTTCTGACCTGCTGATTCTTTTGGCGTACTACATTGGAGCCTTTATTCTTGTGATTCTGTTGTCGGCCAAGCTGGACCATCCGGAGGGTTGGACTAAGGAGAGGCTTGCTGCTGTAGCAAAAGCCCAGGGCGTGCAGACGGCTGTTGCGCCGGCCTCTGCCAAGGAACCTCAGACCAAGGTCGAAGAAGTGGCAGAGAAGCTTAAGTCCGCTGCCGAAAACAAGGCTCAGCAACTTGCAGATAAAATCGGTTATGAATCTACGGCGGTCCCTGTTAATGCTATCGTGGTTCAGCATCGTTTTTTGGATAGGGAATGGAGCCCGGTGTGGAAGGCCCGTTTTACCTGGGCGGTTCAATTCCTGTTTGGTGGTCTTTTCAGTGCGCTGGTCGTGTGTTATTTCAAGAGTAGTGGTTCTCTGGCGTCGTTCTTGCTGGTAATTGTTCTGGCGTGTATGTTGGTGGGTAACGAGTTCTTACAGAAGCATTATGAAAGTTTCGGCGTGAGCCTTGCCTTTTTCTGCCTGCTGGGAACCATGTTCATGAACTTTACCATTCCGCATTTGGTTCACCGGATTGGCTTTTTCTGGTTCCTGCTCAGTACCCTCCTTTCTTTGGGCCTTTGCGTGTGGATCTGGAAAATTTCCCACCGGAGCAAGGCTGTCTTGATTGCCCCGGTCGTTATCAGCTCCTTGCTAGTGGCAGCCTACCTGATGAACTGGGTTCCGCCGGTACCGCTTGTTTTGAAGCAGCAGATGCCCTGCCAGAATTTTGACCGAACGAATTTCTCTTGCGATGTGGATGCTCCAGGCTTTTTACAAAAGCTAGGCCTGAAGGCACCATCGGTCCATAAGGCCCCTGATGGAGAAGTCTATTTCTTGGCGGCAGTCTATGCTCCTGCTGAACTTAAGGCGGAACTGGAATACCGCTGGTATTACAAGGATCCGTCTACGGGTAGTTATCGTTTGACGGATAAAATTTCATCGGGCCGCATGGTTATAAACGGTGGCCGTGAACGGGGCTTCAGGAGTTATTCCAAAAAGAGCAAGGTTCCTGCTGGCAAGTACCGGGTGGAAACGGCCTATAAAGATGGAGCCGTGATTGGTTCTCTTGCTTTCGACGTCATAGACGAACTTAGGGACTCTACAGGCTACGTTAGGGATTCTCTTAGGTGAGTGCACCCAAAGACATGTTCTTTGAAAGCGAAGTTCGGCCGGAACAGAATGGCCGGCTTTTGCTGGATAGCCTTTCAGAACGGTTCACCTACCACAGCAGGGAAGAGTGGACAGATCGCCTTTCGCGTGGGCTGGTTTCTATCAATGGAAAAACCGCTGACTTGGAAACGGTGGGCCACAGGGGCGACAAGGTAGTTTACCATGTAGAAAACTACAGTGAACCCGAAGTTCCCACCCATTACGAGACGCTTTTTGAGGACGATGAATTCCTGCTGGTGGCAAAACCTGCAGGGGTTCCTGTTCACCATACGGGACGAATCTTTTATAACACTTTTGCTGCAATTATCCGCAGGGGCTTTGATTGTGAGACGGCAACTCCCATGCACCGCCTTGACCGGGATACTGGTGGAATTATGCTGTTTGCGAAAAGTGCGGATACGGCGTCCCGCTTCCAGAAACACCTGGACAGGATTTTGTTACGCAAGTTCTATATCGCCGTTGTTTCGGGTGTGTTTCCCGATAAAGAAGTTCGGTGTGATATGCCTCTGGCAGAAAATCCCGAGGCCCCCGTGCGTATCAAGATGTTCCATACGCCGGGCGGAAAGCCGTGTTCTACGGTTTTCAAACGCCTTGCTGTTTTGGATGGCGATGTGCCTCGCTCCGTGGTGGAATGTGAACTTTTGACGGGGCGCAAACACCAGATCCGCGCTCATCTTTCGGAGCTTGGATTTCCCATTGTAGGGGATAGACTCTACAGTTTTGACGGAAAGTATTACCAGAAAATGTCTGGGGGAGGAACGCTTTCCAAAGAAGATTTCGCAGTTCTTGGGGCGCACCACCAGATGCTTTATGCCTATAAAGTAGAGGTGCTGTTGCCTTATTGGGATAGCCCAAGGACCTTTACGGATTTACACTTTCCAGATGAAATGGCTGAGTTGTTGAAAGGTGTAGATTTTACCACTGTAAGCTGCCGGCAACCCTAGCCGCAAAACCCTCGTAATCTCCGAAGAAGCGGGAGTAACCGGCTTCCACCGAAATAAAGCTCCAGGGCGTAACCTTCAGGGAACCGCCGAATTCCTGGTATTCATCGGTCCAGCCCTTTCTCAAGAAGTGCTTGTCGGTGGCACCTTCGGGGTGGTGGATGTCCCGTATGCGGCTTCCGAAGGTGTTGCATTTTTTGACCATGCTGGCGAATACCGATACATCTAAGAAGGCAATTTTTGCATTCAGTTCCGTGTACAGCTCTTCGCTGTTGGGGCCCAAATTGCTTCCCAAGCTCTGATTATAGTGGGCATAGGTGTAGCCACCACCCTTGTGGTGGGTGTAGACCCAGGGTTCTATGCGGGTAAATTCCGTGAACCACCCGAACAGGGCAGGGCCTAGGTGCAGGCTGTCACGGGCTATGCCTATGGAGGTTGCCCACTTGTTGCCCCACCAGCTGTCATCGAACATGCTGGTAGGCGACTTCATGTCGTCCCACAGGAGTTCCCCGTAGACTTCCCAGTGACGGAATGTTTTGATGCTCAAATCGAAGGCTAAGGAAATGTTGTCACGATCGCCTTGTAGGTGTTCTTGGAAAACATAGGGTACAAAGGGAATCACATAGGCCCATTCAAAGTCCCGACCGTTGCTGTCTGCGTCGGGATTGGGGTTTGTTCCTGCACGTTCCGTAGTGGTTCCGTAGAGGGCCGTTTCCGAAAGGCCCAAGGTGATGTTTTCTGGCAGGTTCAGTCCCAGACGGTGGATATGAACATACTTGTTTTCGCCTTTCTTTTCGAAGAGCTTGGCGGCGTATTGGGTGTATTCCACTGGACCTATTTCAAATTTATAGCCGAAATAGGGCGTGGGAGCTGGCTTTTGTAGGCGACTACTGCTGTCTTGCCAGGGGCGGTAAGGATTCTGCTCACCGCGTAGAATGACGTGGTTACGACGGGCGGGACCAAGATCTAGGTAGTCGAACCCGGCGAGGAGTGTCAGGGGTTCCAATTGGTAGCTGGCATGAGCTGCAAAAAGATCCCAGGTGCGCCTATTTTCGCTCTGCTTGTTGTAAGGAATACCGTCTCTAGGATTGTAACTGTGTTCTGGAATATCCCTGTTGGTGTAGTCCGTATTGACATTGACTCGAGCCGCAAATAAAAAGTTATCGGTGAAGTGCCCGTCCAAGAAAAACCGAATAGACATGGAATTGTCGTAATGGGTGGGGGCGTTTTTCAGGTTGGTGATGGCTAGTGAATCCAGAAGCTGGGCGGAGATGTTTACTTCGCTGTTTCTGGCGGAGTCCTGTAAAGTAATATGGCTTGCGGCATAAGCGCATGCGGACAAGGCGAACAGAATCGCTATAATCTTAAAAAATGTCTTAGGCATCAGGTTCATAATGTCCGCCGTTTTTAATAATAAATTTTTTCAAAGCCTTCGCAGAAAGGATTATCTGAAGAATCTTGAAGATTCTTCGGAATTGGCAGCGTTTTATTCTCAGTAAAAGGCTGATGATGAGACCGAGAGTAATTCCAACTTTCGGAAAACCATTTTTGCAGGCAAAATGGATTCGGTTTCTTACCGAAAGGCAGTCTATAAAGTAGGGAACTTTTCCAAGGCCCAGATCGCCTCCCGTAGAAGACCCGATATCATGAACGACGATACTCTCAGTAGCCCAGGCTACAGAAAACCCTTTTTTTCTAGCCCTGACACAATAGTCGGTTTCTTCAAAATAAAGGAAGAAGTCGTTGCTTAAGAGACCTACTTGGCTTATGCACCGTGGTGAAATCAAAAAGGAGGATCCTTCCACGTAATTGAAACCTTTTTCCTCTGGGTTCTTTGGCCTGCGGACAGATGCGAAAAAGGGGTGAATGAATCCGACACCGCCGGAAAAGCTGCCGTCTGGTTTTTGGATTAGGGAACCGGTAATTCCGGCACCTGTTTCTAGGGCTTTGTCAAGAAGTTTTTCAAGAGCTTTTGTTTCTGGTTGTGTATCGTTGTTCAGTAACCAGATGAAACTGTCTTTCTGTCTTTCAAGGGATTCTTTGATGCCCTGGTTGCAGGCGGCAGCAAACCCAAGATTTTTTTCGTTGAAGATAAAATGAATGGGAATGCTATAGGAACTTGCCTGCAAGGCTTCCTTTGATGCTTCGGAAGATTGGTTGTCGATGACTACGACCAGATTGGGTTTGATCGACATTTCTTCAAGCTTTTTCAAGCAGCAAATGGTCTTTTCGGTTTGCTTGAAGTTTACAAGGATAACAGAAACAATGGGCTTCAGCATTCGATCCCCTTCTTGAAGGCTTCCAAAAAGGCCATTCCTGTTTCTTGGTCCGGTTCCAGGTGTGCACTTTCTGCCCATTCATTCCAGGCATTGATGAACAGAAATTGGTTTTCTTCAGGGCGCTTGCGGATTAAACTTGTGGCATTCTTGACCCATCTGTAAAAATTTTCAGGTGAATCATTTTGAATGATTGTCGCAGCTTTTCGCCTTGGTGAATTGTCCCAGTTTGGGAAAACCGTAGGGTAGTGACACTCGCTTAGAGTGTCATATAGTTTTAGGGCGTTCTCAACGACAGAATTGTAATTGACTCTTAAAATGGAATAGAACTCCGGTCCATGCCATGTCCTTGCAAAGGAGTTCCACATTCTCTGTAAAAGTCGGAATATTTTTCCGATTGAACTTCGTTTAGGAAAATCATTGGCATTGGGTTCAAAATCAACGATGTCGCTAATTCCCCAACTTGCGAGGGTTTCATCGGGTACATCACAAGAAGGATTTCTGACAGCAAAGACCCGTACGCCCTTGAAACCCTTTTTTATGGCCTGCTCGTTTAGAATTTGGACAAATTGTGCCGCATCGGGAATTTTCCCTACGCGGTAGATGACAAATATGGGCTTGTCACCGGATTTTAGGTAGCGGTTGTCCTTGAAAATTTCGCAGAGGTGCTCGGCATGTTTCTGGTGGTCTTCGGTGCTATAGGTTTGCGCCATCAGAATTTCGTGGTTTTTGCCATCCCACGCCCTAGACCAGTTCTCGTTGGCCCAGCAGAGGCAAAAGGGCATGTTGCAATCTTTATCGGCGAGAAGCCTTGTTAGCGGGGTTTCCAGCAATTGTTTGCCGTTGAACCAATAGTGGTAATAGCAGAAGGCGTCGATTCCGTATTCATGAGCAAGTTCCGCTTGCTTGTGGCGAGTCTCGTCGTTACGCAGGTCGTAATAACCTAGTTCGGTAGGTACTTGCGGTTGGCGATGATCGCTGAAGAGGGCTTTTGCCTTACGTACATTATGCCATTCGGTAAAGCCCTCTCCCCACCATTTGTCATTTTCGGGGATAGGGTGAAACTGGGGCAAATAGAAAGCGATGGTTTTCATTTGTCTTTTCCGAACAGGAGATGTACCGCTGGGGCTCCTAAAAGAGAAAATAGGATTTTTCGGTTTCTGGTTTGCGGGTCAGGAAATAGAACCTTCCTGTTTTTGATTAGGAAGGGGAGTTTCCCTAGGAGGATGGGGGACTTTATTCTTCGGGTCCAATAATGGCTCAACTGCCTGGCAAAATCAAGCTCATCTGTGTCAAGTGAGAATTTTTGTCCGTTTTTTGCTAAGAAATCGGTCCATGCGATTTGTCTTTTGCAGGTTTCGTCAAAACTGAATTTGTTTCCGAGGCCAACAGAATTATTTTCGTGAAGCCTGTATTCAGCAACGGCTATATCGACAGGAATAATGATTCCCTGCTTCATGGCGATCAGGCTAATCCATGCATCGTGGACGCCTACTGCTTGGGGAATAGGAACAATTAGAGGTAAGAGAGATGCTCTGAAAAGGGATAGGCAACCCGTTACATTGTTTGTTCCTGCAATATGAGCTTTTGCGGGAATATCCACGCAGATACGGGCGAAATTCCTCCACGATTTGTCAATGACGGTGCCCTTGGCATCGATAATTTGGGCGTCTCCAAATACAAGTGTGGGCTTAATTCCGTCTTTGTTTGGCGTTTCTATAGCTTTTTCTAGGGTTTTTAGTTTGGCCGGAAGCCAAATGTCATCTTGGTCAGCCAGTGCCACAAGGTCGTTTTTGTCCAATTGGGTCTGGGCGATTTCCAAGGCTTTTGAAAATGCGGCACGATGACCTCTGTTTTGTGGGAGTGCGGTAATCTGCAGGGGCAACTTTTCCTGATAGGACCGCAATATTTCGGTCGTTTTATCTGTTGACCCATCATCTACAGCAATAATCAGGTTTGCCTTGCGGGTTTGGTCCACAAGGGAATCCAGCATCTTTGTCAGATACTTTTCTCCGTTGTATGTTGCAAGCGCAATGCAGATTTTAGCCATATGCTGAATATAGCAAAACAACCTATTGCTAGACCTTTTTTAGGGGATTGTTTTTTATGGAAGTTCTGTTTTTGTATATTGAAAATATGAACTGGAACGAACCTCAGTTGCTGGATATCCCTATTGCCCATGACCAGCGGGGTAACTTGAGCGTAGTCGAGGGGGGAGAATTGATTCCCTTCGATATTAAGCGTGTGTACTACCTGTATGATGTTCCTGGTGGAACCACTCGTGGCGGGCACGCCCATCGTAAGCTTAGACAGCTGATTATTGCCGCAAGCGGTAGTTTCGATGTGGTCTTGGACGATGGAAAAAAACGCACCAAGTATTCACTGAACCGTTCCTATCACGGGCTTTATATTCCCACCATGCACTGGCGTGAAATTGAGAACTTTTCTTCGGGTGCCGTATGTATGGTTTTGGCGTCGGAACACTACGATGAATCCGACTACATCTACGAGTACGAAGACTTCAAGAAAGAGATTACTTCTCGTATCTAGCGTTTAGGCAGGGGAGTGCTCCAAAGGATTCCTTGAACCGATAAAGGTTCTCATTCAGGTAATCGCCTCCCTCTTCCGTAGAAATTCCCCACGAAAATTTTTCGTATCCGGCTTGGGCCGCCTCGCGCATGGCGTTAATGAACAGTGCCGTTGTTGCGTTTGTCTCCCGTTTGGTATCGTCAGGAGCAAGGTACTGAAAGTGAAAAGCTTTGGCCTGTTTGAATGCGAAGATCATCATGCCCGAGAGGTAGACTCCGTCTTTCCACACGCCTCGGAATAAAACTTCTTCAGGAAGCCTTTGCTTGAGGTCGCGGAGTTCTGCAAGGCTGTGGACGGGTTTGGTGTTGTGCCGTGCTTTTGATAGTACGAGAAAGTCGTAAAACTTTTCCATCTCGCTGTCGGGAATCTCCCCATAGGTCAAACTCTGCTTTTCGGCCTGTCTAAAATTGTGACGGCATTCCCGTGTACAGAACTCTAGTGGGTCAGAATCCTGTAAAAGGGGAGTGTAGCAACTGAGTTCCGTATGCCGGTTATAACCCACGTGTTCTAATGCGTAGTCTATCAGGTCTGTGGGTGTAGTGGCAAAAATCGGAGAAGTTGGCTTGAGCTTGATGCTCTTGAAATTTTGGACGATATGGCTGTCTATGGCCCTGATGATGTCGAGAATCTTGTTTCCGGAATAGAAATCTTTGGAAACGATGGGGCCACCAAAGGTCGATCCCTGGTGTGAAATGAAATTGCCCTTTACATTGCATCCGGGTACTGCAGCGACAATGATCCCGCTTTTTTCCACGATAAAGGAGGCGTTTGTGAACCTGTCTTTGGGGTGGTAGTTTAGGAATCTACGTGTCTGCAAAAAAGTCCCGTTTATGGAATCCTCCATAACAAAACGGTCCCAGCGGGACTCCATCTCGGGGCTATAGGGCAAAATTTCGTACATATCCAGAAAATAGCAAATACCAATTTGCTATTTTCCTAAATAATGATGAATGTCCCGTTTTATTCGCTGGATTACGTAAATCGCGATTTAGGCCCGTCTCTTGGCGAGTCTATTGATGCCGTTGTAAAGTCGAACTGGTTTATTCGCGGTGCACGGTGCCAGGAATTTGAAGAAGCTTTTGCGGCCTATTGTGGGGCAAGGGTGGCTGTGGGAGTAGGAAACGGGCTTGATGCCCTGACCTTGATGCTTAAGGCATCCATTGTTTTAGGACGTATGGCTGAAGGTGATGAAGTAATTGTCCCTGCCAATACGTTTATAGCGACGGTACTTGCCGTGAAGGCGGCTGGACTTGTTCCTGTTTTGGTTGAACCAGATCCGGAAACCTGCGATTTGGATGTAAAATGCCTGCAGGCAGCCTGTTCGCTTAAAACCCGTGCCATTTTGGCGGTACATCTATATGGTCGTCTGGCAGATATGCCTGCTATTTGCGATTTTGCTAAGGCTCAGGGTTTGCTTGTGTTTGAAGATGCTGCCCAGGCCCACGGTGCTTTTTTAGACAAAAGGCATGTTTTGTCCAATGCTGCTGCCTATAGTTTTTACCCGACAAAAAATCTCGGGGCTATGGGTGACGGGGGAGCAGTGGTCACCGACGATGAAGAACTGGCTCATGTAGTGCGGATGCTGGGAAATTATGGGTCCGCAGAAAAATATGTGAATCAATATGCAGGCGTAAATTCCCGTCTTGACGAAGTCCAGTCGGCGATTTTGCTGGCAAAGCTCCCGCATCTGGATGCCTGGAATAAGCGCCGTCAAGATATAGCAGCCCGCTACTATACTGAAATTAAGAATCCGCTGGTGCGTGTAACACCAGTGCCACAAAATCCGCAGGCCCATGTTTGGCATGTTTTCCCGGTTTTCTGTGAAAATCGCGATGATTTGCAGGGCTTCTTGAAAGCTCGCGGTGTAGAAACCCTGATTCATTACCCGATTCCGCCACATCAACAAGAGGCTTTCTCTGGGGCCCTTGCCCGTGGAGAACTCCGTTATGGAGCACTTCCGATAGCCGAAAAACTGGCCCGCACTGAACTCAGTATTCCTATGGGTCCATCTATGACAGACGATCAGGTGTCTTACGTTATTGACTCCATAAATGCCTATGCCCGTTAAGCCAAACTACACAAAACTCTTTGCCGGTTCTGGTGCGGTTACTCTGTTTAATGCCCTTAGGGCTTTTGCTATAAACAAACTGTTGGCCGTGTTCTTGCCTCCTGCCGCATTTGCCTGTGTAGGGCAGTTTCTCAATTTGATGACCATTGGCCAGGCTACATCGTCGCTTGCGTTGCAGAACGGTTGGACGGCTCTTACAGCCCAGAATAAAGATTCTAACGAAAAACTCCTGGGAATTTGGCGGGGTGGGCTTAGGCTTACCACCTTTGCAAGCCTGTTTACGTTTATTGCGGCTCTCCTTTTCTGCTTTATGGCTCCATTGGAGAGCTTTTTGCCGGGTGTTCCCCAAAGGCTAGCACAGGCGGCAGTCCTTTTTGCCCTGCCCGGAATTTTTGCGACCAACATTATCACGATTTCTGCGGCGGTCATGAACGGTCTTGGCGAGAATCGCAAGTGGGCGACTATAAATATTGTGGCTTCAATTTGGCAGGTCCTTTGGGTGGCATTTTTCCTTTATTCTGGTCGCCTGTCGGTTCTGTCCATTATCGCTACCCAATCCATCGTGGCGGCATTTTTTGCCATTCGTGTGGCAGCTCAGGCGGGGTTCAGCGTAAAGCATATATGGAAAACGGCCTTGGATACCCGGGGACCTTGGTTATCCTACGCCCTGATGGGACTTGTTCCCATGGCCCTGACGCCCGTGGTGCTTACCGTTATGCGTATGCTGGTGGCGTCAAACTTTGGTAACGATGCGGCTGGCATTTGGCAAAGCATCTGGAAGGTTTCTGATTTTCTGTTTATGGCTATGTCGGCTATCCTTACGGTTGTTCTTTTACCCCGTGTTTCCCCTAAAATGAGTCGCATAGATTTTTTTGGAATGTTCAACCCTCTGTTGTTACGGATTATGGGGGTGTCTCTTGCATTGATTGCCGTTCTGTATTTTGGTCGAGGTATCCTTGTACAGGTGCTCTTTTCATCTGCCTATATGGGTGCTGTGGATTACCTGCCGCTACAGCTGGTGGGGGATTTCTTCAGGGCTGGTGGATACGCTTTAGCTTTGGTGCTGATTGCTCGTGCCGAAACGACAAAGTTTATAGTTGTGGAAATTGGCTCGGAG
>JAEEGL016272620.1_pt1 | contig 15999 bp, 15 predicted proteins | sample 9134231 | NCBI WGS metagenome assembly JAEEGL01 (sample SAMN16246548, study PRJNA631951) | gut metagenome | biome: gut microbiome; feature: rumen; material: fiber-attached | host: Bos | place: Iran: Karaj | collected 2018-10 | reverse complement strand
TTTAAAGATTAATAACAAAAACACCATCTTTTGGAGAGGGGATGGGCGCAAAAAACCCCGCGAAATAACTTCCGCAGGGCTAATAAGGGCGTTTTCGGGTGTAATCTATATAGGGGATAGAATAGCGGATTCTTTATTCATAGAAGCCTTTTTGAAGGTCTGCGATTTCGCGAAGGGAAAATCAATGAAGATATTGATTATAAATACATGCTGCTGGAAAAATGTAAAACAATGGTGGTAACAAACCAAAAGAAATATAACTATTTCCAGCAAGAAGAAAGCATATCAGCTGGTGGCTTACGACAAAGAGATTTTCAGTTACGAGAGGCTGCGGATTTACTCTGCGAGTTATCTTCATCAGAGACTTACGGAACTATTGCTTTTTTAGGACAGGTTAAAAAAGCCAGAACTGCTTTTTCGTTGTTATCAAAAATAGCATATTTTGGGATAGCAGATCCGACTATAGATAAAAAAGAAATCGTGATGGAACTGACAAGGGAACACCGTAATAATGTAAGAACTTTGTTAAAAGCGCCATTACCCCTTAGCAGAAAATTTTTGGCAACAATGTTTGCAATAAGCTATCCAATGACAGAATCACTTATTCATTTAGTAAAGAAACTATGAGAATACTTACAGTAGGTTACCTACATGGAGCTGGTGGGGCCGAACGACAGATTATATTACTTTCAAATCAGATGGCAAAACTTGGTCACGACGTGACTCTATGTGTATTGGCTGAATTTACATCGAAGTATGTAATAGATGAGGAGGTTCATTTGGTAGATCTGACTGGCGTAGAAAGCAGGCGAGCAAGTATCTGGAAACGATACCGGGTCTTCAGGAAACTTGTTTTGAAAACACGACCAGATGTAATTGTAAACTACAATCTACAGTCTGCCTATTTTTGCCTTGCAATCCCAAAGAAAGCAAGAGGTAAGATTGTCTATTCGGAACGTGGAGATCCTTACGATTCAGAATATAGCGGACTCTTAGGCAAGGTTCGTGACCTGACAGTGAAAAGAATGGATGGGCTGGTATTTCAGTCTGAAGGCGCAAGAGATTTCTTTGAAGAACGCATCAAACAAAAATCAATTGTGATTCACAACTCTGTTAATATACCACAAGAACAATACCCTTTACCTCACAATCGTGAAAAAAGAATTGTAAATGTAGGCCGATTACACCCACAAAAAAACCAACATCTTTTGATAGAGGCTTTCTCAAAAATTGCTTCTGAATTCCCTGATTATATTTTAGAAATATATGGTGATGGTACTTTAAGGGATGAACTAGTAAAACAGTTGGATGATTTGTCGCTTTCAGCCCGGGTACGTCTATTTGCAAGCTGCAATAATATATGGCAACGTATATTTACAGCTTCATTATTTGTCTTGACCAGCGATTACGAAGGTATGCCTAATGCCCTAATGGAAGCGATGGCCCTAGGATTGCCATGCATTTCTACAGACTGTCGTCCTGGGGGGGCAAGGTCACTAATTGAAGACGGAGTAAATGGTTTAATTGTTCCCATTGGCAATTCTGATGTCTTAGCAGAGAAAATGCGATACTTACTAAACCACTTTAATGAGGCTGAACAAATGGGGCAAAAGGCAAGACATCTGCAGGACACACACAATGATACTGCTATTTTTAACAAATGGAATTTTTTTCTGAAACAAATATGTTTAAGCAATTATTAATTAAATGGCTCCATTCCTATCAATCAGATTTCAATGAAGAGAAGTATTGGAGAAGACGGCTTTATTTACAAAGAGAGAAAGGATTGATCTCTAAATATTTTATAGTATACTGTAGAAGAATTGAAGCAAGGAAAAATGCCACAACGGGAATAGGGCTTCCTGATAATTGTTGCAAAATTAAGGGCAAAATTCGGTTCCCTCATGGTCTTTGTGGTATCGTTATAGCTCGCAATGTTAGAATCGGGTCAGGAGTTACTATTTTTCAACATGTGACGATTGCTGAGTCTAATAAAAATAAATATACTATAATACATGATAATGTAATGATAGGTGCAGGTGCTGTCATCCTAAACAATGTAACTATAGGGGAAGGAGCGAAAATTGGTGCCAACGCAGTTGTAATTAGTGATGTACCTGATGGAGCAACCGCAGTCGGAGTACCTGCGAGAATAATAAAGAAGTGAGTATAACAAAAAAATGATATTTAATTAATCGTAAGCGTATGAAGTATCTAAGAAAAGTAGTTTATAACAGATATATTAATTATAGGCGTAATGTCCTAAATTTCTTTTTTGCTTCTGCACATAAGAAGAAACTTAAAAAGGATTTTACTATTATATCTAACAATTGTTGGGGGGGGCTATTATATCCATATTACGGTCTCCCCTACATGTCTCCAACTGCAGGGTTGTATTTTTATGATGAAGACTATATCAAGTTTGTCAGCAACCTAAAAGATTATATTCAATTAGATCTTAAATTTGTTGATGTTTACCACTCTAAGCATTGTAAGCAATTGCTAGAGAAAGGACAAGAGAAATGTCCAATCGGTATTTTAGGAGATGTCGAAATCGTATTCCTTCATTATAAAACTAAAGAAGAAGCCAAGATAAAATGGGACAGAAGAAAGCAGAGAATTTGTTGGAATAATATTATTCTTAAATTCAGCCAATCTAAGATGACCAAAATTGAAACAATGGAACAATTTGATCAATTACCCTATAAAAAAGTAATTTTTGTCATAAAGGACTACCATCTTAAATCTCAAATAATATATCCTGAATTTGAGAAAATAGGGGGGATATTAAATGATACGGATTATTTAACAAAACATTTTGATCCAACAAATCTAATTAACAGTTAAAATGTCTAGTTTAGAGCAGAAAATCAACTATAATTTGAACAAGTACCCTTGGATAAAGAAACTAGTTAAGCGTGGTTATCAATTACTAATGTATGCCATATCTCCAAAAGTCATATCTGAGGGCAAAATTATCAAAATATCATCGAATGATTCGAGAGAGTGTTTTTTTGGGTATTATGACAAATCTCCATGGGATGGCTCTGGAAGGTATATGCTCTGTATGAGAGCAAATGACACTTGGAGCGATCCTGACCCTTTAGGTGAAGCAGAAATATTATTGATTGACACTTATGATGAAAACAATTTTCAAAAATTAGCCTCAACGCATACATGGAATGTACAGCAGGGCTGTATGGCACAATGGCTTGGACCTTCTTTTAGAGAGAGTATTCTCTTTAACGACTTAAGGGATGGGAGGTATTGCTCAATCGTACTAAACGTGATAACAAGAGAGGAACGAGTGTTGCCCATGCCCGTCTACACGGTTTCAGCAGACGGTAGGACAGCTCTGACACTTGACTTTTCAAGACTTCACAATTTGAGACCGGGATATGGATATTCTGCGCTGAAGGAAAAGACTGAGGGTGTAGAATTGCCTGATGAGATTTGTATCTGGAAAATGAATCTCGAAACAGGAGGAATAACACCCCTTTTGAAATATGCGGACTTCGCAAATTTTCAACCAAGGCCAGAAATGCAGGAGGAGGGTGCTGTCCATAAGGTGAACCATCTGATGCTTTCTCCTAATGGCAAACGGTTTATGGTGCTCTACCGTTGGTTTGTTGGACAGCGGAAATATACTCGTTTGATAACCTGTAATATTGACGGTACGGATATGTATGTATTGAGCGATGACGACATGGTTTCTCATTGCTACTGGAAAGATGATGAGCATATCATAGCTTTTGAAAATAAGCGTGATGGCGGTACGGGGTATTATCTGATGAAGGATAAGACGCAGGAATATCAGCATCTATGGCCAAAGTTGAGTAACGATGGCCATCCAAGTTATTGCCCGACGGATAATAATCTTGTTGTGTTTGATACTTATCCTGATAGAGCAAGAATTCAGGAAGTGAAGGTGGCGAGAGATACGGATGTGGAAGGGAAAGGCATCAAAGTCTTAGCAAGAGTTTTTGCACCTTTCAAATATGACAATGACACCCGTTGTGATCTGCACCCTCGTTGGAGCAGAGATGGAAGGAAAATATGTTTTGATGCTTGCTTTGAGGGACATCGCGGACTTTATGTAGTTGATGTGAAGCAGGATGCAAAATAGTATAGAAGAACAGTTCTTTGAGCTGCTGAGATTATCCATCGGGACTCAACAAGAACCGACAAAAGAACTTCCTGAAGCAGATTGGGAGGCTTTGTTTCTCCTGGCAGTTAAACAATCAATTGCAGGTGTTTTACTGACTGGTTTGGATAGTGTGTTAGCTCAGTCTAATATACAGAAGCCAAAAGTTTTGCTTGAATGGATTGGTTTGCAGTTGCAAATTGAGAGCCAGAATAAACTCCAAAACAGGAGGGCAAAAGAATTAAGTGATATTTTTAAGGATGGAGGTTTTATGTCTTGTGTGCTAAAGGGGCAAGGGACGGCTACTTATTATGACCATCCTGAACTGAGACAATGTGGCGATATAGACCTTTGGGTAGAAGGTGATAGGGGCGAGATAGTGAAATATGTTCAGTCGAAAGGAGTGCATGTGGAGTCTGTAGATATTAAGGATTCTGCTACGTATTTCTTTAACGATGTGATGGTCGAAGTTCATTATCGGCCCAATTGCATGTTTAACCCTTGGACAGATAGAAAACTACAAGCATTCTTTAATCGACAGGCTGATGGTCAGTTTTCTGAGTTTGATGACAAGTTAGGATTTGCACATACTACTATTGAGTTTGACTTAGTTTATTCCTTGGTGCATATTTACAGACATATTTTCTCAGAGGGCATTGGTTTAAGGCAGCTGGTGGACTATTTCTATATTCTTAAGCATTCTAATGCAAAGCAAAGAGATGATGCATATAAAACTATCAGTGGTTTTGGAATGAAGAACTTCGCTGGAGGAATTATGTATATCCTTCAAAAAAAGTTTGGAATGGATCTGGAGTATACACTTTGTGATGTGAATAAACGACACGGTGAGTATCTGTTGAATGAAATTATGATAGGAGGTAACTTTGGACAATATGATACAAGATATAGCTTTGCAGGTAAAGATAAGAAGTTTAAACGTGGTATAAACATGTTAGAGCGCAACATGCATTATGTGGCACTTTATCCATCAGAGGTGCTATGGTCCCCGATATGGAAACTATGGCATTGGTGCTGGAGGAAACGGAAAGGTTATTTGTGAAATTATGGAAAACAAAAAAGTTGCAGTATTGCTGCCTGTTTATAAAAACGACAACCCCACATATTTAGCAAAGGCAACGGAGAGTATTCTCTATCAGACCTATAGAAATGTTTACATGTATATAGGTGTAGATGGCCCAGTAGGCGAAGAACTACATAAGTTATTGGAGTTGTTTGAGAAGCAAAACATGGTAAATGTTGTTTGGTTCCCAGAGAATAGAGGACTGGCATGTGTTCTGAATGATTTGGTGGCCATTTGCAAAAAGGAGGGGCATGATTATTATGCTCGCATGGATGCAGACGATATTTCGCAGAATGATAGGCTTGAGAAACAGGTGAACTATTTGGAAGAACATACAGAGGTGGATGTTGTTGGAGGTGCGATTAATGAAATAGATGGAGAAGGAAAATCTCGCGGTAAACACGTCGAGTATCCTCTAACGCATGATGACTGTAGGAGGTTTTTTCGCTACCGTGACCCACTAGCTCATCCAGCAGTGATGTTTCGAGCACGATATTTTGAGAAAGTTATTAACGGCTATCGCAACGAATACCGTAAAAACCAAGATACGATGCTATGGTTTGACGGTTTTATGAATGGATGCTTGTTTGCTAATTTGCCTGATACAGTTCTTCATTTCCGTGTAAACGATGATTTCTATAATCGAAGAAATGGATGGAAACGTGCGAAGCAGATGCTCAGGGATAGGATTAAAATGAACAAGGCTTTACACTATGATTTCTCGGCCAATCTATTCGCCATTGGCATGTTTTTCATGACTATATCTCCTGCTTGGATAAAAAAAGCGCTTTATCGCATTAGATAGATTGCAAATTGAAATATCACTATATTTAATAAATAACCATGCAAATAAATTTAAAGACAATAGTACTGACAGTACTGCTCTTTTTTTCTATACAAGGAAATACAGCTATTCCTTTTTATTCTTTAGGAGAAGAGGACGATTACATCGTTCTAAACGAGAAAATTGGCATTCTTGAGCAAATCACTCAGGCTAATACCATTTATATTATACGACATGATTTTGATATTAATGATTCTCAAGGAAAGACACCTGTGACCATTCCTATTGGATGTACGTTGCGATTCGAAGGAGGCAGCCTAAGTAATGGTACATTAAAAGGTAATAATACGATAATTGAGGCAGGAATACATGAAATATTCAAAGACAATATTAAAATTGAAGGTTCATGGAGTATTGCAGAAGCATATCCTGAATGGTTTGGAGCCAGAGGTGATGGGAAATATGATGATGCAATAGCAATTAATCAATGCTTGTCTTTTTCTTCCAAAGATGAAAGTAAACCGATTAAAATTCTATTTACTAAACCAAGTTATTTTGTAGATAAAACAATATGGTTTTCGGGTAAAAGTCGTGTTTGTTTTGAAGGATTTGCGAAAAACTGCATCAAGAAAACGAAAGGAAGCCTTCATAATATGTTTGATGGCGCAGGTTGCAAAAGCATTAAGATTAGCGGCTTAACGCTTGATGGTTCCTTGGATGATTGGAATAGAGAAATACCCAATATCCCGAATTGGTCAAATAAGACAATCAACGCTTGTATTATTGGTGCCTCAAACACGACAGACTTTATTCTTGATAATTGCGTTATAAAGAATTTCTATTATGGAGTTTATCTTGGGGGTGCTAACAATTATAATAGAGCTTTTGACAAGCAGCATAATACTGACCATATTACTATTACGAATTGTATTTTTGAGTCGAATAAAAAGTCTTGCATTGACACATATAATAGATATGGATTATTCATTAGTAATAATCTATTTCAGGATAATGGCAATATTGCTATCCATATAGAACCAACGATATACGAAGATCTTTCTGGACCATACGACACTTCAGATATTTTGAAATCTAAATACCCCTCGGATGGTGTGAATATATGTAACAACACGTTTATGTGGAACAATACTCCCTGTGTTGGAATAAAACTATATAGAGGTGTTTATGCTGCTAATGTCACTAATAACCATTTTACCAATGGTTCTTCAGCTATTATTTCAGATGGAACCAAAATGTTTAATATTTCTAATAATACAATTAAGAATGGTGCTGGAATAAATGTTTTTGGGAAAATAGGATCTGGTAGTATTTATGGTAATGTCTTATTAAATGTGAATAGAGGAATTTCATGCTATAGTGATGAGGCTATAATGGGGGGCATTGACGTGCATGATAACATTATCATATACAAAGAAGGATTAACTACAACCCCAGACAACTTCCGTGTACAAAATAGCAAATTTCATGATAATATTATCAGAGGTTTCTTTGATAATAGTGATTGGAGAAGAAAGGGCGTGTTAGATATATCTGGTGCTTCAAATTGTGAAATATATAATAACAAGCTATTAAAATGTCGTGAAGCAACGATTCCGGGCTTTATAGTACCTATTACAAATCAAGAGGATTTATCATTATATATAAAGAAAGGTGTGCGCATCTATAATAATGTTTATGAGCAAAAGTTAGACTATGAGTTCTCTACGGATGTTGCAAAAACAAGGCCGAACAATCCATACATAGGTCAACAGTTCTATGATCTCAATTTGAATAAGTTGATTATATTTGTGGGAAAAAATTGGGTTGATTTTAATGGTAAAAAAGTGGATTAACAAGGTTTCCCTTTTTCACTACATCATGTGGAAGAGGGAGACAACGGCAAGATGTTACGGTTTTGCTCTTTGTAAACATTCCAAATGCCACGGGGACAGGTCAGTGTCTCGTCACGCAGATCTATTAGATGTCTGATGGTTGGGGGAACGGGGGGACAGGTACCTGTTTCACAAATAATACGAGTCAGCATTAATCAATAGTTGAGCAATGCCAAGGCAGGCGAGACAAGCATCAGGAACTGACGATGGCTGATGTTTGAAGGTTGATGGAAGATATAAAAGCTAAGGAGTAAGATGAAACTCATAGACAAACAATTGCTAGATGACGTGAGCAGGCAGGCACAAAAGTCTGATAGGTTGCGGAAGAACTATAACTTTCATCAGAGCCTTGAAGATAAGTGCCATCGATTCCTGAATGCTGTGGAGCCTGGAACAATGGTTGAGATACATCGGCATCCGACCAAAGACGAGTCGTTTGTGCTTCTTCGTGGTAGAGTTAGAGTGAATACCTACAATGATGATGGTACAGTGATAGAGAGTGTGGTGCTCTGTCCAGAGGAAGGACTTTATGGGGTAGATATACCCAAGGGCGTTTGGCATAATGTGGAATGTCTGGAGTCTGGAAGTGTATTCTTTGAATGCAAAGAGGGGCCGTTTGTGCCGCATGAGGAAGAAGGCGTCTTGCGCCTTCAACGATAACGATAACCTTAACGCTAACGATTAGGTCACACAGGTAGCAGAACATTTTTAACCTTGAGCTTAACTTTATCTTTGACGATTTTAGATATTTATTATGGATTGGCGTTTGCATGGTGTGAGAGCGGGCAATCAGGAGTGCATTGTATATTTAGACTCCTACTTTAAGGCCGGTGATAGACTCGTGGATGCGTACATCGACTTCCGACTTCCTAAAGATTTAGTGATGTTTAGACAAACTGTCGGCTTACCTAAGAATTCTGGAACATATATCGAATTGCAGTCTTTAAAATCATCTAAGCGCTTAATGAGGGGATGCTATTATAAACTGAATCTTGAGCTGCTGAAATCATTTGAACTGAAAAGAGATGAAAACTCCTTGCTGATAGGTGGAAGGTACGATTTGGCAAACATGCAGATGCCTGATAATGACGATTCGGAGTTGTTGCAGCAGCACGAGCCACTCGAGGCAGAAGACATGAGCATGAGAAATGTTCCGCGAGAGATGCCTGCCATTATATCAGCAACTGATGAGATGAGCCTGTACGTAAAGAATGTAGATCAGGCTAATTGGAATGAGTTGCGCTTTGGAAATAGAGTTGTTGTACTATTTGATGCTGGGGCAAAACTGCATGCATCAACGGCTGAAGTGACGGCAATATTTGACAGTCGTAAGGCAGATTTAGAAATATCGAAGCCAATACTAGTGATTTCTCATTGGGATATGGATCATATTCATTGCTTGAAGTTGCTATCTAAGGACGAGATTTCTAAATGTTTCAGCGCACTGATATGTGTGGACAAGATGAAGTCGGTGACTGCAACGGGAGTATATGATAATTTTAAGAGTGTTCTTGGCTGTAGTAAGGTATGGTGCGTATCGCCTGCAATGAGGACTGATGGCATAAAAATGCATTTGTGGAAGAACCTAGGATGTATATCTATATACCTAGGCGAGCAGAGTAGGAACATAAACTATTGCGGAATGGCGATGTTTGTGAAAGGAACAATCAAAAGCGTCAACTATACAGGAGACTGTCGACTGATACAAGCAAAGAGTGTATACGATCAGGAGAGAGAACATGGAATCGATACCCATGAGCATGCACTAGTAGCACCTCATCGTGGAGGCGACCATGGGGCATCTTTCAGACATTATAGTTTGCCATGTAACAATATTGCAATATCCGTTGGTGAGAATAATAGCTACGGACATCCTCAGAGTGATATGTTACGATATCTGAATAGGCTCGGGACTGTGAAGAGGACTGATGAGGTGGGGGATATTGAGGTGAGGTTGTAGCAAGAGGTAATATTTGGTAGTGATAAATAATGAAATGTCTACAGGAAGAAGTAATATGATTAGGTATAAAAAGCCCCGTTTAAGGTGCGAACTTAAACGGGGTGGTTGGTCCGAGACCTGAGCTGTTAAGCGTACTGGATAAGCTTCCAAGTAACTGCTTTACCAGCATAAGGGGGCATGGTGTTACCTTTTGCGATGGGCGCTGTTGTCGTAGGATAGCCAACGACCTGCCATACTCCACTTTCTGGACAATTCTGACCAGTTCTTGCTGTAGTACCGATTGGACTTCTCATAAGCAATAAGGGATTAAGTTATTCAATTGATAAAACATAGCTGAACTCGGAGCTCGCACGAGAAGAGTTCTTTGTAACTCAGGATTCTGTAGTTAAGCTGAACTAAAGTATAAATCAGTCATCTGTTTTTTACATGATTTGACTGAACAATCTATTAGTAGGATAATCAAATAGTGTGCCAAAAATGTTAAGCATTGCAAATATTGTTTAATGATGACAAAATGTCAGCAGGTTTGCATAGTACAAGTAAAATTAATTTAAAACGCGATATTATGAACATGAAACTTAGGAATATTCCTTTTTCGCCTCCTGACATGACGGAGGCAGAGGCTAAAGAGGTGCGTGAGGCTATTCTCTCGGGTTGGATTACTACGGGTCCTCGTACAAAGAAACTGGAAAGCCAGATTTCGGAATATGTACACACGGATAAGACGGTGTGTCTGAACTCGGCAACGGCGGCACTGGAGATGGTGCTGCACCTGCTGGATATTCAGCCGGATGATGAGGTGATTGTGCCAGCATATACGTACACGGCAACGGCATCTGTAACTCAGCACGTGGGCTGCAAGCTGGTGCTGGTAGACAGCCAGAAGGACAATGTGGAGATGGACTACGACAAGTTGGCTGCTGCCATCACGGAGAAGACAAAGGTGATTGCACCTGTGGATCTGGGGGGTATTGTGGCTGACTATGACCGTGTGTTTGAGATTGTAGAGGCAAAGAAGGGACTGTTTAAGCCTAACAATGCTTTGCAGGCGAAGATAGGTAGGATTGTGGTGTCTGCGGACTGTGCGCATAGCTTTGGCGCGTGGCAAAAGGGCAAAATGGCTGGTGAGATTGCAGACTTCTCTTCATTCAGCTTCCATGCAGTGAAGAACTTTACTACTGCTGAAGGAGGAGCGCTGACATGGAATTTGCCGTTTGGTAATGAACGAGTTCTCAACGCTAACGATAACGCTAACGTTAACTATCTTCCAAATGTGCCCAAGAAAGAAGGTGAGACATGGAATGAGTTGTTGTATCGCTTGAGCCAGTTGTTCTCACTTCATGGCCAAAACAAGGATGCACTGGCTAAAACGAAGCTGGGTGCATGGGAGTATGATATCATAGGCCCGTGGTACAAGTGTAACATGACGGACATCATGGCTGCACTGGGTTTGGTGCAGATGGAACGGTATCCATCAATCTTAAACAGACGTTATGAAATCGTGAAACGATATAACGCTGCGATTGATGACCTTAACGTTAACCTTGACGATAACCATAAGGTGGTTTATCTGAATCATGTGGGTGAGGATCACTGTTCGTCACATCACCTTTACATTGTGCGCCTCATTGGTAAGACTCGTGAAGATGCGAACAAGGTGATTGAGCAGATGGCTGAACGTGGAATCGCTTGTAACGTTCATTACAAGCCACTTCCCATGATGACTGCTTATAAGGCACTTGGATTTGACATCAAGAACTATCCTAATGCATATCATCTGTTCGAGAATGAGGTAACGTTGCCGTTGCATACGAAGCTGACGGATGAAGATGTCGAGTATGTAATTTCTAATTTTGTTGATATCATCAAGAATTTGTGAAAAGAGCATTTGATTTTATAGCGAGCGGGCTGGCGCTCATAGTGCTAAGTCCGCTCTTTTTAGTTTTGGCTATTTGGATTAAACTGGATAGCAAGGGGCCTGTGTTCTATAGACAGGTGCGTGTAGGTCGTGGAAATAAGGATTTCCGTATTTTCAAGTTCCGCTCGATGAGGGTTGGGGCAGATAAAGGGAGCCTTGTAACTATAGGTGGGCATGACCCTCGCGTGACTCGCTCTGGGTATTTTATTCGTAAGTTCAAGTTCGACGAACTGCCGCAATTGATTAATGTAATCCTCGGGGATATGAGTCTTGTTGGCCCTCGTCCCGAGGTAAGGCATTATGTGGACTATTGGACACCTGAGCAGATGCATGTGCTAGATGTAAGACCTGGTATCACTGACCCGGCTTCTATCAAGTTCAGGAATGAGAATGAACTGATGGAAAAGGCGGAGGATCCTGAAAAGTATTACATTGAGGTTATCATGCAGGAGAAGATTCGGCTGTATCTGGAGTATGTGGAGAAGCATAGTTTCTTCTATGACTTAGGGCTGATCTTCAAGACATTTTGGGTAATTGTATCTGAACGATGATGGCCTTTTTGAAAGCACTTTGGCAGTTTTGCTGTTATCTGTTTGTTCCTCAATGGGGCAGGCATAAAGAAGGATGATGTAGAATGAAGGAAGATGTTGTTGCTCGTTTGCGGGAATTGACTAATGTCGACTTCGAACGCGACTCGGCAGTAACTGAACAAGTTCAACTGCGCTCGCTGCTTTCTCAGTTTATCGAAAACGAGATGCGCTCGTGCTCGATGGATGTTGGGGGAATAACGCCTGAATATGTCCTAAGGGCATGGGGAGGCAGAGTAGCTATAGAAGAAATAGAGGCGGCATTCGAAGAACTGAAACGAAGTGATGACTTACTCTGTAACTGTTCGGTGAACCCCGTCATTGCCATATAAAATAATGTGTGTACCTTTGCCGCTGAAATTTCACTTTTATTTTTTAGCGACAATGAACAACAAGAAATCTGAAACAAATAGGTTCCAATAGACACAGCCAACTGCCACATCAAAAATTAGCCAACTGCCACATCAAAAATTAGCCGACTGCCACATCAAAACACAGCCAACTGAAAAACACAAGCTTATGAACGATATGTTGAGAGACTACCAGCAGAATATGTTGGACAGGCTGAGGGATGCCTGGACAAAGCATCGGAGCGTCATGGTGCAGATGCCGACAGGTACGGGGAAGACGCACCTGATGGCAGAAGTGATACGACGTCAGATAGCTGATGAAAGGGGGCTGACGTCTGGCGGAGTTCTCATTGTGGCGCATAGAAGGGAGCTGATAGAGCAGATTAGCCAAACGTTGGAGGCGTTTGGGATCGACAGGGAGAGAGATAAGGTATATGTGGAGAGTATACAGAAGCTGTCAAGGAAGAACCCACCCCTACCCCCTACCCTTAGAAGGGAGGGGAGTGCCGACGAGGTACCGTCGCTGGTGATTATCGACGAGACGCACCATGCACTGGCCAAGACCTACAGGATGCTATGGGAGTGGTGGCCGGAGGCTAAGTTCCTGGGACTGACAGCTACGCCGTGCAGATTAAGCGGGGAGCCGTTTACGGACTTGTTCGACACGCTGCTGCAGTCATGGAGCATACAGCAGTTCATTGATAAAGGGTGGCTGTCGGACTTTGAATATGTGTCGGCAGCGCCGGACAGCATGGCGATGAGACAGGTGGCTTCGCTGAACAAACGCGGTGCCGACGGGGACTACCAGACGAAGCAGATGGCGACGGTGATGGACGTGCCGGAATCGGTCAGTCACCTCTATGACACGTATAGGGAGTTTGTGAACGGGAAGAAGGGCATCGTGTATGCCATTGACCGACAGCATGCGCAGCATATCGCGGAGTACTACTCGGAGAGGGGCGTCAGGACGGCGGTGATTGATGCGAAGACGCCTGCGGAAGAACGGAGAAGGTTGGTGGAGGCGTATAGGAAGACCCCAAATTGGTTGGATGTACTGGTGAATGTGGACATCTTCTCGGAGGGGTTTGACTGTCCGGAGGTGGAGTTCATACAGTTAGCGCGGCCTACGCTATCGTTGAGCAAGTACCTGCAGCAGGTGGGACGTGGCATGCGCATCTCGGAAGGCAAGGAGGCGGTGACCATCTTAGACAACGTGGGACTGTACCAGACTCTCGGACTGCCCACCGACGAGCGTGACTGGCGGCAGATGTTCACAGGAAACCTGGCCGGCAGGGGCGTGCATGGCGAGAGCGAGAAGCCCGTCATTATCCGTGAGGGCGAGAGCGAGAAGGCACTGGTCAACCTGGAAATGGTACGCATCAAGCGACGCGGAGAGAAGAACACCGGCGTGGAGATCTTCATGAAGGGAGGACGGTATGGTGTGCTGAACGACGGCAAGGTGACCTGTGCTGCGGAGTTTGAGCATATCCGAAGGATCAAGGACAGCGACTACTTTGCCATTGCCACCTATCCCTACGCCGTGTTCAAGGGGAAGACGACCGTCATCAGCCTGACTGGAATGGACCTGAGGGCATCGCTCTACGGGAAGGTGACACATCATGGTGACGTGTTCGAGGGTGAGACCATCAACGGCCAGAGAACCTACTGGGACGGTGTGGGACTGCGCTACTACAACAAACTGCCGGAGTTTGTTACTATCGGTGGCGTGGAAATGGTGTGCAGGGACGGGAAATACCTGTTGCGAAGGCATGGCCAGGGACAGAAAGAACCTGTAGGGAAGCATGACATCTGGTATAACAATGATATCCTGTGGATGAAGAACACGCTTGTCGTCAAACAAACGGGTATGGCGTATGCCATAGCGGCATACGGGCCGTGTTGCTTCTTTGTGGTGAGCAGCAACATTTCCCAGGGACGATACCTGAGGATAGAGCTGAATGGACGTATATCCGCTGACCATATCGGCTATTTAGGATGGTGGCACAGGGCGACAGACAAGCCGGAGTGGGGGAGAACAAAAATGGTGAGGGCGTCGTCAGGCAAGATGGACTATGTAGACCCGGAATATGTCAGGAGAGCCAACAACGTCATCGCCTATCATGAAGGGTGAGAAATGAGAGGAGTCATTTGGTTTGAGAGCCGAGATTGCAGCAATGCAGCCTCGGCTCTCTTGCGAAAATGAAAATAAATCGAAATTTTTTTTGTGTTTTGCTCGGTTTGCACTACTTTTGCAGTCGATTATGAGATACAACACGAACGCACAGGGAGAGTACGAACACTTGACGGTGACGGCAGAGCAGCCGCTGCTGGAGTTCCTGCTGGAAAACGTCAGGCAGAGTCGCACGAAAATCAAGCAGACGCTGCACGGGCAGGGCATCAAGGTGAACGGTAAGACGGTGACGCAGTTTGACTACGCCCTGAAGCCGGGCATGAAGGTGGCTGTCTCGAAGACGAAGCGTAACCAGCAGCCGTTTCGCAGCCGCTACGTGAAGATAGTCTACGAGGATCGCTGGCTCATCGTGGTGGAGAAGGCCGTAGGCATCCTGTCGATGGCGGCAGGCCACTCGACGCTGAACGTGAAGGCGGTGCTGGACGACTACTTCAAGAAGTCACGCCAGAACTGCACGGCACACGTGGTTCACCGGCTGGACCGTGACACAAGCGGACTGATGGTGTACGCGAAGGACATGGATACGGAGCAGATGCTGGAGCACAACTGGCACCAGATGGTGTACGACCGGCGCTACGTTGCCGTGTTGAGCGGCGAGATGGAGCAGGACGAGGGGACGATAGCCAACTGGCTGAAGGACAACAAGGCATACGTCACGTACTCGTCGCCGGTGGACAATGGAGGAAAATATGCCGTGACCCACTTCCACGTAATGGACCGCACGACAGAGCACTCGCTGGTGGAGTTCCGGCTGGAGACGGGACGCAAGAACCAGATTCGCGTTCATGCCGCCGACATGGGGCATCCCGTGTGTGGCGACGTGAAGTACGGCAACGGTGACGACCCTCTGCACCGTCTGTGCCTGCATGCCTGGCTGCTATGCTTCTACCATCCCGTCACGCGGCAGCCGATGGAGTTTGAGACTCCTGTTCCCGCTGTGTTCAGACAGCTATTTCCTGACTTCATCACTTTTCCGTGCCAGATGATGGCACCCACGGTTTTACTGGGGTTTTGAGGGATTTTTCGGGTGTCTTTGGGTGTCGCAAGGCAAAAAATGTGTACCTTTGCACCATGTACCCACGTAAGAAACCC
>JAEEGL015452370.1_pt1 | contig 15999 bp, 5 predicted proteins | sample 9134231 | NCBI WGS metagenome assembly JAEEGL01 (sample SAMN16246548, study PRJNA631951) | gut metagenome | biome: gut microbiome; feature: rumen; material: fiber-attached | host: Bos | place: Iran: Karaj | collected 2018-10 | reverse complement strand
CGAGTAACCTTCAATAAGGTTCGGCAATCCGGCACGCTTACGGATCTGATTGACGTAGTAGGCGGCAGTGGCCGTTGCAGGATAGCCTGACGGAGCGACAAAGGCGTCACCGGAGAGGTTGAAGAGGGCTTCGGCATAGTTCAGGTAGAACTCACCCAAGCGGAAGGTGACCCACACATGCTTACAGTTATTGGCACCATTACCGGCAATCTGCACCGACTCCGTGACGTACTTCTTCAGATAGTAGCCTGTCGGCGTAGCATAGGCCGTAGGCAGACCATTCACACCACCGATATAGGTCTCCAAGGGGATGGTGTTGGCATTGGGCCAAGAATCACCGTTGCAGGCCACGGTCTGCTCGAAGCGCTTGTCTCCGTCCTCATAGGCCTCCACGAGGTTCTGGGTGGGACAGTTACCACCGCCACCACCGGCACCAGCACCAGAGATACCCACGGGGAAGTTGTTGGTCTCGAAGGTACGGTTCTCCGTCGGCATGCGGCGTCCGAAGATGATTTCACCTGTAGCATTGGCATCGCTCCAATTGGTATTGCCAATGAACAGACCCTTGTAGTCGTTCGACAGCTTCATGCCGCGGCTGGAGCAGGCGTCCAGCACATCCTTGTTGGCCTGGGCGGCCTTCTGCCAAAGTGTCTTGTCATTATTGGGATTGAACAGCGGACTGGCATGGTAGAGAGCGGCACGAGCACGGAGGGCCAACACGGCGAGATTGTTCGCACGACCATTGTTGGCTGGAGTCATAGCGAGATTGCCCAGGTCACCATAGTCCTTGGTGATGGTGTCCTTGATGGCCACGCACTCATCGTCGATAAACTGGAACACCTCGTCGGCTGTAGCACGGGGCTGCACGCTGGCCTCCTCGGCACTCAGATTCTTGGTGATGAGGGGCACACCACCATACTGACGCACCAACAGGAAGTAGAAGTAGGCACGCAAGAAACGGGCCTCATACTGGTAGTTGTTATACTGGTACATCTCGGCCATATAGTTCTTGTCGAGCACATAGTCGTCGAACGTCAACCCTGTAAACTCATCGAGGAAGAGATTACAATAAGCAATGCCGTGATAGCAGGTGGTCCAAATGGAACTGTTGGCATTCGTCGGACTCCAGGCGCCGTTGTAGAAGCTCTCGATAGAGGCTCCGTCGTGGGAGTAAACAGCCTCGTCGGTGGCAGAGGCCAAGGTGGCTCCATCATAGTTACCAAAGTCGGAATCGAGGTCGGCATAGATGGTGGACAGCAGACCGCCAGCACGCTCAAATTTCTTCTGCATGTAGGCCGCATCATAGATACTGTACTCCTTATAGTCCATCTGCTCACTGCAGGAAGAGACCGTCAGGACAGCCAGCGCACATAAAAATATATTCTTCAGTTTCATAATCTTCAATTTTCAATATTCAATGTTCAATGATCAGAAGGACAACTGTACACCTGCGACGACACTCTTATTGAGCGGAGCCGACACACCATAGCACTCGGGATCGGCCTCATCAAGATGGTTCAGGCAGAGCAGGTCGATACCACGGAGGTAGACCTTGGCTGACTTCATAAATCCAATCTTCTGCATCAGGCAACCCGGCAGATTGTAGTACACTTCCACATTGCGGAGCTTCAGGAAGCCACGGTTACGCTGCCAGAAGGTACTGGTCTGGTAGTTGTTGGCATTGCTCGTCGTGGAGAGACGCGGGAAAGCGGCATTCACGTCGGGGTTAGAGGGACTCCAACGACCGTCGTAGTACTGCTGCGAGAGTGAGGTAGAGTTCAACAGGGGCCAGTACATACCTTTGGCACTGAGGTTGGCCGTATAGTTGGCCACACCCTGGAACATCAGGTTGATACCGATACCCTTGTACTCCGTTCCAACATGGAAGTTGTAGAAGATCTCCGGTGCGTAGGCACTGTAGCCGATCTTCGTCTTATCGTTGGCATCGATGACACCATCACCGTTCACATCCTGATATTTGATATCACCGGGACGGACGGTGGAGAAAGTCTGGGTAGGACTGTTGGCAATGTCGGCCTCATCCTTGAACAGACCCAAAGCAATCAATCCATATGTAGACTGCAGAGGATTGCCGGTCTCCACGAGGTTATCGTAGGCCTTCGGCTCCTCAGCCTGTTCCTTAATCTCGTTCTTATTATAGTTGAAGGCACCACCGAGGTTGAAGGTCAAATCACCAATGGTCTTCGTATAGTCGAGCGAAAGCTCCAGACCCTTGCTGTCTACCTTACCCGCATTGATATAAGGCGCATCGAAACCAATCAATTCCGTGTAGGCACCGGCACCCGACACCCAAATATCCTTGCGCTGCTGCATATAGACATCAAGTTCGACATTCAGACCGCCGAAAAGAACAGCATCGACACCTATATTATATTTATAGGCCTTCTCGTGCGAGGGGTTAGCTGTGGGAAGCAGACCCAAGGTTGTGTTGGCATAGACGGGGGCATAGCCGGCATCGAAGGGATAGCTGCCTGTATTGGAACTGCCCTGTGAGTAAGAAGAGGCGTAATAGTTCCACACGTTATCGCCAGGCAGGTAGTCGGCATTGATGATGCCAAAGCTGCCGCGGAGCTTCAGGAAGTTCACAATGGGGTTGTCCTTCAGGAAGTTCTCGTTAGAGAGCACCCAGGCGGCAGACACCGTCGGAGAGAGATTCCACTTCGTACCAGGAGCCAGGCGGTTACTACCTGAATAGACTAAGGCTACCTCACCGATATAACGGTTGTCATAACCATAATGACCCAGGAACGAGCCGTTCATGCGATAGATGGTATAGCCAGTAGAGCCGGTGGTGTTCTGGTACTCATAATCGTAGCGAAGCTGTCCGTAGACATAATGCTTCTCTGCTAAGGTACGGTCGAAGTTCAGGCCAGCTTGGAAGATCAAGCGACGAGCCCAATCCACAGAACCAGAGTTCTTTCCCATCGTACCCGGAGTACCAGAGGTCCAGTAGTCACCTTTAGAACCCACCACACCTGTTGCAGGATAGTTACCATAGACATAAGTCATGGAGTGATCCTCATAAAGCGTCGAATAGGTGTCGTAGCCTAAGCGGGCCGTGAGACTCAGTCCTTCAATCCAGTACTTCAGATCCTGTGTCAGGGTCATATCGGCAAAGAGGGCACGTTCATGAAGCTTATAGTAAGCAGCACCTGACGACTCTGCTACGGGGTTGTTCACACCGCTGTAAGTAGCGCTGCCACCCCATTCGTTATTCTCGTTCTTGATGGGGAAGGCCAGCGAGGGAATGCTATAGACCATATCCCAGAGGTCAGCCTTATCCGTCGAGGAAGAACTGCCGATAGAGATAGGGCCACCCGGACGTGACATCTCACTGAGCATGCCCAACATGTTCACTTTCAGCATAGTCGTCGGCGTGAGGTCGATATCAAGGTTGGTACGCAAGTTACCACGCACATACTTATCCTGAGTGGAATAGCCATCAGTATCAGCGAAATTCTTGATAAAACCCTTGTCGGAGAGCAGGTTCAGCATAGTGAAATAGCGGAAACGTTCACCACCGCCACTGAACTCCACACCGACTTTATTAGTGGCACCGTTCTTACGGAAGGTCTCATCCACCCAGTTCACATTGGGATACTGATAGGGGTAGTTGCCATTCTGGAATGCAGCAATCTCCTCCGACGTAAAACGGGGTGCAGAGCCCTCATTGGCCAAAGCCTCGTTCATGGCACTGGCGAAGGTGGCTCCATTGACAAACTTCGGACGGTTGGTCTGGAAGTTGAACAGGTGGTCGTAGGTGACACGGATATTCTGACTGTTATACTCACCACGTTTGGTGGTAATCAGAATGGCGCCATTGGCACCCTTATAGCCATAGAGGGCTACGGCTGCGGCATCCTTGAGGATGCTGACATGATCCACCTCCTCGGCATTGACAAAACTAAGGTCGCGCTCCACACCATCGACGAGAATCAAAGGTGTGCTGGTGCTCAGACTCTGAAGGCCACGGACATAGAACGTGGGGTTCTGCTCGAAATATGTACCCGTTCCCTGCAACGAAACGAGACCGTTGCCCTGTCCGAGAATCGAGTTACCGATATCCTTAGCCGAGCGTTTGTTCACATCCCTGTTGGTAATCACAGAGACGGCAGCCGTAGACTGGGCTCGCGAGAAGTCCTTATTGGCTCCCACCTCGATGACCTGATCCACGAAGCTGATACCTGTGCTGTCCTGCTGTGCTGCTATTGGCAGGCTCAGACCTGCAAGCAGTGACAGCATCATTATATTTCTTTTCTTCATAATCATTTCAATTTTCAATTATCAATTATCAATTTGAAAATTACCATCCCGGATTCTGAACAAGTCCATAGTTCTTGTTGATCTCTGACAGCGGCATTGGCATCAGCAGCCACTTCTTCACTTCAAGCTCGTTGGGATTATAATCCCACATATAGCGGGCACGATTCTGCAACTCAAACTTCTGATAGGTGAAGCAGTAAGGCTCCTCCACACGGTTGTTTTTATCATCGCCGATATAGGGGCGGATAGAGCGTACCCACTCTCTCTTGGAGTTCTGCATCATACGGAAGGTGATTAGACCATGCAGACGCTTAGTCATCCAGTCGGTACGCTTGTAGCGGATCATATCATAGTAACGGTTGTTCGACATACCAAGCTCACAAGCACGCTCACGGAGAATTTCCTGAATAAGGCCACCCTTCGTAGAGAGGTCGTTCTGCTTGCTCTTGTCACCCTTGTAGGCAGCATATCCCCACTTCAGGCCTTTCATGCCGACACGGGCACGCACCTCGTCAACCTTGGCGATGGCCTCTTCGAGACGACCGCACTGTGCCAGACACTCAGCATACATCAGCAACATCTCGTCGTAGGAGAGATAAACCCACTGGGTGTACTTGCCGTAATACTCCTGACCGAGGTAGTACTTAATGACACCATAACCAGTAGCGAAGCGGGAGATATCTTTCTCCATGATAACCACCTGGCCATCCACGACGTCGGCAGCATCCTTACCTTCGTGCTCACCGCCAACCCAGAGCTCATAGACATCACCCTCAGGTTTGCCTGTGGTCCAGTTCAAGGAGAGCGTCTGGCTGCAAACAATGGCGTTCTCATAGAGACGCGGGTCACGGCTGGCGGTCTTCTGCGTCACCTTACCACGAGTCCACTTGTAGAACAACTGTCCCTTATCACCACCGATCTTACCGTTCAGGGAATCCACATCCCAGTCGAACGGCGTACCATCACTCCAGGGGAACATCTCGACATACTCTTCCGTCGGACAATAAGAATGACGGAACGGACCATTGCTGGTACCGAACGGACCTACGAAGTTTGCCCACTGGTAAGATGCCTTGTTGCTGGTCTGACCAGTCACACGAGTGCAGTGGATAATCTCACGGCTACCCTGATAGATGTAGCCCATACGATAGGCCTGACGATAGTCCTCAGGCTTAGTGCCTGTGGCCTGATTCAACTGATACCAGTTGCCGTTGGCTTCGTTGCTCTTGAAGAAGTCCTCACAGGCAGCAAGGGCACGCTCCCATCGCTCCTGCTTGAAACCACCATGCCAGACGATACTATCCTTCTCGGCATCAGTAGAGCCATCGTAGTAAGGCTGTTCAGAATTATAGAGCGGCGATGCGTTGAAGAGCAGGATCTTTGCCTTCAGAGCCTTGGCGGCGGCTGCCGTCCAACGACCGGTATTGTTGGCGGCATCGGTGTCGATGGTGTTGCCATTGTATGCCCAGAGCAGGTCGGGGATGGCTTCGTCGAGCAAACCTATCATGAAATTGGCTGTCTCTTCGGCCGTAGCACGGCGAGTCTGATAGGAGCCCTCCAATCCAGTAAAGGTATGGTCTACAATAGGCAGACCACCATAGATAGAATAGAGGTCAAAGTAGCGCATGGCTATCAGACACTTGGCCTGAGCGATCATATTCTTCTTCTCAGATTCTGTCAGACCGGGGACCTTGTCGATATTATCCATCAACAGATAACAGCGGCGGACTGTCTCCCAGACAAAGTCATGAGTATAGGAGATCAACGGATGATCGGTATTGGCAATGTCGGCCGACGTGAGCAGGCCACCATAGTACTTGCCGAAGGCGGCTCCATTACTGAAGTGCTGCTGGTAACAGTCGGTCAGAGCATCCATCTTTGTGTTCCAATAACTGACACTCCAAGGGGCCTCTGTAGCATTCTTAAACGGCAGACCATAGTACTGCAGCACATAGCAGCCAACGAGGAACTGCCTGGTATACTCGGCGCTGGCAAACACCGTATCGAGCGAGACTGTTCCGCCTGGTGCCTTCTCAATGAAGCTGTCGCCGAACTTCACGTCGTCAGTACAAGCCGTAATCGCCATACTGCCTATCATCAGCGACACAACCCCTGTTACGATTTTATGATGTAGTTTCATATTCTTAAACTTTTCACTATTCACTTTTCACTATTCACTATTCACTTAGAATCCCAGTTTGATGCTTGCGGTGTAGGTACGCTGCAGCGGATAGGACGGGTTCGTGCTGGCACGCGCCTCAGGATCACCGAACTTATACGGGGTCAGCGTGAAGAGGTTGTAGCCGCTAAGAGCCAGCTGGAGACCAGTAAGACCTAACACCTTCATGAACGGGAACTTGAAGTCGTAGGCTATCTGAATGGTCTTCAGACGCAGATACTTCGCATCCTTCTCAAAGAGCGTCGAACCAGCATAGTTCTGATTGGCATTATCCCAGGAGGCACGCGGATATTCGGCATCCTGTGAGGGATTATCAGCCGTCCAGGTATTGTCGAGGTGATACTGCAGCAATCCACCGTCAAGCACTGTCGAACGGTTCTGGAACGGACGACGGAACACATCACCGAGTACACGGCTCACAGCCCACGCACCCGTCAGCTGGGCGCTGAACGAGAACTGCTTATAGTAGAGGGCGAGGTTCAGACCTGCGATATACTGAGGATCATCTGTATAGCCGTAGTCACGACTCTGGTCATTGGCATTAATAAGTCCATTCTTATCAAGATCAACGAAGATGGGGTCACCAGGTTTCAAAGTCTCTAACTGTGTGGGGTACGGGCTGCCGAATTCCTTCTCGTAATCAGCCTCTGCACCTTCATAGTAGTATTTCCAGAATTTGAACTGCAAACGCGAGCCGATGCGGCGGCCGGCAGTGTACATATAGTCATTCTCCTGAGGAGACTGGCGGTCTTCAATGATCTCATTCTGGTTGTGCGAGAGATTCAACTTCACCGAGTAGCGCAGATCCTTGCCGATCTTGTCCTGCCAGTTCACTGAAACTTCCCAACCCTGACTGTCCACGATACCAAAGTTGGTGTAAGGTGGATTGAATCCCAGGAAACCAGGGATGGTCCAGTCCTGTGCCAGGATGTCCGTACGGTGCTCCTTATAGTAGTCGAACACCAGACGCAGACGATCCTCGAGGAAGTTCATGTCGAAACCATAGTCCTGCTTGAAGGCCTTCTCCCACGACACGTCGGGGTTGTTCTTGGCACTTTCGTAGGCACCCTTCGTGGCTGTGCCGTTCTCGATACCAAAGAGGTAAGCAAAGCCCGGCTCGTTCACACTGGTATAGGTGTAGCGGTCGAAGGTAGCGGTCTGGTTCACGACATAGGGATCGGCCATATACATGAAGCGTGACAGACCACTGCGCACCTTGTCGTTACCGACGAGGCCCCACGATGCACGAAGCTTCAGGAAGCTAATAGCTTTCTTCAAAGGCTTGAAGAACGGCTCGTCGCTGACGACCCAACCCACAGAGCCTGCAGGGAAGGAGCCGAAGCGCTTGCCAGGGGCGAAGTTCTCAGAACCATTGTAGCCGAAGTTAAACTCGGCCATATAACGGTTGTTCCAGTCGTAGGTCACACGGCCTACGAAACCAACGTATGTACGGGGGATATCGTTATAGTCGGAGCTGCCATAGTAGTATTCCTTACTCTGGTTATAAAGAGCCAAAGCGGTGATGGTGTGCAGACCGAAAGAACGGTTATAGTTCAATGAGCCCGCGGCATACCAGTTACGTCCCTTTCCAGGCGAGGCATTGCGGTAAACGGGTTCGGTGTCATCACCGCTCAAACGGTATTGGATCTGCTCCTTCACCTGTCCATTCTCGTCCAACCACTTATGATAGACCGGTGTATAGGTAGCTGCGGAGTTCGTGATTTCCTTACGCACCTGATAGGAACTGTTATAGCTACCCTTCAGCTTCACAGACAAGCCCTTGGTGATGAAATCGAGCTTCTGGTCAAGAATCAGGTCCATCTGGAGTTTATTATTATTATAATGGTACGCGCCCGGCTGACTCATGGCATATGCCATAGGTGTGCTGGTTCCAAAGGGAAGAATCAGGGCCTTCTCACCTGGCACATCGTTGATATTGTCGGACTCAGAGGCACTCGTCACGATATACTTACCATCCACGAAACCAGGGCTGCTGAAAGGCGAAGCCCAATACATCTCACGGATCATCTGGTCAGAAGACTGACCCGTATGAGGCTTGCGCGACTCGTCGATCTTACCTGAGATATTAAAGCTCACCACCGTGGTCTTGGTCACGTTGATGTCAAGATTCGTACGGTAGTTGAAACGCTGATACTGATAGCCGTAGTCGTAGGGACGGTCAAACTCCTCGAAGATACCGTCCTGAGTGAACATACCGGCGGAGATAAAATACTTCACGGTCTTGTTACCACCAGAGATATTCACGTTGTGCTGTTGCTGCAGCGTCACGTCCTTCATCAGGTAGTCCGTCCACTTCATGCTCGGGAAGAGGATCGGGTCTGAGCCATCCTTGAATTTCTGGATGATGGCATCCGAGAAATAAGGTTCCTTACCATCATTCTTACGCATCTGATTGTGGAAGGTGGCATAGTCATAACTGCTAGCCTGCTCCACCATCTTCGTTGGTGTCAGGGCCGAGAACGATACATTGAAAGAAATCTTCGCCTTACCCTCAGCACCACGCTTGGTGGTGATGAGCACTACGCCATTAGCGCCTCTCACACCGAACACAGCCGTTGCAGAGGCATCCTTCAGCACAGTTTCGCTTTCGATTTCATTGGGGTCGATATCCCACATGTCACGTTCCACACCGTCAACCTGTATCAGTGGTGAGGAGTCGTTCCACGTTCCCTGTCCACGGACGAAAATCTGGGCAGCATCACTACCCGGCTCACCAGACGTCTGCACCGTCGTCACACCTGAGAGTTGACCAGCCAGCACATTGTTTACAGAAGACACTGGCGTACGGGTTAATTCCTCTGACTTAACAGAAGAGATAGCACCCGTCACGGTCACCTTCTTCTGAACACCATAGGCCACGACCTCGACGCCCTGCAGCATCGTCGACTCTTCCTCCAGCGTCACCTTCATGCCGTTGGCAGCCTTCACGATCTGCTCCTTGTAACCGACGAACGAGATCTTCAACTGCGTACCGGGCTTGACCTTCAGTGTAAAGTTACCGTCAAAGTCGGTAACCGTACCCGTCGTTGTCTGAGCACCGACGACAATGACACTGGCGCCGATGACAGCCTCACCCGTATTGTCGACGACCGTACCGCTGATGGATTCCTGTTGCTGCACAGCCTGTACAGCCGCACTTTCGGAATGCATCCCGGCAGAGGGCACATTCTGCCCGGCCTTGCCGTTTTGAACAGCAAAGAACATGGCCGACAGCATGACCGCAACACGTAGGGCCTTACCTTTGTTTAACCAAAATTTGTTCATACAATAGTTATTTGTTATTTGTTTATTGTCGTTTGATGGGTCTATATCGAGTAGTTCTCGGTTGCAAAAGTACAAATTTTATTTAAAATACACCAAATCAAAACCCCTCGAAACATGATATAAATCAAAAATTATAGGTGATTTGTCAAAAATCAAGGGGTCAAGGCCCTTCTTTGGGTGTTATGGTAGCACCTCCGACATGTAAATGGCATCCAGGCTCCACAAGGCGGCATTGTTCGTGCTAAGTCCTCGCAGTTCATCCAAAGGTGCCGGCACCTCAGGGGGAAGAACCGCATGAGGGGCATCGGCCAACTGCAAACCATGATCCCCCACTCCCCACAGAGCCTCCCAAGTGGACTTGATTCGTTTCGGATCGCGATCCTGCCAGGCAGCATAGGCTTCCAGACGACGCACGGGGAAATGGTTACGACGGGTCTCGACGGCCATCTGCTTATACCGACGGGCGAAATCAAGCCATGTCTGTTCAAAGGCTGCTACTCTCACCAAAGGAAGCAGTTCGTTCATTACCTCAAAGCCACCCATAATAGTCATCAGGTGATTGGTCGAGCGTACAGACGGATCACCATCGTATGTAATTTTCCCTGTAGCGGGATCGTAACCCTTCGCCAGATTACCGGTGAAGATGCCATCCTCCAGCGCGGCTATCGACTCCAATCCTGTAAGGATCTTATCCCGATAGTGATGTGTACCGAAACGTTCCCACTCCGTCATCCAGTTACCGGCATACGCCAACCAGTCCGGCCCGACCCTAAGTCTCGCAGGTGCATTACAGGGATACTGACTACGGGGCTCTGCCAACCGCATAGGGTCGAGATGCAGCAACAGGGTGTCGGCATCACGTTGGGCCGACATCAGGTCTCCCATCCGTTCATCGGTTGTCAGATAATAATAGAAACGGTTGAAGGCAGCCTGACTGATACGGGCTTCCTTGGCACCACAACCCCAATGGCTGACGTTATGACGACTGCCCAAGGGGGCAAAGGGACCTACATGATAGACATCCACCTCACTACAATGACGCGTCATCGCCTCAGCCATCGTGAAGATATCAGCTCGTCCTGTACGGAGGAAATTATACCAAAGCCACATCGGGGTCGCCAGTTCGGTATTATCCCAAGCATAACCACCCACATCGTATCGCCAGGAATGGCGCTCAGGGTCGTAGGCATGCATCAGGTCACCATAGTTCCAGAAACCATACCACTTATGCTGTTCTATGGCTCTCTGATAGATATCTATATATAGGTTCAGACGCTGTTCCACATCTCCCATACTCCTTGTATCCTGATCTCCCTGTCTCCCAGAACGAGGTAACGACCAGAGACCAAAGGCACGTTTCTCATACAGATATTCGGGTGTGGGAAGCAGATGGGCCTCCGACGTGAGACATGCCGCAGCTTCTGCCACACAGGCCTTCCCCTGATATCCTGCCTGTGGCAAAAGCCACAACTCACTGGTACGGGCGATGCCGTAGGCAGTGCTCATGCCTTCCTGTACATCCTCATAGCTGGCACGCAGTCCGTGAGCCACAGTATCGTAATGGCAGAGATTCATCGGCTCGGCCTCCGGACTCCACAGCCACATCGTCAACTCAGTCTCCTCACCACGGGCACCGCTGACCTCAATCGTTGAGGGATAGGACTGCCAGAAGTCTTTCAGCGCAACACCAAGGCCACCCTTGGTATCACCCACGAAAACATAACCCGGAGCTCGGTCACCCGTAAAGGTACCAATCCAAGGACTCACATCAGTTGCCCGTTTGCGTACGGAGAAAGCATTGTCGGTGAGTTGAGACAGACGGAATCCGTCCCACTGCGCCCAGTCCTTCAGATACTGCCGAGACCTAAAGGGGATGGAATCACCCTCGATAGTCTTCCCTTCTAACTGCATCGTTCTCAGCCTTGAGTGGTCATTGCCCTGATCCAACAGCAGGACGGGTTCTGCCCACACCCCACCCTCATCGGTGGCAAAGGCCACATGACGGTTGTAGGCCTCCTCACACATCGGAATCTGGAAACGGATGCCAAGGGAGGTGATCATATCCTTTTGTTCATCTCCATTATATATAAAGGTGTGCACCATCTTCACCTGATCGCTGCCCTGATAGAAATACAGACGGACGATAAAGGGGAGCCACGCACGCCCCGTTTTCTGACTGCGATGAACACCTTCCACCTTCACCACCGTTCTCACACGACCTGCACGTTCTATCTTTACACTGGTGATATCAGAACGATAGGTATCTGTGGCCGTCGAAGCCACCAAAGAGGCCTTACCCCCCACCCTTTTGCCATTCAGACAGAGACTATCCAAAAGAAACGCACCGCTCTTTGGGATATAGGCCGACAGTCGCCCTGTATGCACAACGAAACGATCTTCGGAAGTGGAGAGTGAGGAGTGATTAGCGAGGAGTGATGGATTTTTCTGCCGAGACTTTTCACTTTTCACGATCAGTTTTTCATTCGTCATCGGCACGACAGCAGCAATTCCTGCCCATTTCACAGAACCATCAGGCCAGCTGGCATTCACCCAGGCATCCGTAGGAATACCACCCGAGAGCGTCAACTGCGATACATCCTTCAACTCCCCCTGCGCAAAAGGCACCCCAAAACTGACGGGCCGAGTAGAGTTGACAGAACCCACCCAATGCAACGGCACACCTGTCGTCTGATATGACAGCATCGGGGTATCATAGGCCTGGAAATTGGTGATGCGCGTCCTTGAGAGTGTTGTACGGAAACCGAACCATCCGCTCTCCAACGGTCTCGGGTCGAAATAGTTAACGACACACTCGCCGTCGATGAAGAAACGCGTATGTCCCATCTTGCTCTCAATCTTCACATGATACCAGTGGTTGGCTTTCAGCAGATGGTCTGCATCAGTATACTCCTTCAGGATAGCGGGACGCTTCGTGGCATCCTCTACACCTGCCTCATCACCTTCGTACCGACGGAAACGAGTGGTGGTGTTATGATTACCACCATAGCCGAGGTAATACATCTGCAGCGTATAACACCTCACGAAGATACCACTCCGCCATGCAGCCCTCGCCCAGAGGTCTTTGGCGTTGGGATCTGAGGCCAACCAGAAACAGTTCATATCGCTTAGACGATCACCTTCCTGACCCTCGTCCATGACACAGGCATCATATTCGACAGTCATCCCGGCCTTCATCTTCTCCTTCCGCCAGAGCGTCAGACCCTTGGGCGAAAGAATCTCACAGGTGTCACCGCGAAAGGTCACCCGATAGTCGGGCGACTCCGACTCCACCTGCCAGTACTTCTTAAACTGTCTGGCATCCAGTCCGGACACCATTGCCTGGACTTGCACCGCCAGACTCAGCATCAGCATCACAATGATCTTTCTCATTTGTCTCGTAGTTTGGTGTTATGGCTGCAAAGTTACTACACTTTTTGCGATAACACCTATGATTTTTGACAAAATGACCATACTTTTTGGGGGATTCGGGAAAAAGTGTTATCTTTGCCAACAGAAACAATACTAAAACTACGTTACAAATGAAGAAAATCCTCCTGACACTGACTGCGTTGTTGATGGCCACCACCTTATGGGCCCAGAGCAACGATGTGATGCACACCCTGCGACTGGCAAATGACTACTTCATGGCGAAGTACGCCGACCCAACGCTACCCACGAACGTGAACCGTATCCGTCCTTCGTCGCTTTGGACACGAGCTGTCTATTACGAAGGACTGATGGCACTCTACGAGATTGATCCTGACCAGCGCTACATCGACTATACAGACCGCTGGGCTGGATTCCACCAATGGACACCTCGTAACGGTGTGAAGACCAACGATGCCGACGACCAGTGCTGTGGACAAACCTATGCCGAACGATATATGCAGAATGGTGGTGAGGAAAAGATCGCCAAGGTCATCGAGAACCTGAACAACCAGATGGGAACTCCTAATCCCAAGGCCGAGGGTGAGCTCTTCGGCTGGTGGACATGGATCGATGCCATCCAGATGGCGATGCCGCTCTACATGCAGATCTACAAGATCACAGGCGACCGCCGCTATGCCGACCACGCGATGATGATGTATCGCTGGAGCCGTAACACCCTCGCTGGCGGACTCTTCAACGTGAAAGAAGGTCTCTGGTGGCGCGATAAGGACTATGTGGCACCCTATCAGACACCCGACGGCAAGAATTGCTACTGGAGCCGCGGCAACGGTTGGGTCTATGCCGCCCTCGTGCGCTGCATGAACCAGCTCTCAACAAAAGATAAATACTATAAGGCGTTGAAGAAGGACTTCCTGCTGATGAGTGCGGCCTTGAAAGCCTGCCAGCGTCCCGAGGACGGTCTTTGGAATCCGAGCCTCGTCTCCTATGCCGACTATGGTGGCAAGGAGATGTCAGGCACGGCCCTATTCCTCTACGGCATGAGTTGGGGCATCCACAATGGTCTGCTCAAGGCTGCAGACTATAAGTCTGTCTGCGACCGTGCTTGGGAAGGACTTGTGCGCGACTGCGTACATCCCGACGGTTTCCTCGGCTGGGCACAGGGTACAGGCAAGGATCCCTCTGCCGGCCAACCTCTCTCCTACACGAAAGTTCCCGATTTCGAGGACTACGGTACCGGCTGCTTCCTTTTGGGAGGTTGTGAATATTATAAATTAGTGAAACAACAATAATGGGATAATTATTCGTCCCGCAGAAATAAAAGAAATAAAGGAAATTGTTTTCGGCAAAGGCTGCGCAATGATATTTCTGCTATTTCCTTTATTTCTGCGGGACAAAAAATAAATAATATGAGAAAATTATATTTCTTTCTGATTTCTATTTTTGCACTCAACGCTTCAGCACAAAGAAGTGTGGAGAGTCTGAACTTTGGTTGGGAGTTTCGTCTGAACGATGAGGGCGAATGGCGGAAGGTGGATGTTCCGCATGATTTCCAGATTGAACAGCCCTGGGTGGAACCCGCAGCAGATGAGAGGCCCGACAATACCGACGTAGCCGCAAACATCAAGAGCCGCCTCTCCAGTCGCGGTTTCAAGGAGATGGGCAAGGGTTACTACCGTCTGCACTATACACCTAACTCAGAAATGAAAGGCTGTCGTGTACTGCTTGATTTCGAAGGTATCATGTACACCGCCGACGTCCTGCTTAACGGTCAGCGCGTGGGAGGCACCGACTACGGCTACGTAGGCTTCGAGATCGACATCACCGACAACTTGAAATACGGCGAGGACAATCTGATCGAAGTCATTGCCGACACCCGTGAGCCCGGCAACTCACGTTGGTACACTGGCGGAGGCCTCTATCGCAATGTGAGCCTCGTCACCACACCAAAAGACATGTATTTCAACCGTCATCCGCTCTATATCACCACCCGCGACAATCGCTACTTGAGCATCACCGCCGAGTTCACTAACCGCACGAAAGACAAGGCTACGCGTATTGCCCTTGATATTCAGGATCCAGACGGCCAAACGGTCTATAGCGACACCGTTGCCCTGAAGCGTCACCGTATGACGCGCCACGAGGAAGTGCCTGTAGCCACCGACATCGCCATCAGCAACCCGAAGCTATGGGATCTCGATACACCTTATCTTTATCGCGTACACGCGAAACTGTTACGAGAGGATGGTAGTGTGGCCGACGAGGTGAGCGACCGTTTCGGCATCCGCACCATCGAGATAGGTCCAGACTTCGGACTGAAGCTCAATGGCCGTAAGGTGCTGCTCAAGGGCTATGCCAACCACCACACCCTCGGTGCCCTTGGTGCTGCCGCCTATCCCAAGGCCATCGAAAAGCGCCTCCGACTGATCAAGGACTTTGGTTTGAACCACATCCGCTGTTCCCACAACCCCTACAGCGCCGATTTCCTGCGACTCTGTGATGAATACGGTATCCTTGTGGTCGACGAGCTCTACGACAAGTGGACCCGTCAGCACACGGGTGGCAAGACACCCTTCGAGAACCACTGGCAACAAGAGGTGCCCGAATGGGTGAAGCGCGACCGCAACCACCCCAGCGTCGTGTTCTGGAGCCTCGGTAACGAACTGCAGCAGGATCCGAACCAGCCGTTCAACGACTTCGGTGTCACCATATACAAACTCATGAAGACCCTCCTGCATCGCTACGACTCCACACGCCTCGTCACCGTTGCCATGCACCCCCGCTACCGCAACTGGGAGACCGACTCCCTACCCCACGACCTGGCAATGATTACCGATATTCAGGCCTATAACTACCGCTATATG
>JAEEGL010511404.1_pt1 | contig 15999 bp, 13 predicted proteins | sample 9134231 | NCBI WGS metagenome assembly JAEEGL01 (sample SAMN16246548, study PRJNA631951) | gut metagenome | biome: gut microbiome; feature: rumen; material: fiber-attached | host: Bos | place: Iran: Karaj | collected 2018-10 | reverse complement strand
TCAGCTGGACCACGAACAGGTGGTCATGTCCTCGAACTATATCTTCCAGGAGGGAAAGCGCCTCGAGGCCCTTTCCCTGAAGATGATGGACCTGCTGGTGGCCCGCAACAGCGAGATCGTCCGCCGGCGCGTCCGCGCCGCAGAGTTTTTCGAGTCCGTCGTCAGCGTCGCCTACCCCGCCGTGATCCGGGAGAACGCCGAGCTGAGCGTTTCCTGCGACGACGCCATCCTTCTGGTGGAGCCGGATCTGATGAAGACGGTGTTCCTGAACGTCATCGACAACGCCCGCAAGGCCGTCGACGAGAACGGGGCCATCGCCTTCTGCGGCCGGCTGACGCCGGACGCCTACGTCGTCACCGTCTCGGACAACGGCCGCGGCATCCCCGAGGCCGAGCTGTCCCGCATCACCGAAGCGTTCTACATGGTGGACAAATCCCGCTCCCGCGCCAAGGGCGGCGCGGGGCTGGGACTCGCCGTCTGCGCCGAGATCTGCCGTCTTCACGGCACGGCGCTGGAATTCGACAGCGAAGTCGGAAAGGGCACCACGGTCACGGTGCGCCTGCACGAGTTCGAGGCGCTCGGCGAAGAGGAGGAACCCGTATGAACCGCTCCCGCACGTTTCGGATCCTGCTGTTCGTGGTCCTCGGCGCGGTGATCCTCTGCGCGGTCTTCCTGCCGCAGATGGTGGCCTCCGTCGGCGAACGGAGCCTGCTGGAGCGGATCGGCCGCGCCCAGACGGAGGAGACGCCGGAAAAGACCGAGCCGGACGTCGCCGCGCGGCTGTCCCTCATCGCCGGGCACGGCTCGGGCGAGCGGGCCGTGTTGCTGACCGAACAGCGCAGCGTCCTCGCCGCCGGCGGCAGCAACGCGGTGCTCTCCGCGTGCTGCGCCGCGCTGAACGATCTGGCGGATCTGGGCCTGCTGCCCCGGCTGTCCGACTCCGCCGTGGCGGCGGACCTCACCTGCACGGCCGCGGTGTACAGCGATCCCGAGGACAACGACCTCCGCGTCACGGTCTGGAAGATCAGCTTTTCCGCCGCGGGCCATCTGATCAACGTGTGGATGGACGCTCAGAGCGGAACGGTCTACTGCGCTCTGCTCACCAACACCACCTTCTCCTATCCCTCCGCCGCGGCCAAGGGCATGGCCGCCGCCTTCGGCGGCTATCTCGGCCTGTCCGGCGGCGATCTGGAGCTTCGCTCCAACGGTTTCATCCTGTCCTTTGAGGACGTGAGCTTCGAATTCGCCTCCATGGACGGCGGCGCGGTCTTTTTCCGGGTCGCCGGATCTGGCTTTGCCCAATAAAACGAAAGAGGTCTTCCCATGACGAGAGAACAGGCGCTCTCCGCGCTTTCGGACAACCAGAAGCGGGCCTACGCTTACGGCCACGCCATGAACGCCATCTATCTGGACAGCGTCACCACGGCCCCCCGGGACACGGCCGCGGGCCGCGGCGAGGCGCTGGAGGTGCTGTCCGGCGAGAGCTATCGCATCACCACCGATCCCCTGCTGAGCGAGGCGCTGGACACGCTGGCCGGAGATCCGGCCCTGACCCCCGAACAGGCGCGTCAGGTCGAGCTTCTGACCCGCCGCCGCGACCGGCTGCGCCGCATCCCCGAGGCGGAGTACGTCGCCTTTGACAAGCTCCTCAACGACGCGCAGAACGTCTGGCACGACGCCAGACTGAACAACGACTTTCCCGCCTTCGCGCCGTATCTCGAGACCATCGTCGGGACGCTGGCGCGGTTCGCCGCCTACACCGACGGGGACCGCGGGCTCTCCGTCTACGACAGCCTGCTGGACCAGTACGAGCGCGGCCTCCGCTGCGACGCGCTGGACCGGTTCTTCGGCGCCCTGCGCGAGACCGTCGTGCCGCTGACGGCGCGCATCCTCGAGGCCGGCTCGCCGGTGCGGACGGACTTTCTCGACGGCGTCTGGCCGGTCGCGGAACAGCGGATCCTCTCGGACCGGGTCATGGACCTGCTGGGCATCGACCGGAGCCACTGCGCCATCGGCGAGACCCTGCACCCCTTCACGCTGGAATTCAACAAGTACGACGTCCGCATCACGACCCGCTACGACGAGCGCGCCCTGACCAGCTCGCTGTACTCGGTGGTCCACGAGGGCGGCCACGCGCTCTACGAGCTGAACGGCAGCGACAGCCACCTGTACACCTGTCTGGCCGGCGGCGTCTCCATGGGCGTCCACGAGGCCCAGTCCCGCCTTTACGAAAACGTCATCGGCCGGAGCCGCGGCTTCGTCGGCCTGCTGTCCCCCATCCTGCGCGAGATCTTCCCCGGGCGGTTCGACGGCGTCTCGGACGAAGAGCTGTACCGCGCGGTCAACCTCTGCCAGCCGTCTCTGATCCGGACTGAGGCCGACGAGCTGACCTATCCGCTTCACGTCATGGTGCGCTATGAGATCGAGCAGGGCCTGTTCGACGGGACTTACCGGGTCCGCGACCTGCCGGAGATCTGGGGCCTCAAGATGAAAGAGTTCCTCGGCGTCGACGTGCCGGACGACGCCCGCGGCGTGCTGCAGGACTCCCACTGGAGCGGCGGCAGCTTCGGCTATTTCCCCTCTTACGCCATCGGAAGCGCCTACGCCGCCCAGCTCCGCGCCAAAATGTGCGAGGAGTTCGACTTCGACGGCGCCGTCGCCGCGGGCCGCATCCCGCAGATCACCGCGTGGCTCACCGACCGCATCTACCGCCACGGCTGCATGTTCGATCCGGCCGAGCTCATGGAGCGGTGCTTCGGCGGTCCCTTCGACCCGGCCTTCTACACTTCTTATCTGACGGAAAAGTTCAGCGAGCTCTACGGCGTCTGAGGCAAACTTGCCCCGCGTCTTCCGCCCGTCCCGCCGCGCTCCGTCTCCCCCGCTGCCGCGCGGGGATCAAGGCGCGGCCTTTTCTGCGGCAGGCCTTTCCCGCGTTTACAAATCCTGTCATGCCCGTTCACGGTTCCTTTAAAATGTCTTAACGAAAAAGCGGCTTTTTCGGGGTATCCTATACCTGTAAAGAAAAAAGCCCCGTTGGAAAGGAAGTTCAGATCCATGTACAGCGAACACAACGGCTATGGCGGATATCCCGGATACGGCGCCCAACCCCAGCCGCCGAAAAAATCCGGTGGCGCCTGGAAGATCATCGTCGCCGTGGCGGCCGTTCTGGTCATCCTGACGGCGATCATCTGTTCCACCGCGCTCTTTGCCACCTGGCTGAAAAGCTATTACGCCGGGCGGAACGACCCGGAGCTCTCGACGCCGACGACCTCGCAGACCACCCTGCCGGACACCGCGCCGGCCACGACCCCGCCCGAGACCACCCGCCGGCCGGCCGCCACGCTCGCCACCGACGCCACGGTCCCCGGCGACGTCCTGTCGGTCAGCGAGATCTACACCCGGAACGTGGACGCCGTGGTCAGCATCACCGTCAAGGGCGTCTCCTCCAGCGGCTGGATGCAGATGCCCTTCACCGCCTCGGGCACGGGCTTCGTCATCAGCGAGGACGGTTATATCCTCACCTGTTACCACGTGATCGAGGACTATCAGAGCATCCGCGTCGCCCTGTACAACGGCACCGAGTATGACGCCAGCTATATCGGCGGCGACGAGGCGCTGGACATCGCCGTGATCCGCATCGATGCCGCGGGCCTGAAGTCCGCCGCGCTGGGAGACAGCGACGAGATCGTCATCGGCGAGGACGCCATCGTCATCGGCAACCCGCTCCAGCTGACCTTCTCCGTCTCCCGGGGCATCGTAAGCGCCACCGACCGCGTCATCGACGTGGACTCCAACGACTCCATCAGCGTGTTCCAGCTGGACGCGGCCGTCAACAGCGGCAACTCCGGCGGCCCGGTCTTCAACGACCGTGGCGAGGTCATCGGCATGATCGACGCCAAGTATGCGTCGGAGGGCGTCGAAGGTCTGGGCTTCGCCCTGCCCATCAATCAGGTCATGGACATCGCCGACGACCTGATCACCTACGGCTACGTCACCGGCCGGCCCTATTTCGGCATCTCGGCCAGCACGGCCAGCACTCAGCGCGGCTTCGCCGTCAACGGCGCGCGCGTGGAATCCGTGGACGCCTCCAGCTGCGCCGCCAAGGCCGGCCTGCAGGTGGGCGACATCATCACCGCCCTCGACGACACCGAGATCACCAGCGTCTCCGACCTGATCTCCGCCAAGGACGACTACTCCGCCGGCGACACCGCCCGGCTCACCGTCTGGCGCTCCGGCGCGAGCCTGACGCTGACCATCACCTTCGACGAAGCCAGAAGCTGATCCGCGCTCTCCCCTTGCAAAGGGCCCGCGCGCTTCTCCCCCCCTTCAAAACCATGCCGCCGGGGCCCGATCGGGCCCCGGCGGCGATTCTGTTCCGTTTTTTTTGCGGGTCAATATCGTCCCAGCTCTCTGGCGCGCTCGGCGATCCGCGCCATGTCGCGGAAGCTGACGTTGTTGGGGATCGAATGGTCGGAGGAGAAGATATAGCCGCCGTTTTCCTTCAGCATGGGGATCAGGCGGTCCATCTCGGCCAGAAAGGCCTCCGTCTCGCCGTACAGCGCGGCGTTCATGCCGCCCCGCAGGACCAGCCGGTCGCCGAAATCCCGCTTCAGCACGGCCGGATCCATGCCCGCCTTGACCTCCAGCGGGTTCAGCGCGTCGATGCCGATCTCCACCAGCTCCGGCACGAAGGGCATGATGTTCCCGCAGGAGTGCAGGCTCGTCCGGATCCCGCGGGCGTGGGCCCAGTCGCAGGCGCGCTTCTGCACGGGCTTGAGCAGCTCCCGATAGGTGTCCAGCGAAAAGAACTGGCTGCCCTTATAGCCCATGTCGTCGGGCCACTCCACCGCGTCGAGGGTGTATCCCCGGTCCAGGATCATCTGCAGCTGGGCCAGACCCATGTCCAGCTCGCGGTCGAACATCTCGACGCACCACTCCGGCTCTTCGCACAGGGCGACCAGCAGCGTCTCAGTGCCGACGAACCACGAGTGGGTCACGTCGAACCCGAACCACAGATCCCCGACGACCCAGCCGCCGGCCTTTCGGGTCTCCCGCCAGGCCCGGTCCACGCCCCGCCAGTCGATCCGGTCCTCCGACGGTACCATCCGCTCCCGGGCCTTGCGCCACGAATCCGGATCCGTGACCTGAAAGCCGAGAAACTCCGGCGTCGAGTCCTGCTGCTTGATGTAGCGCAGCGTCGCGCCCCAGCTCGTGGTCCGGGTGACGTGGGTCGCGGTCTCCTCCACCACGCGCGTTTCAAAGCGCGGCGACGTGTCCGTGCCGATATGGCCCACCACGTCAAAGCCGAACCAGCGGTCCCACGGCACGTTCTCCGGCAGCCCCTCCCGGTGCCAGCGGGCCAGGGTCCCCTCCCAGGGGGAGTCCACCATGGGGATCCTGTCGGCCTCCCGGTGCTCGAACATGGCCAGAAAACGGTCGTAGCTCGTCCATTCCTTCATCCCGGCTCTCCCCTTTCCGCTCTGCGCTCAGGCGATCACGTCCGGCGCGGCGGTCATGTCCTCCTCATAGGCGGCGACGCGCTCCATGCCGTACAGGCGCAGCATCTTTTCCCAGCGCTCCCGCGCGTCCTCCGTCCACAGCACGGGGCGATAGCCCATGTTCAGATAGCCCTTGACGGCGGGAACGCGGAAATCGTCCGTCGTCAGATAACAGCCGTACCGGCCGAACTCCGCGTGGCGCAGCAGCACCCGCGTGATCAGCGGATAGACCAGACGCTTCCCCCGCGCCTCGGGCTTCACGGCGATGTAGTGCAGAAAGGCCCCCTCGTCCGTGGTGCGCGCGGTGGCGGTGCCGACGGGCTTGCCGTCCAGAAAGAGAAAGAACACGTCGTCCGCGGTGAAGCAGTTCTTCTCGCCCATGTATTTCGCATAGATCTCCGGCCCGACGGTCTCGACGCCGAACTCGCCGAGGCAGCATTCGCACCAGACCGTCTCCTCGCCGGGACGCATGGAGCGGATGGAAACGCCCTCGGGGAGCACCAGCTCGGGGATGGCCAGCTCGGCCGGGCGGTACATCTTCAGCTGTGACAAAGGGTCCACTCTCCTTTTTGCGATACGCTCGTTCCGGGGCTTTTGCAAAGCCCTCTCTCCCGTCGATTATACCACCGCGGCGCGGCCGTGTCAACGCGGTCCGGCGCAAAAGCCGCTTTTTGCATCAGAGTTGTAAATCTTTCTGCCCTCTCCCGCGATTTTCGTTGACAAATCCCCGTCTCTGTGTTATAATCCCCATACTGGTTTCTTAACATTTTATCAACAATTCTTTTCGCTGTTCCATTTCCCGTTTTCGGGATCTTTACCGGAGGATTCTCTTGCATATGGCAAAGACAAACAGACTTTTCGCCGCGCTGGCGCTGGCCGCGGTCTTGTTCGCCGGATTCCCCGCGGGGGTCCGCGCCGAGCCCGAACCCGAACAGACCACGGCGGAATCGACCGAACAGACCACGCCGGAAGAGCTCGACCGCCCCGCCGAGGAGGAAGAGCTGGAGGACGAGGACATCGAGACCGGTCTGGCCGTCAAGATGGGCATCGTCAGCGGCACCGGCTCGTCCGGCATCTACATTCGCGAGCTGCCCTCCGCCAACGGCCGGGTGCTCTACGGCGTCGCCGAGGGCACCGAGCTGGTCATCATCTCCAACGAGGGCAACTGGTACCGCGTCGGCTATTACGGCTACGTCGGCTATGCCAGCGCCGACTATATCATCCCCTACAGCGCCAGCGGCGAGGAACGCGAATACGGCGCCGGCACCGTGACCGGCTCCTTCGTCTATCTGCGGTCCGAGCCGGACAGCACCGCCGACAACCAGATCATGGTCCTGAAGGAGGGCACCACGGTCCTGATCACCGGCGTCAGCGGCGGATGGTACGCCGTGGACTACAACGGCGTCAAGGGCTTCGTCCACGCGGACTATCTCTTCCCCATCAAATACGAAAAGGTCAACTTCTCCCGCGCCCGCGTCAACACGGGAAGCGGCGTCAACCTGCGCGCCAGCACCAGCACCTCCTCCGAGGTGGTCAAGAGCCTGCTCTACGGGGACGAAGTCAAGGTCCTGTCCATCATCAACGGCTGGTACAAGGTGGAATACACCTATGACGGCTCGACCTATACCGGATTCATCTATGCGGACTATCTGATCAACAGCAGCGACTTCGTGGACACGAGACCGGGCAGCGGGGGCGGCGGCGGCACCTATGTGCCCCCGGCCAACCTCTCCGAGGGACAGCGCATCGTCCGTTATGCCCGCAACTTCCTCGGCTATCCCTACGTCTGGGGCGGCTATCTGCCCTCTATGGGCTTCGACTGCTCCGGCTTCACGCAGTACGTCTTCGCCCAGTGCGGCTATACGCTGTACTACCGCACCCAGCAGTACCGCAACGGCACCTCCATCAGCTACGGCAACCTGCAGATCGGCGATCTGGTGTTCTTCGACACCTATCAGAACGGCACCATCGGCCACGTCGGCATCTACTGCGGCGACGGCACGTTCATCCACGCGGCCAACCCCCGCAGCGGCGTCTGCATCACCAGCATGGCCCCCGGCTCGTACTACTACGGCATCTACGTCTGCGCCCGCCGCATCGTCTGACGGCGCGGCTCTCCCCCACCGATCCCTCAACCGCTCTTCCCCGTGGGAAGAGCGGTTTTTTCCTGCGATCCGGCGAGCCGGCGCGGGATCGAATACAAAGGATCACGGCCTCAAGTCGTCTTCTGAGGACTTGAGGCCGTGATCTCCGGCCGGCGCAACAGCCGATCCCGGCTGACCGCCGCGCGCATTTTCACGAGTAGGTTCTGATGATCTCCTCCGCAACGTCCCGCTTCGGGACGCACCGGTCCATCGCCTGTTTTTCGATATACCGGTGCGCCTGCGGTTCATCCATTTTCAGCTCGGAGATCAGAAGCCACTTTGCGCGATTGACCAGCCGGATCTCCTCCATTTTCTCCTCCACCGAAAGCGTTTTCTTCTCAAGCTTCCGCAGGCGCTCCCGGTTTGCCGCCATCCAGTCGAGGGCAAGCGAGAGCACCGGACGGGAAAGCGGCTTTGCAAGGGTATATACGCCGTGTTCCAGCACTTTGTCGCGCGCGTCGTCGTGAAGCTCCGCCCGGACAAGCAGCAGCACGACCGTCCCCGCCGAGGCTGCCGTATCGACGGCAAAGCGGATCCCCACGTCGTCGGGCAGGGGGGAATTGACGATCACGAAGTCGTAGCCGCGCTCGCCAAAGGCCCGTCTGCCGGCGCTGACGCCCGATACGATCCGGACCGGCTGATAGTGCGATTCCGGCAGAAGCTCCGAGAGCACGATATTCAGTTTTTCCGAGGCGGAAACGACGAGAACGCTGTAGACCCGCTCCTTCAGACTCATACCGGATTCCTTTCCCGGATCCCGCTCCGTTTACTTCCCGCAGTAAGCCGCGAAGATCCCCGCGGGAACTTGTTCCCGGATAAACTCGCTCGACGCCGCCTTCCGGCGCGCTTCCTCAAGACTTTCCGGCAGCTTTTCCAGCAGGGCCAGCATTTCCTCACTTGCCGTGTACAGATTAAAATCCGACGGGGCGCACAGGGACAGCTTTTCCCGGATCCCCTCGAGTCCGGCATGAATCAGAAGGGCAAACGCCAGATAGGGATTGGCGGCTGGATCAGGAGAGCGCAGCTCCGCCCGTCGGTATTCTCCTGCCGCGGCCGGGATGCGAACGAGCTGCGAACGGTTTTCCCCGGACCAGGAAACGTACCGCGGCGCCTTATGGCTTCCCAGACGCCGGTACGATCCTTCCAGCGGGTTCAGGAACGCTGTCATTTCCCCGGCGCGGCGCAGGATGCCGGCGATCATAGCGGAGAACACGCCATCGTCCCGATGGGGCTTCACGGAAACGTTGATATGGAATCCGTTTCCCGGAAGGTTTTCCAGAGGCTTCGGGGAAAAGTCCGCCGCGAGTCCATTCCGGTGGGCCACCGTCCTGACGACCCGCTGGAAGGTCAGAGCGTGATCCGCCGCCGGCAAAGCGTCGGAAAAGCGAAAATCGATCTCGTTCTGCCCGGGGCCCTCCTCGTGATGAGAGCTTTCCGGCCGAATCCCCATCTGCTCCAGAGTCAGGCAGATCTCCCTTCGGATGTTCTCGCCGCGGTCCTCCGGCGCGATATCCATATATCCGGCTTCGTCGGAAGGCGTCCGCGTCGGTTTTCCGCTCTCATCCAGATTGAAAAGATAAAACTCCTGCTCTGCGCCGAACGTAAAGGTCAGGCCTGCTTTTTCCGCTCGTGAAACGGCCTGCTTCAAAAGACTGCGCGTGTCCCCCGAGAAAACCGTCCCGTCCGGGTGGGTGATCCCGGAAAACATCTGAACGACGCGCCCGTGCTCCGGCCGCCAGGGAAGCGGTACGAGCGTTTCAGGCTCAGGGTGCAGAAAAAGATCGCTGTGCGTTTCATCCCCGAATCCCGCAACGGCGGAAGCGTCGAAGGATATGCCGTATTCAAAGGCGCGGGGCAGCTCTTCCGGCATGATCGCGATATTCTTCTGCTTGCCGAAAACGTCGCAAAAGGCAAGACGGATGAATTTCACGTCCTCTTCTTTTACATACTGAATGACCTCATCCTTGGAATACTTCATCATGATCCTCCTCGCTCTGCTAATTTGCCACGTACATCTGTCTGTAGGGATTGCTGCTGTCCGGGGTGACGACGGTAAAGGGAGACGCAAGCACTTTGTCTCTGTCAAGGCCGAAGACGCCGCAATACTCTGTCAGACAGGCTCTCAATTCATCCAGATCGTCCTGTGCCGCCGGGCGGACCGTGACCTGTTTCGGGAAAACGACGTCTTCGCAGGCGGAACGCAGGAACATCTTCCCCCCGTGCATGCCCGTGCAGGGGAAAAAGCCCACGCATTTCTCCTCCGGTTCGTCCAGGTTGAGCACGATGATGACGCCGCCGGCCTGATATTCCCCGAGAAAGCTTCCGGCCCGGCCGCCGATCACCATCAGCGGCACCTTCTCCCGATAGGCCTTCATATGGATCCCCGCCCGATAGCCGGCGTTGCCCCGAACGTAGATCTTTCCGCCGCGCATGGCGTATCCGGCGGCGTCCCCGATACTGCCGTGAACGATGATCGTTCCCGCGTTCATGGTATCGCCCACCGCGTCCTGAGCGCTTCCCTCCACCGTGACGGTCCCTCCGTTGAGGTAAGCGCCAAGCGCGTTGCCGGGGATCCCCTCAATGGTGAGTTCCTGACCGGAGGTACCCGCCGCAATGAAGCGCTGACCGCAGACCGAAGTAACGGTGCACGGCTCCTGCACGGCGCGGATGGCTTCGTTGAGTTCCCGGTGCGAAAGCCCTTCTGCACAGATCGATATCATATTATACCACACCTCCGAACTTTTTTCTACGGGCTGCGGCGGAAAACGCCGCGGTAGACGCCGATTTCTTCATCAGATCGAAATCCACTGAGGAAAGCGGCGTTCTTTCCCGGATCATCGAGGTATAAACGCCCGCCCGCTCTTCGCATCCGACGAGCATGAAGCCCCGGAGAAGCCCGTCCTTCGTGTAGAGCCGCTTGATGGAATCTCCGGTCTTCTCCTCATAGAGATCTCCCTCATAGGCGCCGGCCGTCATGGCGTGCAGCCCGAAAAAGCCGATGGCATTCATGGGGATCGCCTTGTCAAAGCTTTCGGAACCTCCTGCCATATTGACTCCGGCCGCATGCCCTCCGAGAAAGGCGTTTGGCAGAATCGCAAGGACCCTTTTCTGCCCGAGCGAGAGATCGTACCCTTCGGCGCAGTCCCCGGCGGCATAGATGTGTTCAAGGGAGGTCTGCATCCTCTCGTCCACCAGGATCCCGCGGTTCACGTCCGCGCCGATCTCCCGCAGGAGGGAGGTGTTCGCGCGCACCCCAACGGCGAGGACGAGCACGTCGAATCCGATTTCAGCGCCGCTTTTCATACAAGCGACGTTTCCCTCAAAGCGCACGGCGCTGTCGGAAAGATAAAAAGAAATGCCGTGCTCCTCCAGCCGCTTCTGCATCAGGGCGGCGCACTCCGAATCCAGGATGCTGGAAAGCACCCGGTCGGCAAGATCGCATACCGTGATGCTCCCCGCGCGCCCGGCGAGCCCCTCCGCGCATTTGAGGCCGATGAGCCCCGCCCCGACGATCAGGACGCGGCTTTCGGGCCCCACCGCCCTTTCCAGAGCCGCGGCGTCGTCAAGGGTCATAAACGAATACTTCTCTTTTACGGTATCCAGCCCCTCGAAGGGCGGAACGAAGGGCGAGGAGCCGACCGCCGCACACAGCTTCGTATAGGGAAGTGCGGTCTGATCGTCCAGCTCGACTATTCTGTCTTCCTGATCGATGTGAACCGCTTTCCGTCCGTACAGGACGCGGACACGGTTCCGGTCGTAAAAATCCTCGCCTCCGAAACTCATGCGGCCGGGATCCGCTCTTCCTTCGAGATAATAGGAAATGAGCGGACGGTAATAGGCGGCGCGGTTTTCCGCGGAAACCACGGTGATCTCCCCTTCGGGGTCGACGCCCCGGATCCCCTCGATGCACCCGGCGGCGGCGATGCCGTTGCCGATGATGACGTATCGTTTCATACCGCTTCCTCCCGTTCCTCATACACGATCGCCCGGTTGGGGCAGCCCTTGACGCAGGCCGGCTCTCCAGAGGCGTTTTCGAGGCAGAGCTCACACTTCTGCATCACCCCGCTCCCGTTCGGCGCAAGCGCCCCATAGGGGCAGACGAGAACGCAGGTAAAGCATCCTACGCACCGCTCGGGATCGATCCGGATCACGCCGTCCCTCCGGCTGAGGGCGCCGGCGATACAGCTTTTGACGCAGATCGGATCCTCGCAATGGCGGCACGAGACGGCATAGGAGATCTTCTCGTTCCCCTCTACATGGATGCGCGGGTAAATCGGTTTTCCCTTGAGCGCCAGAGCCATATCGGAAAGCCCGGAATTGGCGAAGGCACAGTTGTATTCGCACAGATGGCACCCGAGACACCAGTCTTCCTTGACGTAAACACGCTTCATACTCTTATTCTCCCGCATGGGCAATGCCCAGGATCCGAAGTTCTGTTTCGTTGAGCCCCACTCCGCGCAGCATCAGCCGGTTTCCGCGCAGGGCTTCGATGGAATTGATCCCCATGCCGCCCATCAGCTCCATGATCTCATGCCGCCAGGCGGTCATCAGGTTGATCAGGCGTTCGCTTCCGATCTCCGGATTGAGACGCTTCACAAGATCCGGCCGCTGGGTCGCGATGCCCCAGTTGCACTTTCCGCTCTGGCAGGTGCGGCAGAGGTGACATCCCAAAGCGAGAAGGGCTGCAGTAGCGATATAGCAGGCGTCGGCGCCCAAGGCGATCGCTTTGACCACGTCCGCCGCGCTGCGGATCGAACCGCCAGCCACCAAAGACACGTTATTGCGGATGCCCTCGTCCCGCAGCCTCTGATCCACGGCCGCCAGCGCAAGCTCGATGGGGATGCCCACATTGTCCCGGATGCGTGTCGGCGCGGCGCCGGTGCCGCCGCGGAAGCCGTCGATGGCGATGATATCCGCGCCGCTGCGGGCGATGCCGCTGGCAATCGCAGCGATGTTGTGCACGGCGGCGACTTTCACGATGACCGGCTTCCGGTACCCGGTGGCCTCCTTCAGCGAGAAAACGAGCTGGCGCAGATCCTCGATGGAATAGATATCGTGATGCGGCGCGGGTGAAATGGCGTCGGATCCTTCCGGGATCATTCTCGTTCTGGATACGTCTCCCACGATTTTTGATCCGGGCAGATGGCCGCCGATGCCGGGCTTTGCGCCCTGGCCCATTTTGATCTCGATGGCGGCGCCGGCCTCCAGGTAGTCCTCGTGCACACCGAAGCGGCCGCTGGCCACCTGCACGACCGTATGGGGGCCATAGGGATAGAAATCCTCATGCAGGCCGCCCTCCCCGGTGTTATAAAGGATCCCCAGATCGGTGGCGGCTCTCGCCAGGGAGGCGTGCGCGTTATAGCTGATGGAGCCGTAGCTCATGGCGGAAAACATCACCGGCATGGAAAGCTCGATCTGCGGAGGCAGGTCGCAGAGGATCCGCCCCGCTTCGTCCCGCGCGATTTTGTCCGGTTTTTTCCCGAGGGAGACGCGGGTCTCCATCGGTTCGCGCAGGGGATCGATGGGAGGATTTGTCACCTGGGACGCGTTGATCAGGATCTTGTCCCAGTAGACCGGGAACGATTTGGGATTTCCCATGGAGGAGAGCAGCACGCCGCCGCTGGAGGCCTGCTTATAGACCTCCCGGATGGTTTCGTTCGACCAGTTGGCGTTTTCACGAAGGGTGCAGTCGCTTTTCACGATCTTGAGCGCGCGCGTCGGGCAAAGCGAGACGCAGCGCTGGCAGTTGACGCATCTGGACTCGTCGCTCATCATCACGCCGCGCTCGGCGCTGTAAGAATGGACCTCGTTTGCGCACTGCCTTTCGCATACACGGCAGGCGATGCAGCGGGCCTCGTTTCGGACGACTTCAAATTCCGGATAGAAAAACTCCACGCCCATCAGAAGGCACCTTCTTTCACTTTGACGATCACAGGCTCTCCGCCTGCGGGAGCCCAGACGTTTTCCGCATCCGGCTCCATGGTGCGGATGGCGGCCTCTTCGCTGGCGACAAACACCTTGTCCTCCTTCTCGCCGACCACCATCGAACGGAGCTTGAGGCGATCGTTGAGCGCCATCAGGCCGCCCGTAAAGCCGAGGACGATGGAAAACGGGCCGGTCACGAGAAGGCTTGGGAAGACCTTGCGCAGATACGCGTATTGCGCCCTGACCGCCGCGTCCTTCGCTCCTTCGATGGTGCTCCAGAAGGGGGCGGCGATCACGTTCGCGGCCTCCCGAAGCGTCAGGCCCTGCACCCGGACCAGATAATCCAGGATATAGGTTATGACCTCGGTATCGGTCTGAAGGGTACATTTATACCCGAACATTTCGATAAAACGGCGGTTGGCGTCATATGACGAGATCTCGCCGTTGTGAACCACGGAATAATCCAGGAGCGTAAAAGGATGCGCGCCGCCCCACCAGCCGGGCGTGTTGGTGGGATATCTGCCGTGGGCCGTCCAGGAATATCCCTCGTATTCATCCAACCGGTAGAATACGCCCACGTCCTCCGGAAATCCCACCGCCTTGAAGGTGCCCATGTTTTTCCCGCTGGAAAACACGTAAGCTCCTTTCATTTCGGTGTTGATCCTCATCACGGCGCGGCGGACGAATTCTTTTTCATCCAGCTGAAGATGCGCCAGCATGGATTGCAGCGGCGCCACAAAATACCGCCAGATGATCGGCTCGTCGGTGATCTGGGGGATCTTTCGTGTCGGGATCACTTCTGAGCGGACGATCTCAAAGTACTCCTTCAGAAACGCTTCGCAGCTCTTTCTCGTGTCGCGGGTATCGAAAAACAGATGCAGCGCGTAAAAATCCCGGTATTCGGGATAGATCCCGTAGCCCGCAAAGCCGCCGCCGAGGCCGTTGGAGCGCTCGCGCATCGGCTTCATGGCATTGACGATCCCCTCGCCGGTCATCCTGCAGCCTTCCTGGGAAATCACCGCCGCGATTGCGCATCCGGAGGGAATACGCACCATACCTTCTTTCACCATGACGATCCGTTCCTTTCGGGTAATAAAAAAGGCGTCCATCACCGCACGGGTCACCCCCGCACAGTCATGAACGCCTTTGCTCACTTGCACGTATTATACCGCCCTGCCCGCAGTTTGTCAAGACCCGTTTTTCGCAGCGGCCTCTTTTTACAGTTTTTTTCTTCGCCCCGCAAAAACGGGGTTGACAAACGGGATCGGGAGGTGTATAATCCCTTTCGTAAAGGCAAGGGCGTCTTTGAGTGGTTTCACTCGAAGACGCTCTTTTTCCTTTTCCGGCGGGAAAAGGGCGAATCGAATGGAATACGGATGAAAAGGCAAAGGCGTCTTTTGTGTTCTCACGAAAGGTGTCTTTGCCTTTACTCATTTTATCCGGTAAGGAGACAGGAAAATGAGCACCGTATCAGAGTATTTCGGAAGCAAGGTCTTTGACGACCGCGTCATGAGAGCTACGCTCTCGGCGGAGATCTATTCCTCCCTCAGAAAGACGATCGACGAGGGAAGCGAACTGGACATCGGCGTGGCCAACGCCGTGGCGGAGGCGATGAAGACCTGGGCGGTCGCGAACGGCGCGACGCATTTCACCCACTGGTTCCAGCCGCTCACCGGCATCACGGCGGAAAAGCACGACGGCTTCATCACGCCGTCCCCCGACGGCAGCGTCATCATGGAGTTTTCGGGCAAGGAGCTGATCAAGGGCGAACCGGACGCCTCCTCCTTCCCCTCCGGCGGGCTGCGCGCGACCTTTGAGGCGAGAGGCTACACCGCCTGGGACCCGACGTCCTACGCGTTTCTCAAGGGGAAGACCCTTTGCATCCCCACGGCGTTCTGCTCTTACGGCGGGCACGCGCTGGACAAAAAGACGCCGCTGCTTCGCTCCATGGAGGTCCTGAGCAAAGAAGCGCTGCGCATCCTCAGGCTCTTCGGAAACACAAGCGCCAAGAGAGTCGTCTCTTCCGTAGGACCGGAGCAGGAATACTTCCTTATCACGAAGGAGATGTACGAAGCGCGGCCCGACCTGCGCTTCACCGGCAGGACCCTTTTCGGCGCGAAGCCGCCCAAGGGACAGGAGCTGGACGATCACTATTTCGGCGTGATCAAGCCGGGCGTTGCCGCCTTTATGGAGGACCTGAACGACGAGCTCTGGAAGCTCGGGATCCTGGCCAAGACCGAGCACAACGAGGTCGCTCCGGCCCAGCACGAGCTTGCCCCCATCTATACCACCACCAACGTCGCCACCGATCACAACCAGCTGACCATGGAGATCATGCAGAAGGTGGCGGCCAGGCACGGGCTGGTCTGTCTGCTCCACGAAAAGCCCTTCGCCGGGGTCAACGGCTCGGGCAAGCACAACAACTGGTCCAT
>JAEEGL017207690.1_pt1 | contig 16000 bp, 12 predicted proteins | sample 9134231 | NCBI WGS metagenome assembly JAEEGL01 (sample SAMN16246548, study PRJNA631951) | gut metagenome | biome: gut microbiome; feature: rumen; material: fiber-attached | host: Bos | place: Iran: Karaj | collected 2018-10 | reverse complement strand
TTTCAAGAGAATATGATGTTAAAGCTGATATTATGTTTGCTTATCAGGGAGATAATTTCGTATTTGATAGTATAGGTAGACAAAAGGTAGATGTTATATTCCTAGAATCTGATACACCAAAGAGTGCATTCGGACTTGATGTATTCCTAGAAAATAATAAATTTAGATTACATTTTGAATGGGATGAATCAATTTATAATATAGAAACAATTAAATCATTTAAGAGATTATATGAGCTTGTATTAAGTGAATTAATGGTTAAGTCTTTAATTAAGGAAATTAATACTTTACCTAAAGAGGATGAAGAATTATATAAGAAGTTTAATGATACTTATGAGCCTATTCCAAATATTACAGTTAATAAGCTTGTTGAAAGAAATGCAGAATTATACCCGGATAGGGATGCAGTAATTGGTTGCAATAGAAAATATACTTATAAAGAGTTTAATGAAGCATGTAATAAGGTTTCAAATACTTTACATGATTTAGGAGTTAAGCTTGAAACTAAGGTTGTAATGTTGATGCCTAGAATCGCAGAGGCTTATGTTGTAAGACAGGGTATTATTAAATCAGGAGGAGCCTTTGTTCCTATTGATCCAAAATATCCTGATGACAGAATTGAATATATTATTTCAAATTCAGAGGCTAAGATTTTAATATCTACTGAAACAATAATAAATGAAAAGAAAAAGCTAATTGAAAATGCAAATATAAAGGCTATTTCAATTGAAGAAATATTAAAATCTAAAAAGATAAAGAATCTTGATTTAGATATTCCACAAACATCACTTGCATATATGATTTATACATCAGGCTCAACAGGTAAGCCTAAGGGTGTTATGATTTCTCATCATAATCTAATAAATTATGTTCTTGATGGAAAGAATATAGGTACATCATTATATAGAGGTATTAAGGGCGATGTAGTTGGATGCTCATTCTCATCATTCTCTTTTGATGCATCATTACAGGAGGAATGTGTTCCTTTAACTCATGGATATACGGCAGTAATCGCATCTGAGGAGGAAATAGAAAATCCTTTAATGCTAGCTAAGACATTAATTAAGAATCATGTTAATATAATGTTTATGACGCCTTCATTCGTTTCTAATTTTATTGATATTAAAGAATTTGTTGAGGCATTAAGAGGCTTCCAGGTACTAGATATGGGTGCTGAGGCTGTCCCAACAGAATTATGTCAAAAATTAAGAGATTTAGGTGTTACAGCAGCTATTTATAACGGCTATGGTCCAACAGAGACTACAATAACTTGTACATATCATAAGGTAACTGATAAGTATGTAACAATAGGCAAGCCATTTGCGAATACTGAATTATATTTACTTGATAAGAATGGTCATATATTACCAATTAACGCTATAGGTGATTTAACTATCGCAGGTGATCAGGTAGGATTAGGATATTATAAGCTTCCTGAAAAAACTGCATCTAATTTCATTGAGATAAACGGAAGAAGAGCATATCGAAGCGGCGATTTAGCTAGATATAATAGTGAGGGTAATATTGAATTCTTTGGTAGACTTGATAATCAGGTTAAGCTAAGAGGTCTAAGAGTTGAGCTTGATGAAATAGAAAAGGTATTAAATTCTTATCCAAATATTACTCGTAGTATTATTATGGTTAAAACAAATAATGTCGATGGTGACTATCTAGCTGCTTATTTCACTGCAAATCAAACAATTGATAAGGATGATTTAACACTTCATATGTCTAAATCATTAACACCATACATGGTTCCTAAGGCTATGATGCAGCTAGATAAAATTCCTCTTACTCCAAATGGTAAGATTGATAAAAAGGCCTTACCTGAAATTGAGGTAAAGAAGGAAACTAGGGATGTTAAGGGTGCTAGAAATGAGCTTGAAAAGAAGCTTCTTGGAATATTTAAGAAGGCACTTAATAATGATAATGTAGGAATTGATGATGATTTCTTCGATTTAGGTGGAACATCACTTTCAGCTAGTAAGGTTGCGATGCTTGCTTTAGGTGAAAATTTACCAATTGCTTATAAGGATATATTTGATTATTCTACAGTATTAGAGCTTGAAAAATACATTAATTCTTTAAATGGTATTGAGACATCTACAAATGATAATGAGGAAGAAGAATTCAATGACCTTGTTTCATTAAAGGATAATATAATAAAGAATGTAAATGATATTAAAGCTGAAAGAGAACTTGGTAGAGTATTATTAACAGGCTCAACAGGATTCTTAGGTATCCATGTATTGAAGGAATTATTAAATCAAAAAATAAATGTCATCACTCTTGTTAGAGGCGGTAAAATTGAACCTAGATTACGATTAACAGGCTTACTTGCGTATTATTTTGATTCTCCACTTGATGAGGAGCTTGATAAATATGTTAAGGTTATTAACGCGGATATAACTAATGAGAATTTATATGATTTATTAAAGGATGAAAAATTCGATACTATCATCAATTGTGCAGCTGTTGTTAAGCATTTTGCCCAGGATGATATTATTGAAAGAATCAATGTTGGTGGAGTTAAGAACCTAATTGAGGTAGCTAGAAAGACAAATGCTAGATTAATTCAAATATCAACATTATCCGTAGCCGGTGAAAATATCGATAACCGCTTTGATCAATACTTTAGAATGAAGGAAAACATGCTATCATTCGGTCAGGATATTTCTAATAAATACGTTCATTCTAAATTTAATGCTGAAAAGGCAATACTTGAGGCAGTAGCTGATGGTCTTGGTGCTAAGATAGTAAGAGTTGGTAACCTAATGGGTAGAAATAGTGATGGTGAATTCCAAGCTAATTCTATTACAAATGGATTTATGAGGGATTTAAAGGGTTATGCAACATTAGGTAAATTCCCAGTAAATTCAATGGACGCTGAGGTTGATTTCTCACCTATTGATGAGGTAAGTAAAACAATATTATTACTCGCAAAAACAAATTCAAAATTCACTGTATTCCATAGTGCTAATTCACATATGGTTCAGATGGGTGATATTATCTATATGATGAATGAGCTTGGCTTTGATATTAAGGTTGTTCCTGATGAGGAATTCATTAATTCAATGAAGGAAATGATGCAGGATGAAAAGAAGAATATGCTAATATCTTCACTAATATCTTATTCATCAAGTGATAATCATACACATTCATTCATATTAAGTGATAATGAATTCACTAATAAGGCTCTATATCATCTCGGATATAAATGGCCTATTACAGATTCAGATTATTTAAGAAAAGCTATTGAATCTCTTATGACATTAGGATTCTTCGAAAGGACTGATATCTAATGTTTGAGAGAAATGCAAAGCTAATAAATAAGAAGTTTTATCAGTATTTAATTCCATCTATATTAACTATATTTGCTATGCAAATAGCGTCATTATTAGATGGAATAATAGTAGGTAATTTATTAGGTAATGATGCCTTGAGTGCTACATCATTAGTATTACCAATATTGTTTATCGTTCAAACACCAGGACTTGCATTAAGTGTTGGTGGTGCTATAGTAGTAGGAATATTACTTGGTAAGCGTGATATAGCTAAAGCTAATAAGGTATTTTCAGCATGCTTTATATATGGTGTATTAATCGCTGCTATATTTGCAGCACTTGCACCACTAATATCAATGCCACTTGCTAATTTATTCGCAAGCTCACTTGTTGATTATTCATATGAATATATATTTATATATTTGGTAACTGACCCAATCGTAACTGTTGCAATGCTTCTTGCATCATTCATGATGGTTGATAATAATCCTAGATTATCATCATTCTTTAATATATTCTCGATGTCAGTTAAGATTGGCTCAATGTTCTTATTTATTTTAGTATTTAATATGGGTATGTATGGGGCTGCACTTTCGACTGGCTTTGGTTATTTAGTAGGATTTTTATTATTAATAATATATATTCGTTCCGACAAGAGATTGCTTAAATTCACATTCAAAATAAAAGGAACATTTGGTGATTTAAAGGATGCTCTAAAGGCATCCTCAGCCACAGCTATTAGTTATATATTAATGGCTATACAAATGTGTATTATCAATATCGTAATTAGTAATGTAATAACTGATCAGCTTGATATTGTTATATTTGGACTTGTAGCGAATATGATATTTGTTTTCGATTTATTCTCGGGTGGAATAATTGGATTAATACCTACTATTTGTGGAATATTATATGGTGAGAAGGATATGTTCTCACTTAAATCAGTGGTGAGAAAAATTTACATATTAAATTTGATAGTAACTGCTGTTTTAGTTTTATTAATATTAGCAATTCCTAATGTATACTCAGCAATGTTTGGATTTACAACTGAAGATCCTACGGAGATGGGAAGAACTACTTTAATGATAAGAATATATTTAATTTCGTTTATTCCATATGAAATAAATAAATTTTCAACAAGCTATTATCCAGCAGTAGAAAAGAATATTCCTTCATATGTTACGGTATTCCTTAAGGAAGCCATTTTAGTAATTCCTTTAAATGTTATATTAGTTAATACTAATGGATTATTAGGCTATGTAATAGCTCAAGCAATTACTCAAACCCTAACTGTAATAATTACCTATGTATTTGTTATTTTATATGGTAAAATTAAAAATAAGGGTAGTGGAATATTTTTGTTTGAAAAAATTGAATATGAATCATATGATATATCAATAGATAATAACCTTGATAATGCTTCATTAATTTCAAAGGAGATTACTGATTTTGCACTTAACCATAACGCATCAAATAGAAGTGCCCAAATCATTGGACTAGCATCAGAAGAATTTGTTTCTAATATTATCACCTATGGATATAATAAAAAGAATAAACAAAATTATATCGATGTTAATCTAAAGATAATTGATGATAATATGATACTTAGAATTAGAGATGATGGATTACCATTTGATCCAACTAAGTATGAGGCTGATGAGGAAATAGAATATAATACTAGTGGTATTAATATGATTAATAAGCTAACTAACAAGGTATCCTATATGAGAGTATTAAATTTAAATAATACTGTTATTGAAATGAGTATGGAAGGTGTTAATAATGGAAATAGTAGTGAAGCATGAAATTGAATTAATATTTGAGCTAAAGGGAAGACTAGATACTCAAACATCTGTAGAGCTTGATAAGAGCTTTAAGGAACAAACAATAAATGAGCATGTAGTAGTATTAGATTTTAAGGAGCTTGAATATATTTCATCTGCAGGCTTAAGAGTAATACTTGCAATAAAGAAATCATTAGATTCAATGAGTAAAACTTTAGAAATACATAATATTAATGATGTAGTAAGAGAAGTATTTGCTGTTACTGGCTTCATTAATGTTTTAAACATTAAGTAAAAAGACCCTATTAGGAATTCCTAATAGGGCCTTTCGTTTAATTAAGCAATTTTTGCTAATGTGAAACGAGAATAATCGTTTGCTACGTAAATTGAATTCTTACCGTTAGTGATAACATTCTCGATTTGTAATTCTGAATTTGTAATTAACTTTTCTAGGTACTTATATGCGCTATCATAATCCTTGAAAGCTTTAGCCTTAATTGGATAGCTATTGATTGTACCAGATATAATATATGAAAAACTCATAATAATGCACCTCCTGCTTTCTATATCCGGCTATATATTACACCCGTATTTTTAGATGTAAATATGAAAAACGCTCTCAAAATTTTCAGAAAATGTTTACATTTATTTTCATAAGCAAAGATAGCGCTTTTATGAGAGTTACACCTCTCAAAATACTATAAAAAACACTCAAAAAATGCTATAATTTCACTAAAGTGAAATAAAACAGGAGATATTATGGAAGCTAGTAGAAAAAAAATATTCATCGGAATATTGCTACAAGCCCTATTTATAGGGTATTATATTTATCAAATAATTCATTACAATGGTGTAAATGATAAATTATTTATTACTTACATTGTTTTCGCATCTGTAGAGGTAGCGTATTTAATTTATTGCATAATTGTATTGATAATAGGTAAGAATCCAAATAATGATCTTTGGGTTGTTTTGAGGCTCATCAATTATGGGCTTAAGGTAGCCACCATAATTATTAACCTTGTTGATTTATTTAGTAACAATAATGAATTCCTTGTTATATTTGGTGGTATAGCATTTAATATATTATTATTCATAATATTGCTATTACAAATATTAGTTGATTCATTTATGCTATTATTACGTGTACTTGAAAATGATGATACCAAGGATAAGAAGATTGGTATTGGAGTATTATGGTTTATATTTAATCCAGCGATGATTCTTTTATATTCATATTATACTGCTAGAGTATATAATGGATTTAACTGGATAGTAGTATTAAATATAATAGTAGCTTTAATGTTCGTATTTAATTTATTCTTATTCCTTAAGAATTCATGGCTAAGTGTATTCTTTATATTTATCGCATTCGTAGTTGGTATTATTAATTATTTCAATTATGCTAATATGCCTTCATGGGAACTATGGATTCATATTCCTGTTTCAATATTATTATTCGCAACAGGTATAGTTACTGGATTTAAGAAATTGTTTGTGTGAGGAAATATATGCAAATTAGAAAATGTGAAATTAGCGATATAGAAAATGTTGCTAATTTTTATGATGAGGTAATTATATATCTTGATAATCATATAAATTATCCTAAATGGGAATATAGGATATATCCATCAATTATTAGTGTTAGAGCTATGACTATGGAGGGATATCAATATATTGCACTTGATGATAACGATAGTATTATTGCTTCATTTGTTCTGAATAAGGATCCTGAGGGTAGCTATCATAAGGCTAAATGGGGTAAGGATATTAATGATTTTATGGTAATACATGCATTTGCGGTTCGACCAGATTTAGAGCATAAGGGATATGGCACAAAAATACTTAAATTCTGTATTGATACGGCTAAGGAACAGGGTATGGATGGTATGAGGCTTGATGTTGTACCTACCAATTATCCTGCCAAGGCTTTTTACGAAAAGAATGGATTTAAATATGTATGTGATATAGATTTAGATAGAAATATAGATAGAGTACCTGTATTTTCATTATATGAATTATATTTTTAATGGGAGTTGATTATAGTGACTAAAGATATCGTTAATGGAATAATAATATTCTTAGCATTAGTAATTCCACTTGCTGGTGTATTTATAATGTGTCTAACAGATAGATTTGTTGATAAGAGAAGAAAAAGAATATATATATCTTCAGTATTATTAGTATTAGTTCTTATTTTTCAGAATTATAGTGAATATTATTTAATAGAATATGCTATTAATGTTAACGCAAGATTATTTATTTCATTATTAGGATATATAATTAGACCAATAATAATTACATTATTTATTTTCCTTGTATGTCCAGAGAAGAAACACATCATCGCTAATGTATTACTTGTTGTGAATTTCTTGGCTTATACAACAGCCTTTTATTCAAACTGGTGTATTGGATTTACACCTGATAACCATTTCTATGGTGGACCATTAAGATATTCATGCTTGGTAATAAGTATTATTTTACTTTTATATCATATATATGTTGTAGTGATGGAATTTAGGAAGGAAAAGAAAAGAACATTATTAATTCCTATGATATTAACATCATTGGTTGTAATTGGTATTATTCTTGATATGATTGGATATTATCCTGATACACATAGAGTTGATTATATAACTATTATGATTGTTTCAACTACTGTATTTTATTATATTTGGCTACATATCCAGTTTGTTTATAGACATGAGAGTGATTTGCTTGCTCAACAAAAAATACAAATTGCCCTATCACAAATAAAGCCACATTTTATTTATAATACCCTAAATGCTATCCAGGATATTGATGGTATGCCAACTGAGGCACAAAATGCGATTGTTGATTTCTCTAAATATTTAAGAGAGAACCTAGATTTCCTAACTGCCTCAAATATGATACCTTTTAGTAAGGAGCTTGAGCATGTTACTAAATATGTAAATTTGGAGAAGCTTAGATTCCAGGATAAGATAAATGTTGTATTTGACATAGGGGTATCTGATTTCTTGATTCCATCATTAAGCCTACAAATGATAGTCGAGAATGCAGTTAAGCATGGTATAACTAAAAAATATGAGGGTGGTACTGTTAAGGTAACATCATATGAGAAGGATGATAAGTATTTTATCATTGTAGAGGATGATGGTGTTGGCTTTGACGTTAATAAGGTTATAGGAGATAATCATTTAGGCTTTAAGAACTCAAGAGAAAGATTAAGACATTTCGTTAATGGTGATTTAGTTATCGAAAGTGAAATAGATAAGGGCACAAAGGTAACAGTAATTATTCCTAAGCCAAAAGGAGAATAGTATGAAGGTAATTATAGTTGACGATGAGAAGCATGCAATAAATACACTTAAAAGAAATCTTATAGGCTTAGTTGATGAGGAAAACATTACTACCTTTGATAGAAGTATTAATGCCTTAGAATATGTTAAGAATAATGATGTTGATGTTGCATTCTTAGATGTTGAAATGCCTGAAATGAATGGTGTTAGTCTAGCTAAGGAAATAAAAAAATATAAGCCTAAGGCTAATGTTATATTCTGTACAGGCTATTCAGAATATATGCAGGATGCTATAAGGCTTCATGCAAGTGGCTATTTATTAAAGCCATGTGATAAGGAAAAGGTAAAGGAAGCACTAGATGATTTATTATATCCACTAGATCCTATTAAAAATCATTTTTATGCTAAAACATTTGGTAACTTTGATTTTTATGTAGATGGAGTACCACTTAGATTTTCACGCTCTAAATCAAAGGAGCTACTCGCTTATCTAATAAGCCTAAAGGGCGCTACAGCTAATAGAAAGGAAATATCTGCAATATTATTTGAGGATGAATATAATTTAAAAACTCAAAATTATTTAACAAAGATATTTAAGGATTTAATAGAAGCACTAGAGACTGTAGGTGCTAAGAACCTAGTGAAGAAGGGCTATAATACCTACTGGGTTGATGTTAGCCTATTTTCATCAGATTTATTTGATTATACAAATGGTGATCCACAGGCAATCAATGCCTATACAGGCGAATTTATGACCCAATATGAATGGGCATATTTAGATTAAAAATAATCCACAACTATAGTTGTGGAAATTTTTTTTAAAAATTTTGTCATATGTGTCACATGTTTGTCCCATCCTATATGCTAGAATATGTGTGATCGTGAGCGAGATAGCTTACTTTCAGGGAGGTAGAATTATGGAAAAGGATTTAATTGTTATTGCCAAAAGAGAAGATGCTAGTAAGAACATCTATGGTGCATTATCTACATTTTTATTATTCAGTGCGTTCTTGTTGATGGATATTATATTCTATGTAAAAGATAAGCAAGTATGGCAATTAGTAGTATTAATAATATCTGCAGTTATTGATGGATTTGCAGTATTAGCATTATTGTTTTCATGGTCAAATTACAATTATGCTAAAAAAATATTAAATACTCCTCTTATAACATATGATGGAAATAAGCAGGTTTTCATTGTTACGGATTGTATATATCATAAGGAAATGGAAATCAAAAAGGATGATGTTATAGAAATTAAGACAGCCGAAAAAGGTGACACCTACTTATGGTACAAAAAAGAGGAAAAGAAGACTTCAACATTTATTGGATACTCAAATAAGTGTAGTGAGGATTTAATAAATAATGAACTTCAAAAATATAAGAATTTATATTGTTAATTAAGGAGAGAGAAAATGAAAAAATTAAAATTGTTAAGTTTAGGAGCAATCACATTAGCTGGTATAGCAGCAGTTACTCTAACATCATGTTCTAATAATAATCTATATGATATATATGGTATTGGAACTACAGGAAAAGTACAAAAGTATGGAAGTGGTAGCCTAGAGTTTAAGAAAAATAGTACTATTCCATATATTAACATCGAGGAAGGAGTTAACTTATTGTCTCTTGTTCGTTCATCTAATCTAGATGACAAAAATTGTGTATTTAGTATTAAAAAAGATGGCAATGATTATGTGTTATCAAATGAAACAGGTGCTAAATGTGTTATTAGTAGTGCAAATCAAACACTAACATATGATGATTATGATAAATTTACAAATGTAATTAAGGATCCTCAAAAGCCATTATCAATACTCACATTAAAGAAGGATAGTAAGGCTATTAAGTTAATTGATAATCAATACACTCCTGGTAAGCAGGTAGTAGTAGATTTAAAGCCTTATACAAGACTTGATATTTATGAGAATGACGGAAAGTGCTATTTACCTTTAAGCGTATTTAATAGTGTGCTATTCAATACATTTGAAAATATGAGTTTAGCATATAATGGTAAGAACTTATTTTTTATACCTGGTGATTCATTAACAGTAAAAAGTAGTTTAGGACCTGTGTTAACAGATTTAGGTGAAAAATTCCGTGAGGGTGCAACTACAACATATACTCAGGAGTATGCAGAATATTATTATCAATCAGTATGCTTAGATTTTGATTATGTATATGGTCTAAAGGAAAAATTTACTTCATTCGATAAATTTTTAACTGATGGTGGTTGGAAGAATTATTTAATTTCTACAGATCCAAAGCAGGTAGATAATTATACACATATTGCTTTATCATATTTAAATGATGGTCATACAGCTTTATCAGATGTTTCAAACATGTATGAATACGGAACTGATCACATAGATAGTACAGAAAAAGTATATAAGCCAAAATTTGAATGGCTTGATAATTCTGAAAAATTCGCTAAAACAAAAAGTGATGCAGGTATAACTGATGGTATCGAATATAAGAATGATACAGCATTTGTTACATTCAAAAAATTTAGTGATATAGATGAAAACAAATTATATAGTTTAAATAATAAAAAAGATGATGATGATTTCACTGGTTCTGATGGTAAGCCAGGCTTAGATTTTGATTCTCTTTTTGGAACAGAAACTAATACAGCAGAGTTATTTAGTAAATTATATAGGGAATTAACAACTACATCTCATAAGGATACTACAAAAAATATAGTTGTAGATTTATCAGCAAATGATGGTGGTTCAGCAGATTCATTAATTTATTCTTTATCTGTATTAATTGGAGATGTATATTTTGATATGACAAACCCACTATCTGGTGGTCATAATCATCAAACATATAAAGCTGATATGAACCTAGATGGTAAGGTTGACAGTCAAGATAAATGCTTAGCTGATTGGAATTACAATATTTATTTCGTTAATTCAAAATATTCATTTAGCTCAGCAAATGCAATGCCAGTTGTTGCAAAGATAAATAGACCAAATGTTGTTATGTTAGGTGAAAAGACTGCTGGTGGTCCATGTGCAGTTAGACATAACACAACACCACTTGGTAATGTTATAGTTTCTTCAAGCTTAAATACAATATCAAAGCTTGAAAATGGTAGATATGTAAATATTGATGGTGGAGTTCCAGCTGACTTCCCATTAACAGAAGCACAAATGAACGATAGAAATTATATAGTTCAAAATATAAATAGCTGGAAATTAAATTAAGGGACAAAAGGAAGATATTTTAAAATGAAAAAGGTTGGTAGTATTTTAGCAGGAGTTTTATTATGTTTTACATTTATTTGGGTATTAGCATCATGCTCAGGATCAAAGGTATCACAAGCATATGCAGATCAAATTAATAATGGTGTAACAAACAAAACATATGTAACTTATGATACAGCAAAGAAGGAATTAGGTAAGGAGTGTAATGATTTCACACTTGGTGGAGATGGTTATATGTTCGCAATAAAGGGTTATGAAAGCCTTGATAGTGAAGGATCATTCATGAAGCTTTTATCTGGTGATGAAAACAAAAAGTATCAATTAATTCTTATCTTATGTGCTGATAACAATTGTGTTAATGCACAATATTTTGAAGGCTCAGGTGCAGAGGTTTCTGCCAAATTAGATAAAGTAATTTCACTTTAATAATATATAAAACTCCTTAATTTATTTGAGGAGTTTTTATGAGGAGTAGATTATGAGGATGAAGAAATGTTTTGTATTTTTAGGTTTAGCATTGTCTTTCTTATCACTTGTTTCATGTAGTAGTAATAGTTCTGAAAGTAAGGATAACTATAATTTAAAAAGTGTGAATGTATATAGGGAAAAATCTAAGATTGATAAAACAATACCTATTAGATATTATGAAGAAACACCAAACGTACCATATATTGGCATTAAAGAGTATTTTAAGGAATTTTACAATACTAATTTAAAATCATTTTCTTATAATGGCTTTGTAACATTCTTTAAGGGTGAAAATGATTATATTAAAATAGATGTTAATAATTCTATACTTGGAATTAAAAGTAACTTTGAGCTTGGTCATCATCCTGATTTTAAGGAAAATACTGATAAGACTTTCCTACATTTAGATTCAGAAAAGTCAACTAAAAAGCAGTATAAGATGATTGATCTAAATAGGTATGAAATGAGAACATATGCCAAGCATAATGAGGTCTATGTGCCATTTGGATTACTTAATAATCTATATGGTGGAATAGAAGGATATAATATAGCTTATAATGGTAAAGATATTTATGTTCTCGACCATTATGGTGAATTATCTAATGGTGAGGCACGTGGTGAACAATATTTCGCTGATACATACTATAGTGAATATTCAACTGAAAAGGATAGATATCAAGATTTAGCTAGATATACATATAATCAGCTATGCTTTACATTTGATAATTTAAGAGGTTATACAACACAGTTATTATTTGGTGATAATAATTTAGTTTCATTAGGATTAGATTCATTACTTGAAACATATTATCCTGGTATAAAGCAATATTTATTATCAACAAAGAAGAGTGATTACGAAAAAGGTTTATTACTGTTATTTGCTGGACTTTCTGATGGAGGACATACTGGTTTAATATCAAAAGAACCACCATCACTAAAGTATTTAGATGAGTTAAAGCAAAAGCCAGAATATAAAACACTAATTGACACTGTTTTAGCTTTCGATCAGGAAACTGTTTCAAGACATAATTTATTATATGATGCAAAGGCTGTTGCATTTAATGATTATTATGCCAAAGATATAGCAAGATATAAATATAATAACGAATATAAAACTGCTTATATATCATTTGATTCATTTATAATTGATACAAAGCTATGGGATCAATATTATAAGGGAGATAAAACAAAGCTTCAGGAACTTGAAAATGGTAATGATTTTAAGGATACTTATGCATTTGTTAGAAAATCACTATATCAAGCAAAGGCTGATGGAGCCCAAAATGTAGTAATTGATTTATCTACAAATGGTGGTGGTTCAAACAATGCAATGCTTGGAGTATTCTCATTATTAAATGGTGCAAAGGCAGTAGATAATCATAATAATACTATTGATAATACACGTAATTCTAAATATTACACAGTAGATATTAATCTTGATGGTAAATATGATGATGCTGATGTAGAGGAAGCAAAGAAATTTAATTTCAATATTGTTGCTTTAACAAGTAGAAGCTCATTCTCATGTGGTAATTTATTACCATCATTAATGAAGGAAAGAGGCTACAAAATAGTAGGTGAGAAATCACGTGGTGGATCTTGTGCTGTAGCTAAGGAAGAAACAGCTGATGGATTTATTTATAATAGATCATCATATTTCTGTTTATGCGATAGCCAGGGTAGAAATATTGATAGTGGTGTAGATTTAGATTTAAATTTAGTAGAGGTAACAAATGGTACTAAAAATGTATCTAAATTCTATGATTATAAGACTATTGCACAATATCTAAATTCACTTAAAAAATAAGTTTCTTAATGAATAATACATAGAAAAAAGAACCTAATAATTCAAGATAATGCGACTAGAATTATAATAGGTTCTTTTTGTTTAGATTCTAAAAATATTGATAATATTATTTAAGTTATTTATAATTAAATAAATAGGTTAGCGAGGAAAGATAATATGAAGCATTTAAAATCATTGCTGTTAAAGATTAAGGCAAAGAAAACATTAAAAACATATCAAAGTCCATTATTAGTAACGATAGTAACATTATTGGTTATTAACTTTATAATACTTATTATTGGTTCAGTTATCGCATTAATTATTGATAATAATTTATACAATCAGGCTAATTTTAATGGTAAATATTTAGAAGCATTTGTTACTAGTATTAAGTGGATGATTTCTCCTAATACTATAATGAATTATAAAACTCATGAAAACTTGGAGCTTTTAGTTTTAGCTGCTGTTATAGTGGTAGTGGAAATGGTGTTATTCTCTGGTGCTATTGTCGCTATGGTAACTACATCACTTAGAAATTTTATAGATAAGAAATCTAAGGCCAAAGGCAAAATATTAGTTGATAACCATTTTGTTATTTTAAACTGGAATTCTAAGGTTCCTGATATGATATATAACCTAATGCTTAAAGGATTTAAGGATAATATCATTATATTATCTAATCAAAACAAAGATTTTATTGAGAATGAAATAAAGTCATTATTATTAACATACGATATTAATACAAAAGCTAAAGCTAATTTAATAGTTAAAGAGGGGGATTCGCTACTTAGAAGTAATCTCGAGGATATCTCAATTGAAAAGGCAAAATATATTTGTATTATGGCTAGAGATGATATGTATGATGGTGATGATGATAATATTATTAATTCAGATTTATTAAATCTTAAAATTGTATTAAGATTAGGGTCATTTGATCTTAATGAGAATTCTCAAATATTAGTTGAAACTGATTCTAATATAACAAGAGGTCAAATAGAAAATTTAGCATATACGGTATCATCATTAAAAAATAAAAAGATTATACCAGTATCATTCAATAAAAAGATTGGACAAATCATTGCTCAATCTATTGTTTGTCCTGAAATGTCACAAATATATTTAAAGCTATTCTCATTTGAGGGTGCTGAATTCTATTCGATAGATACTAAAGAAACAATAGAGGAGCATTTAAAGATGCATAATAATTCTATTGCAGTATCTAAGCTTCATAAGCTATTTATATTAGCTGATAATAAGAAGGATGATTTATTAGTTAGAGAAAAGCCCTATATTTGTAGTAAAAAGCTAGAAACAATAGAGCCTGTTAAGGATGATAAATTTACTATTTTTATGATTGGTGATAATAGTAAGAAGGAATATATTTTAGATAACCTTGAAAGAAGTAAGGAATCAGAATTATTAGATTTTGATTTGAAGATATATCATAAGAACGAAAATGATAAGCTTATTAATGATATTAAAGAAACTACAGGTGAAAAGAAGGTGTTAATATTATCAGATGATAATGTAGGAATGGAATCGTATGATGCAAATGTATTTGTTTCATTAATTGAATTATCAAAATCATTCCCTAAAAGAGATAATATTACATATATTACAGAGCTATTAGATTCTAGAAATCTATCAAGTGTTCAGGATTTTAATATTAAAAATACAATTATTTCTAATAAGATGATGAGCTTATTAATCACTCAGCTTGTTATGAATGATGATTCAAAGAAGTTCTTTGAAAAGCTACTTACAACTGATAGCTCTGATTCAACTTCAGATTTTGATATTGCAGTAACTAAGGTTAATAATTTAGTTAAGATAGAGGATAAGCTAGAATTTGAATCTAAGGCTGAATTATTACAAACATTCTATAATACATTTGATGGTAAAAATATATTAATTGGTATATTAAAGAACAATGAATATATTTATTTGAATAAAGATCAGGATAAAAAAGAGAAGATTATTATGGAGCCATCAGACTCGTTCATATATTTTAAATATTAACTAATGAATAAAAAAATGTTATAATTAGTAAAAGACAGGAGGCGATTTTATGACTAATTTTCAAGTCTATAGAAAAACATTATTGTTTTCTATTGTCGAATTTTTAATTGGGCTAGTAGCCCTAGCAATTCTAGTTGGTTGTTGTACAGCCGGATTCTTTATTATGAAT
>JAEEGL016984074.1_pt1 | contig 16000 bp, 13 predicted proteins | sample 9134231 | NCBI WGS metagenome assembly JAEEGL01 (sample SAMN16246548, study PRJNA631951) | gut metagenome | biome: gut microbiome; feature: rumen; material: fiber-attached | host: Bos | place: Iran: Karaj | collected 2018-10 | reverse complement strand
GTCGCACGCTGTCGACGGTTGCCTCGGGGGCGCCATCTTGGGTGAACAGCGACACAAGACCCTTGCTGACGGGGCGCTCGCCCAACAGGGGAATGTCCTCTATACTCATCTCTGGCAAGCTGTCGACGTTATTGCTGTTGGCAAGGAATCGTTTCACCTGCTCGCGCAGCTGGACGAGGTCGGTGGGCAAGCGGTCGTCCACATATTCATATGTCTCTCCCGGCGGTGGTGGCGGCGGTGGGGTGTTGATGAAATCGTGGGTGAGGCAGAGGGTCCCCGTGGAGTCTACCCACACGGCCATAAGGTTGCGCCAGCGGATTTCAAAGCATACGTCAAATGACATGCTGTCGTCCGTCTGCATCAGCGTAGTGTCGAGGCAGTGCGTTTCATGGTGTGCGCCACAGGCCGTCAGCAGGATGGCTGCCAAACTGAGTAGAATAGTGTTTCTCATAGGCTGCGTAGCCATTTGATTTCTTCGGCCCAGCGCATTGGGTCGGGGGTCTCGAGGATGATGGGCATGTCGTCGAACCACGGGCGGTTGTTGTTCACGGTCAGTTCCTGCAGGAAGGGTAGGGTGTCAGGGTGTAATCTATTCATAATAAGTGATTTTGCGTGTGGTAATACAAATTCCTTCGGTGCGTGTCAGCCAGTTGCCATGATTGTCGTAGGTGTATTCGTAGTGATGGTATTCGGTGGTGCCATCCGAGTCAGTGCGTTGATACTCGGTTATATCTCCGAGAAGGTTGCGAGAGTATATGATTTCGCGGGTAAAGTTGTCATTTTTGAGGACAAACTTAGTGAGATTGCCTTGGTTGTCATATTCAAAGATGTTGGAATAATAACTGCCGCTCCTTGTAACAAGATGTCCTGCACGGTTGTAGGTGTAGAATGTGGAATCCTCATTTATTTCTTTTTCCATAATGATGCGGCACAGTTCGTCGCACTGTATATGCGCTGTGTCCTCTGTCCGTTGGTCTACCTCGTAGTCGTAGTAGTTGTGGCGGACAGCTTCCAAACAGCCGTCTGCCGTATAATGATAGAACAAGCGTATGGTGTCCTCCCAGTTCCAGCATATCACCTCTGTCAGCAAGCTGCCGGAGTAGATGTATCTTTCGTAAGGGTATTCTGCATGCCAAAGGCTTTTCTGTTCCAGCAGTCGGCCGTTCGGGTCGAAGTGCAGATAAAGTGTGTCATCCCGGAGCTCCTCGCCATCAACGTAGTATATCTCCACCTGCTCCAACTCTTTGACAGAACCGCGCAGCCCTTCGGTGGCAGTGGTTATTGGAGCATAATCTGGATTCACCATGAACTGCGCTTGCGTACCGGCTGTCGCCAGCAGCAGGGCCGCCAGAATGATGTGTTTTATTCTTCGCATATCGTTTCAGTCATTTTGTTTAGTGTGAGACATTCTTGTCGGGTGAGGGCTAGGGTGGCGGAACGGTCGGGCCAAGGGGCAAGGATAAGGAGGTCGCCACGAGAGCAGGCCTCGATGAAGGAGCCACCGGGCTTAGTAAATGGTGTGATATTATTGGGCGAGAGGAAGATGAGCGGCAGCTGTGCATCAAGGGCGGCACGCATGACAGCTTTCTCTCCTTCGCTGATGGCAGGCGAGACCAGCACGGCTCCCTGTCGGGCTTGCGAAAGGAAGTAGTCCACCTTGGTGGCAATCTCTTCTTTGGTGAAGCTCCGTGAGCACTGCACTTGGAGTTTCCAAGGCCGTTGCAGGAGAAAGCGGTTGCCGATGGCAGCGTAGGTCTGTCCGGCAAGTTGTAAGCCGAAGTGGACGCGGAAAAGGTCGGGATGTTCGCGTTTAGCTAACAGGCGACGAGGGTTGTCGTCGAGGTAGTCTATCCAGCGTTGCAGCTGGCCCTCGCGCAGCAGTAGGCGGTCGTTGTAGTTTCGTTCGAAGAGGAGGCCTTTCTCATGGCCAGTATGCTTTTGTCGCTGTCCTGAATGTTGCAACATTGTTGCAACACCCCCAACTATCAGCTTCCGGTATTCCTTGTTGCAGCCAGTCTTAAAGCCTTTGAGCACGATGCCCAGGTGGTTGTCCATCTCCCTCTGCACAAAGAGGATGCCGTGCAGATGGTCGGGCATCATCTGTAGCTTTATCAGTTTTATCTCCGGGTAATGCTCAGATATGGACTGCCAGCACCGCACCACGGATTTCCCCAGCTCCGACAGCACCATGCGTGGTGCACCTGTGCTGCCGGGTTCGGCATTGCTGTGTCCCGCTACGTCGCCGAAGAGTTTCCGCCGCCCTTCCGTCACCAGTGTCACCATGTACATGCCGCGCTGGCTATAGTCGTGGTCGAGGCAGCGGCGCTTCATCGACGGCTGCCGCTCTCCAGCGTATGCCTTCTGTTGCTCAAAGGTTTTCCTGTCCATGCTTTCTGTGTTTTGTATGTTGCAACATATGTTGCAACACACGTAACGGCTACAGGCTCCGCAGCCATTTGATCTCCTCGGCCCAACGCATTGGGTCGGGGGTCTCGAGGATGATGGGCATGTCGTCGAAGCGGGGGTCGTGCATGAATCGCGAGAAAAACTCTTTTCCGAGGAAACCTTCGCCCAGCACCTCGTGGCGGTCCACATGGCTGCCGGCATTCTTCTTGCTGTCGTTGAGGTGGATGGCGCGGAGGTACTGTGGGCCTATCAGGCGGTCGAATTCCTCGAAGCAGAACATGTAGCCCATCTCGGTCGAGAGGTCGTAGCCGGCGGCAAGGGTGTGGCAGGTGTCGATGCAGACACCCACGCGGCTCTTGTCGTCAATGCCGGCGATGATGCGTGCGATGTGCTCGAACTTCCAGCCGAGGTTGGTGCCCTGCCCGGCGGTGTTCTCGATGACGGCTGTCACGCCCTCGGTCTTGCTGAGAGCCAGGTTCACCTCGCGGGCTATCTGGTCGAGGCATTCTTCCTCGCTGACCTTGTTCAGGTGGCTGCCAGGGTGGAAGTTGAGCATCGTGAGGCCCAGCTGCTGGGCGCGCTGCATCTCGTCGAGGAAAGCGGCGCGGCTCTTTTGTAGCGTCTCCTCGTCGGGCGAGCCGAGGTTGATGAGGTAGCTGTCGTGTGGCAGCACCATCTCGGGCTTGAAGCCTCTGTCAATAAGTAAAGCCCGGAAGCCGTCAATCTCCAGTTTCGGCAGCGGCTTGCTCACCCAGCTGCGCTGGTTGCGTGTAAACAGAGCGAAGGCGTTGGCCCCGATGGCCTCCGCATTCAGTATGGCGTTGCCCACGCCGCCGCTTGCGCTCACATGAGCACCGATAAATTTCGTCATAGGTCTTCTTTCTTTGAACGTTAATTACCAGTAATTGACCGTGAATTATCGTGAATTAATTTAACTGCAAAGTTACATATTTTTGTCGAGACAACAAAATTAATTTGGCCAGGTTGTTGTATTGCAGCTGATTTAAAGGGGAATGGCTGGCCATAATCTCCATAGGGACGGTAATGATTGACCGAAATAAATTGAGCCCCGTGGGAGCGATACGCACCTACGGGGCTCAAAAGGTATGGTATTTTGCCGATGCTATCCTATCGGTTTCGGGCGGACACGGCACCGAAGTTTCTCCGGTGGAGAACGCACGCCCGAAGGGTCCCTACGGCAATGATCGCTATCACGCCGACGGCGCCCAGGAGCCACATCCACCAATGGCTGGCTTTCCGGGGGGCGTCGATTTCGGCGAAGGGGTCTTCGGCGCTGAGGTATTTGCCGTCGGCAATCAACTGCAGAGCGTACTCAAGCATCACGTCGGTCTCGCCGTCGGCACCCATAATCACTTCGTTGTAGGTCAACGGCAACTCATAGTCGGGCAACAGTCCGCGGCCCCAAGGCGTGCGTTCGCATACCGTGGTGTCGAAGACCACCTTGACCATAGGGATGGAGACGGTGCGTCTGGTGTTGGGCAGGATGATTTGTGCCAGCTCGAATGCATTGATGAAGTGGTAGGCCGAGCCGGTCTCGCGACCGACGCTGACGCCGCGGCGGTTGCGGACCAGCACGGCGGGGAAGACCGTGGCGCAGGAGAGCGATTTGCCGTTGGTGAGGACGTAGACGCGCCCGGTGTACTGGTGGCTGCTGTCGGGCATGATGCAGCTGCAGGTCTTGTCTTGGTCGAAGCAATAGTAGCCCTGCTTGCCATCCACCTGGATGTATTCGGTGAAGAGAGTGTCGTTGTTGGTGTGGTTCTCGCTGTATTCCAGAGTCTCGAATCCGCATTTTTTCTTGACATATAGATGGCTGCCGCGCTGACGGTTGAGGGGCTGTTGCGCGAAGCAGGCAAGGATTTTGTTCATCTTGTCGGAATCGCCGCCTGAGTTGTTGCGCAGGTCTATGATCATGTTCGGTGCTTTGCAAGCCCCAATCCATTGTTTCAGGTGCTCCAGATCCTCGTCAAGGATTGTGAACGTGCGTATGGAGAGGTAGGCTGTCGAGTCGTCAAGCTGGCGTGTTACGTAGCTGCTGTCCATCTCGTCGTTCATGACGTTGATATAGTACCAGTCGCGTATTCTGTAGGAGGGGGTGCCCTCCGAGTGGAATTCTACTGGAATCCTTCTGAAGGGGATGTCGACCTCTTCACCGTCGTCGAAGACTACGTGACTCTTTGATGTGGCGGTGGCGTCCTTGTTCAGAAGCGGATATCTGAAGCTCAACATGACGTTGTCTTCCTCCAGCATGCTTTGGACATTTAGGTCGTATAGGTTTTGGTATTGGTGTGTCTGTCGGGCATAGTCGCGAGCCTCCATGCCGTCAATGCTTTTCACTATGCGGCCCCTGTATTTCTCGAATCCTTTGCCAGCCATCAGCACGCGCATTGTGTCGTCGCACCATGTGTAAAAGAATACAGGACCATAGGCGTCGAACATCTTCTTCTTCAATCTGTCGGGTAACAATGCCACATGGCTGTCGTGGAGCAGGTGGGTGAATCGTAACAATGGGTCGACCAAAGCCATATGGGTGGGTTGTGTTACGGATTGGCGCAACACTTCCATGCTGTCGTGAAAAGCTTTGTCGCTCATTCGCTCATTCAGTGAAGGGTATAGCTCCAGGACAGCCTTTTCCAGCACGGTGAGGTCTTCGCGCATTTTGTCGGCAGGCATCGGGTCGTCGCGCTCTTCGATGTCGAGATGGAATTTGCTCTCCACACCAAACGGCGACAAGGGGTCGTCAGCCACATGGCTTGGAAGTGAAACGGCGATTAACAACGAGGGCTTCGGTATGCCTTTATACGAATATGCCAGCGTCCCCAGAGTGTCTCCGGCCTTGACGGTCTGCCCCATCTTGAACTTATAGTCGCCATTGAGTCCTGCGATGCTGATTTTGCGTCCATCGGCAATTACGATAGTGATATTCCCTGATAAGTAATGGGCGTCGTAATTCGCCTGGAGGTGAATCCTGGCAAGGTTTTCTTTCCAGGTTTGACTGTTGTCGTGGTTAATGGATACTTGAAGACCAAATCTTTGCCAATATAAAATAGATACAGTTTTGATTACCCCGTCAACAGGACTTACGACGATGTCGCCTTCGTTGCCTCCGATAAAAAGATCGCAGCAATTGTATTCATTCTCGATGTGCGAGTTGGGTGCACAGATGATGTTTTCACCCGCCTTGTGGCCTGCCATAGGCCAAGTCCATGTTTGCGCGATACTTCCCGACGGTACCAGAAGCAGAACCGACAGAAAAACTTTCCATGAGCATCCGAACATCATCCGTCTTTCGGATGTCAACACGCTTTTGTTTTCTTTTGTCTTCATAATTATAAAGTGTGTTGTTAAACTAAAATATTAGTCATATAACGGTGTATAAATTGTAATATTGTATAAAAATGAAAAAAAAAGAGCGGCCCATGCGAATGCACGAACCGCTCAATTTGTCTTTTGCAGTAAGTATTACGCTTTCAGCAGGAAGTCGATGTTGCTGCGGAGACCGTACTCCTTGGTGTTCTCCATCTTGGTCTTGAAGACTTTCATCTTGTTGGGTTTGCCGATGAGTTTCAGCTTCCCGTCCTCAAGCAGCAAGGCGGTAGCCTCGCGGATGGCGGCGACGGTGGCCTTGGGGTTCACCATGATGTACTCCTTCAGGCGGTCGTCGCGGGTCTCGCCGCCGTGCTTCGGGTCGAAAAAGTCGGTGTAGTGGGGGTTGATCTGGAACGGCACCAGACCCATGCAGTCGAACGAGGCGGGCATCACGATGGGCATGTCGTTGGTGGTGCAGAGGGTGGGACCTGCCACATTCGAGCCGGCGCTCCAGCCCATGTAGGGCATGCCGTCGAAGGCGCGCTGGCGGATGGCCTGCATGAGGCCCGTACGCTGCAACTCGCGGACGAGGTGGAAGGTGTTGCCACCGCCCACGGCCACGCAGTCGGTGTCGTAGACAGCGTTGATGGGCAGTGCCTTGTGGTGTACGGAGGTGAGCTTCACTCCGAACTCTTTGTATACGGCAGCCACCTTGGCCTCATAGGCGTCGTAGCTCTTGGTCAGCCCGTTGGGAGCTAGGCTCACGCCGGCGTAGGGTACGAAGAGCACCTTTTTCACGTTGTGCCGACGGCAGAAGTCGGCAATCATGTCCTTGCACCAGCCGAGGTAAGCCTCGCCGCGCATGGTGCTGTTGCTGATGAGGAGGAGGTTTCTTTTATCCATCTTATAGGGTCTTTAAGGTCCTTAAGGTCCTTAGGGACTTTAAGGTCGTTATTCAAAATCAAGCGTCGATATTCGCGTAGGTGGCGTTGGCCTCGATGAAGGCGCGGCGGGGCGGCACATCGTCGCCCATGAGGAGCGAGAAGATGCGGTCGGCCGAAGCGGCGTTCTCGATGGTCACCTGGCGCAGCTGGCGTCCTTCGGGGTCCATGGTGGTGTCGCGCAGCTGGTCGCTGTTCATCTCACCCAGACCTTTGTAACGCTGCACGTGGATGCCCTTGTCGCCGAATTCCATCAGGGCGCGTTCGCGGTCCTCTTCGGTCCAGCAGTACACCTGCTTGTTGCCCTTCTTGACGAGGTAGAGTGGGGGAGTGGCGAGGTAGACATAGCCGTTCTCGATGAGCTCGGGCATGTAGCGGAAGAAGAAGGTGAGCATGAGGGTGTCGATATGGGCTCCGTCGACATCGGCATCGGTCATGACGATGACTTTGTGGTAGCGCAGCTTGCTGAGGTTGAGAGCCTGCGGGTCCTCGGGGGTGCCCACGGTGACGCCCAGGGCGGTATAGATGTCGCGGATGGCCTCGCTCTCGAAAGCGCGGTGGCGCATCACCTTCTCCACGTTCAATATCTTACCGCGCAGCGGCAGGATGGCCTGGAAACGGCGGTCGCGGCCCTGCTTGGCGCTGCCGCCTGCCGAGTCGCCCTCGACGAAGAATATCTCGCACTCCGCGGGGTCGTTGCTCTGGCAGTCGGCCAGCTTGCCGGGCATGCCGGCGCCGCTGAAGGCAGTGCTGCGCTGCACCATCTCGCGGGCCTTGCGGGCGGCCTGACGGGCGCGGGCGGCGAGAATCACTTTGTCCACAATGGTGTGGGCTTCGGTAGGGTGCTCCTCCAGATAGTTCTCCAGCATCTCGCTGACGGCCTCGTCGACGGCACCGCGCACCTCGGCATTTCCGAGCTTGGTCTTCGTCTGGCCCTCGAACTGCGGCTCGGCCACCTTCACCGAGATGATGGCCGTGAGTCCCTCACGGAAGTCATCGCCCGTAATCTCCACCTTGGCCTTCTGCAGGAGGCCGGAGCGGTCGGCGTAGTTCTTCAGTGTGCGCGTCAATCCGCTGCGGAAGCCGGCCAGATGCGTACCGCCCTCGTGGGTGTTGATGTTGTTCACATAGCTGTGCAGGTTCTCGCTGTAGCCAGTATTGTACTGCATGGCAATCTCGATGGGGATGCCCTTGCGTTCGCCTTCGATATAGATGGCCTCGGGCATCAGCTTCTCGCGGTTCTCGTCGAGGTAGGCGATGAAGTCGCGCAGGCCTTTCTCGCTGAAGAAGTGGTCCTGACGGGCGGGTTTGTCGAGTGTGGCGGCGTCCTGGATGGTTGCCTCTTCGGGCAGGCGCCAGTCGGTGATGGTGATGTCGATGCCTTTGTTGAGGTAGGCCAGCTCACGCATGCGCTCCAGCAGGGTGTCGTATTTGTACTCGGTGACGGTGAATATGGAACCGTCGGGGTGGAAGGTGATCTTGGTGCCACGCTTGTCGGTGGTGCCCACCTCCTTCACGGCATACAGCGGTTTGCCTTTGGAGTATTCCTGCTGGTAGACCTTGCCGTCGCGGTAGACGTTGACAATCATGTGGTCGCTCAATGCGTTGACGCACGAGACACCCACGCCGTGCAGACCGCCGGAAACCTTGTAGGAGTTTTTGTTGAATTTGCCGCCGGCATGGAGCACGGTCATGACGACCTCGAGCGCCGAGCGGTGTTCTTTCTCGTGCATGTCAACCGGGATGCCGCGGCCGTTGTCCTCGACGGTGATGCTGTTGTCGGGGTTGATCTGCACGTCAATCTTGGTGCAGAAGCCAGCCAACGCCTCGTCGATGGAGTTGTCGACCACCTCGTACACAAGGTGGTGCAGGCCTCGTTCGTTGACGTCGCCGATATACATGGCCGGACGCACACGCACCGCCTCCAAGCCTTCCAGTACGGTTATATTACTCGCACTATAGTCAACATTCTGTTTTTCTTCCATATAGATAGTCTTGTTTTTCTTCGTTTAAAGTGCAAAAATACGAAAAAAAACCGATATGGAAGAGGCATTTTATATGTATTATCAACAATTATTTAACACCCTGTTGCTCACCAGAGCGTCAATTGCATCGGATCCTCCGTCGCCGGTGGTTCGTCGGTGCTCTTGGCGACCTCGGGCGAGGTGCTGGCAGTAGCGACAGGCATCTCGGCGGCAGGGGCGGGGACGGGTTCGGCCGGTCGGGCAATCTCCACCGTCGGCACCGCCTCGCAACTGCACTCGGGTGCGGCATAACTGGTTGTGGAACAACGGCCTTTGCCGTCCTGCGCAAAACCGTAGACGTGAAGTTCCTGCCCTTGGAACCGGGTGGGCAACGCGATGGCTACGCGACCTGTGGAGCGGAACACCGGTTCCGCCGGCACCCCTTGCTTGAGCGTCGGGCAGTAGACAAAGATGTGTACCAGATCGGTATTGCTGCACCGCATCCGCTGCGGATTCTTCGCGAAGCTGACCGTCAGCGAGTTGTGCTCGTCGATAACGGGGGTGCTGAGGGCGATGGGCGCCGTCGGCCCCATGCTGAGCGCCAGCGAGGCATAATCCACCTCCAGCGTGTCGCCGGTAATGCCGAAGCAGGGCTGGTTGATGCTGACGAAAAGATTGTAGGAGGTCATGCCGTATTCGCGGGCCGTGTCGGTGAGCCCCGTGGTGACGGCCCACCGCATGGCTGCTGCCAGCTGCACCTCCTGCTTGAACATCGAGCGGTGTTCCATCTGCTTGTCGGTGCGAGGGTTATGCATCATCCTGGGAAGTCCGCGCATACACCATTTGCCATTCCAGCGGTAACCTACCACCGGTCCTACTTTTCCCTGAAAGCCATCAAGGCCTCCCATACCTATCTTTGCCATATTTGATAACTATTTGAAATATATTTACTATTTGTAATAACGTTATATACGACTTATTATTGTTTACTAGAATAATTTTTTATTAGGGGTATAGTAATTGTATAGTAAGAGAAGAGTAAGAGTTAGTGGTGCAGATACCTTTGTTTGAGAGGGATAGAAAGTGGGCGAGAGGGGGACTTTTTTTAGAATTAACAAGCCAACAATAGTAATTCTTTCTCCGTTAGGAGATTTCTTTTAATCGTCAAATATAATGCGTTTGCCCTGCTATTTTTCTTTTTCATTTTTTATTATTGAATTTCTTTTGTATCTTTGCAGGGTGATTTATGAAGCGATTATTGCTTATAGTGTTGATTACTATGAGCTTCTGTGCTGTTAGGGCGCAGGAGTTCCGTTGTAGCGTGCAGGTAAACTACCAGAAACTGCTCACCACGACGCAGGCGTACGAGTCGGCGAATGACAAAAAAGTGTTCGACGCTATGAAGCAGGCCATCGAGGACTTTGTCAACGGACGCCGCTGGACAAATATTGATTTTGAGCAACAGGAACAGCTGGATTGTGGTATTTCGCTGATTCTGAGCACGCGCTCCTCGGCTACCGACTTCGCGGGCCAGCTGCAGATTCAGCTGCGCCGGCCGGTCTACAACTCGACCTATACGTCGGGCCTGTTCAACTACATGGAGAGTGGCAATTTCAATTTCACATTCAACGAGAGCCAGCCACTCGATTTCGATTTGGGCAATTTCTATAGCAACCTCAGTTCGACGCTGGGCTATTACTGCTATCTGCTGTTGGGTATCTATTTCGACAGCTATGCTCCCGGCGGTGGCGAGCCGTTCTACCAGCTGGCCCAGCAGGTGCAGCAGGCTGCCGAAAGTAGCGGATATGTGGGTTGGAAGAGCAGTGAGGGTGCCAAGAGCCGCTACTGGTTTATGGAGAACCACACCAACTCGGCCTATGCCTCGTTGCATCAGGCCTATTACGACTACCACCGCATGGGCCTCGACATGATGACCAAGGACCAGACGAAGGCCCGTCAGGCCATCATCACTGCATTGAGAGACCTGCAGACTGTGCATAAAAAACGGCCCAACCTGCTGTCGGTGACTCAGTTTGTCGACGTCAAGATACAGGAACTGAACTCCATCTTCACCCCCGCGCCGCAGGAGGAGAAGCAGCAGGTGTACGACCTGGTGAAGGAGATAAGCCCTATCAATGCGGTGAAGATAAAGGAATTTGACATGAAGAAGTAATCGATGGGAGTTTCCTTCATTCTCGGAAAAAGAATAATTAATGCATCAATATAATATATTATGACACAAATACCTATACAAAAAGAAACGATAGACCGCATTGCCGCGGCCAACAAAATCAAGAATCCCGGCAAGGCCAGCATCCGCGAGATGCGCAAGATGATCCAGGATGTGGAGAAGGAGACCGGCGTCCGCTTCGTGAAGATGGAGATGGGCATCCCCGGCCTGCCTGCCCCGCAGGTGGGTGTGAACGCCCAGATCGAGGCCCTGAAGAGCGGCGTGGCCAGCATCTATCCCGAGATCTACGGTACGGCCGACTTCAAGAAGGAGGCTGCCCGCTTCGTGAAGAATTTCCTCGATATCGACGTGACACCCGACTGCTGCGTGCCCACGGTGGGTTCGATGCAGGCCGGCTTCGCCTCGTTCCTCACCCTGACGCGCTACGATGCCAAGAAGACCAAGGTGCTCTTCATCGACCCCGGTTTCCCTGTGCAGAAGCAGCAGTGCCGCGTGCTGGGCATCCCCATGAAGGCCTTCGATGTCTATGAGTATCGTGGCGACAAGCTGCGCGACAAACTCGAGGAGGAGCTGAAGGACGGCGACGTGGCCTGCATGATTTTCAGCAGCCCCAACAACCCCGCCTGGTTCTGCTTCACCGAGCACGAGTTGCAGATCATCGGCGAGATGGCCAACAAGTACGGTGTGGTGGTGATGGAGGACTCGGCCTACTTCCTGATGGATTTCCGCAAGGACTACAGCGTCCCCGGCAAGGCTCCCTTCCAGCCCACCGTGGCCAAGTATACCGACCTGTACGTCATCATGATTTCCGGCTCCAAGAGCTTCAGCTATGCCGGTGAGCGTATCGCCATGATGGTCGTAAGTCCTAAGTTGTTCAACATGGAGTGCCCCGACCTGGCCCGCTTCTACAGCCAGACCCAGCTCGGCCGCGCCCTCATTTTCGGCACGCTCTACTGCCTCAGCAGCGGCACCGCCCACAGCGTGCAATACGCTATGGCTGCCATGCTCAAGGGCGCCAACGACGGTACCTTCAACTTCGTGAAGGATATCAGGGAGTATGGCGAGAAGGCTGGTATCATGAAGAAACTCTTCACCGACAACGGCTTCTATATTGTGTATGACAAGGATATGGGCGAGGATATCGGTGACGGCTTCTACTTCACCTTCTGCTATCCCGGCTACGAGGGTGTCGACCTGCTGAACGAACTCATCCGCTACGGCATCAGCGCCATCGCCCTCGACATCACAGGCTCGCACAAGCAGGGCATCCGTGCCTGCGTGGCCCTCGTGCAGCGCGACCAGTTCCCCGACCTCAAGGCCCGCCTCGAGGCTTTCCACAAGGACCATCCTGTGAAGTAAAATCAGAGATTGATAATAAAAAAGGCTGGCACGATGAAGTGCCAGCCTTTTTTTTTATTTGTTAATTATTGATTACTTCTTCAGGTTTTTGTATTCCTCGTTGAGGCCTTCGACAATCTCGTCGGTGATGTCCATCCCGTTGTTGATGTAAAGGGTGGCCTGCTTGGTGAGGATGATGTCGAACTGCTGGTTGGCGGCGTTGTATTCGCGCACGAAGGCGTAGATGGCGTTCATAACCTTGGAGGTCTCGGTGGCCTGTTTCTCGGCGACCTTGGCCATAAGCTCCTGCTCGAGGGTCTGCATCTTCTCGGCGCGTTGCTTCAGTTCGGCCTCTTTGGCCTGCTGCTGGGTGAGGGTCATGGTGGAACCGTTCTGCAGGTAGTTGTTGTAGTCTTTCTGGAAGGCTTCGACCTGCTGCTGTCCGTAGTGACGTTGCTGCTCGGTGTAGTCCTTCAGCTGCTGCTCGAGGTCGATGGCGTATTGGTATTTGGCCAGCAGCGTGTCGGTGTCGATATAAGCTACTTTAAGGCCACCTTCGGTCACCATGGGGGCGGTAGCGTCGGGGTTCTGTTTGCTATTGCTGTTGTTGCATGCCACCATTGTGGAAATGAGGATGATGGCGAGGATGAGAATGGTGTTTTTCTTCATGTTCTTTATGTCTTTTTTCATTTTTCAACTTCTCCAATGGTGTCGATGGCGCGTTGTACGCGGCGGATGGTCTCCTCTTTGCCGAGCATCATGACGAGCGTCAGCATGTCGGGGCCAACGGTTTTGCCGACTACGGCGAGGCGCAGCGAGTTCATCACCGAACCCATGTTGAGCTCGTTGCCCTTGATATAGTCTTCGAGGAGGGCTTGGTGGATGGCGTCGTATTCGAAGGGGACGGAGTTGAGTATCTCGATGACCTTGGCCATGTGGACGGTCATGCCGGCTTTCCAGCGTTTCTTGATGGCAGCGGGGTCGTATTCGGTCGGGGCGACGAAGAAGTAGTTGCAGGTGTCCCACAGCTCGCTGGGGAAGGTGATGCGCTCTTTCATCAGGGCGGCGACCTTGACATAGTATTCGCGTGTAAAGCTACCTGCTACCTGCTGCCCGCTAACCGCTTTTTCCAACATGTCAGCAACTTGCTCGTCGGAGAGCTGCTGGAAGTATTCGTGCTGGAACCAGCGGGCTTTCTCGACGTTGAATTTGGCGCCGCTCTTGCTGATGTGCTCGACGTTGAAGAGCTTGATGAGCTCATCCATGCTCATTATTTCTTGCTCGGTGCCCGGGTTCCAACCCAGCAGGGCCAGCATGTTGACCACCGCCTGCGGCAGGTAGCCTTGCTCGCGGTAGCCGCTGCTCTTCTCGCCGCTCTTGGGGTCGTGCCAGTCGAGCGGGAAGACGGGGAAGCCGAGGCGGTCGCCGTCGCGCTTGCTGAGTTTGCCGTTGCCCTCGGGTTTGAGCAGCAGGGGCAGGTGGGCGAATTGCGGCATGGTGGCCTCCCAGCCAAAGGCTCGGTAGAGCATCACGTGGAGTGGGGCAGACGGCAGCCATTCTTCACCACGGATGACGTGGGTGATCTCCATCAGGTGGTCGTCGACGATGTTGGCCAGGTGGTAGGTGGGCATGCCGTCGCTCTTGAAGAGCACCTTGTCGTCCAGCAGGCGGCTGTTCATGGTGACGTCGCCACGGATGAGGTCGTGCACGGTGATGTCAAGGTTCTCGGGGAACTTGAAGCGCACCACGTAGGGCTCGCCGCTGTCGATGCGACGCTTCACTTCGTCGGCGCCGAGGGTGAGGCTGTTCTCCATCCCCGTGCGGGTGGTGCAGTCGTATTGGAAGGTCTTCTTCTGTGCCTCATATTCTTTGCGCTTGGCCTCGAGGGCTTCGGGCCGGTCGAAGGCGTAGTAGGCCCAGCCGTCGGCCAGCAACTGCTCGGCATATTGGCGGTAGAGCGCCTTGCGGTCGCTCTGACGGTAGGGGCCGAAGGGGCCTCCGATATGGACACCCTCGTCGAACTGGATGCCCAGCCAATCGAGAGCCTCGATGATGTATTGTTCGGCACCCGGCACAAAACGGGTTTGGTCGGTGTCTTCTATGCGCAGAATCATCTTGCCGCCTTGCTGACGGGCGAAGAGATAGTTGTAGAGGGCGGTGCGCACACCGCCGATGTGAAGTGGCCCCGTGGGGGAGGGGGCGAAGCGTACTCTTACCATGTAAGGTCTAAGGTTTTGTGTTATGTGATTATTTCATGAAGGTTCCCAGCTTGTAGGCTACGGAGAGCATCACGGCGTTGTTGTTTCCGTTGGGAATCTTGGGGAGGTTGTTGAAGTTGGTGATGATGCCAGCCTGGGCGTCATTGATAATACGTAGCACGTCGACATCCTCGGAGACGGCGATGAAGCCATGGTCGACAAAGATGGAGAATGTGTAGTTGCCATGCTCGTAGCTGAGGCCGAAGATGGCGCTGACATCCAGACGGCTGATGTGGTTGAACAGGGCTCGGTCGTCGGCCGTGCCGCTGAAGTTGACGTCGTAGTTGGCGGCACGTGAGGTGTAGCCGGGGGTAATCATGCGGTCGGCATAGCGGCCGATGAGGCCGTAGCTGACGGCAGGTCCGAGGTAAAGCCCCACAATGTGGCCCGGCTCACGGATGGGCAGCTCCATGTGGATGCCGGCCAAGATAGGCAGCTGTACATAGTAGGCGTGGTGATAACCTTCACGGAACGACAATGTGTTGTCGTGCTCATACACCTCTTGGAACCTGTTTCCGCGACGCACCAGGTTGAGGCCTGTCTGCAGATAGAATATCTCTGACAGCGCCGTGGGACTGTGTTTGAAAGTGTAGTTGATGTAGCCTCCCACGTTGGCTCCCAGAATGGGTGATTTGGTACCCAGGTCGTCGGCGAGGGTGGCGGTGCCAAGGGCGACCTTCACACCGTAGTCGTCGAATTGTGCGTGGGCACCCATGATGCCCATCAAGCCCATTAAGCCTAGTAAAAATATCTTTTTCATTGTCTTATAATTTTCTAAGGATAAAATCGGTCATCAGTTGGTAGAGGTTGAGGCGGGTGTTGCCTGTGGCGTCGTAGATGCTGTGGTTCTTGTTGGGATAGATGCGGAACTCGAACTGCTTGCCGGCATTCTCGAGCTTCTCCACCATCTCGGCGCTGTTCTGGAAGTGCACGTTGTCGTCGCCCGTGCCGTGGATGAGCAGGTAGTTGCCCTGCAGGCGGTCGGCAAAGTTGAGTGGCGAGTTGTCGTCGTAGCCCTTGGCGTTGTCCTTGGGCAGGCCGAGGAAACGCTCGGTGTAGATGTTGTCGTAGTAGCGCCAGTTCATGACGGGGGCCACCGCGATGGCCATCTTGAAGACATCGTTGCCCTTCAGGAGCGAGAGGGTGCTCAGGTAGCCGCCGAAGCTCCAGCCCCAGATGCCGATGCGGTCTTTGTCGACCCAGCTCTGCTGGCCCAGCCAGCGGGCAGCCTCGATGGCGTCCTCGCACTCCATGCGGCCCAAGTCGCCGTAGGTCTGCTTCTTGAACTGAGCGCCGCGTCCGCCGGTACCGCGACCGTCGAAGCAGAAGACCACATAGCCTTTCTCGGCCAGCATGTGGTACCAGTAGTAGTCGCTGTAGCCGTAGCTGTCGGTCACCTGCTGGTTGCCGGGACCGCCGTAGACGTATATCAGCACGGGATAGCGCTTGTTCTTGTCGAAGTTCTTGGGCTTTATGGTGTAGTAGTTGATCTCGATGCCGATGGAGGTGGTGAAGGAATTGAACGTCTTCCTGTAGGTCTCATACTCTGCCTTCATCTTTCTGCTCAACTCC
>JAEEGL016243156.1_pt1 | contig 16000 bp, 15 predicted proteins | sample 9134231 | NCBI WGS metagenome assembly JAEEGL01 (sample SAMN16246548, study PRJNA631951) | gut metagenome | biome: gut microbiome; feature: rumen; material: fiber-attached | host: Bos | place: Iran: Karaj | collected 2018-10 | reverse complement strand
GTCGGCAGCGTCACGCTGTCGCATCCGTGGATGATCCTGCTCGGCGGTTTGGCGCAGACGGGCATCTATTTCTTCTACTACCGCAATCTGTGCGAGCATGAGGTTTGGAAGGTCAAGCTGTATCTGCTGCTGATGCCGATCGTCAGCGCCGTGTTCGGCGTTCTGTTCTTCCGGGAGACCATGACGGGCAGAACCGTGATCGGAATCGCCGTCGTGCTGCTCGGCGCAGGTCTGCTGCTGCTCAAGGGCTGCGCGGCAAAGAAGAACGCGTAGCATCAAAGAATGAACGGCATAAAACGAACCCCGCACCGTATCGGCGCGGGGTTCTCTGTCGGAAAGGAACGTTATTCGGCCTCGACCGGCGCTTGGGCAGCAGCGGCAAGCTTCATCAGGCCGGGAACCGTCAGGGTCGTGATGTTCGTGATGCTCGCATTGCCTTCCAGATCGGCATTGACAAACACGATCTGCAAGGAATGAACCGGCGCAGCGGTGAGCAGGGAGGAGTGGCAGAGGATCGCGTAGTTCGTTCCTGCGACGACCTGACTGCCAAGGTAGGCAACCGGCTCCTGCTTTAAGCCGGTGTAGCCGACAAGCGCCTTATCAAACGCGGCCTGCACATCCTCGGGCAGCGTCGCCGCCTCAAATTCCTCCGGCACGGCCCAGCCACCGGCCAAGGTCGGATCCGGCAGAGCGGCATATTCGCCTTCGGAAAGCGTGCCGAGATCAAACGGCAGTACATCGGTCAGCGTCGCATTGCCCTGCAGATCGGCGTAGATGATCAGCACCTGCAGCGTCGAAACGATGTCACCGCCCTCGATCAGCGGCGTCACTTCGGCAAGAACGGCGTAATTCATCCCGGCCACGACCTGCTGTCCGAGCAGCGCGATCGGCTTTGCCGTAAATTCCTCATTTTCCGCAAGCGCCTTGTCAAACGCTGCCTGCGCGGCCTCCGGCAGAACATACGCGGTTTCTTCCTTATGCAGCGTCCAGCTGCCCAACAAAATCGCGGGCGCTTCGACGGAGGCTTCTGCATCGGCTGCAGGCTCGGCCGTTTCCGGCTTCGCTGTATCTTCGGCTGCTTCCGGCTCGGCGGCTTCTGTCGATGCAGCGGCGCTTTCTACCGCGTCGGCAATCGCGTCGCCCGCTTCCGTTTCAGCAGCGTCCTTTTCGACTTCCTCGGCTTCATCGACAACGGCGTCCTTCACCTCGGAAGCGGCTTCTTCATCTTCGTTGGCGGTCACGATGGGATTGCCCTTGGCGTCGATCTGATGCAGACCGCCGGTCTTGCCGCAGATGCGGCAGACATACTGGTTATCCTCGATTTCCGGCGAGCTGTAGAAATTGGAGTTGCAAAGATCGCAATGCCAGCGTCCGTACACGCGCTCAAGCGGCTTTTCATCGGTCTTGCTCACAGCGTCCGCGTTTTCCGCCGGTTCGGCATCGGTCGCTTCCGGCTCGGTTGCTTCCGGCTCAGTCGCTTCCGGTTCGGTTGCTTCCGGCTTGGTTGCTTCCGGTTCGGCGTCGGTTGCTTCCGGCTCCGTCGCTTCCGGTTCGGTTGCTTCCGGCTCGGTCGCTTCCGGTTCGGCTGCTTCCGCTTCGGGCTCCGCGGCGGGGAGGGCTTCGCCCTTCTCCACGATGGTGATGCGGCCTTCGCCGAACGGCTCGGCATATTCCTTGCCGACATTTCCGCCGAGCTTCTCAACGATATAGGTGATCAGCACTTGGTTATCGAGCATGACCTTGTCTTGCAGCAGCGTGCAGCCCTTGAACATCGTAAAGCCGTCGCCGCCTTCTTCCAAAAGATAATTGTGAGAAGCAAGCGTATAAGTCTTTTCGGGATCGAGCGGCTCATATTCGCCGGTCTCGCCGTTCAGCACCGTCACATTCTTGATGCGGCGATCTCCGGTCACAGCAATGAATTCGCCCTTATTGTTGAACTCTACGGTCGAATCCACGTTGAGGTCGATGGTAAAGCGCATGCCGGAAACATGCTGGAAGCCGCCGGATTCACCGGGCAGCTTGGCAACGGCCATCTCCAGGGCATCCAAGATCGTGCTGCCGGAAACTTCCGCAACGCACAGCATGTTGCCGAACGGATGGACGGAAATGATCTGACCGTAGGTGATATCGCCCGCGGGGATCGACTTGCGGATGCCGCCGCCGTTGACAAACGCAATCTGCGCACCCGAAAGACTGCGGTACGCATCGGCACACAGATCGCCGAGGTTCGTCTCCTGGTTGCGGATGATACGCACATCCTCATTCGCGGGATCCTGCGTAATCAGGTCCACATCGCTGTGCGCTACGACCTGATTGATCAGCTCGGCAAATTCGGCGTTGATGCTGTCCACAACCTCGCCGATGCCGCCGTCGTCGCTCAGCGCGCCGATCAGCTCGGCGTAAGCAATGGCCGATTCGTCGATCAGCATCGTATGAAACGTGCCGTCCTCGTCAATCGTCAAAACGCCGACATACGCGAGCTTCGTACCGGTAGAGGTCAGAAGCACGTCCTCACCATCCTTGTTCTTCACGGTTTCGCCCGGAATAACGGCGTGCGAATGCGCGTCTAAGCAGACGTCGATGCCGGTCGTGTTATTGATGACCTCGGAGCTTGTCCACGGGCTGCAATCGGCCTCAATGCCGAGATGCGTCATGGCGATCACATAGTCCGCGCCATCGGCACGCGCCGCGTCAACCGCGTTCTGCGTCACGGTATACAGCTTTTCACCGGTCTCATCCTCGGAGAAGGTGTAAATATATTCACCGTTCTCGTTCTGGAAGAAGACGGGCGTGGAGGAAACAAAGGTGCGCGGCGTCGTAAGGCCGACAAACGCAATCTTCTTGCCGCCGACCTCAAGGATCTTATAGGCGTCAAAGATCGGATTGCCCTCCGCATCGGTGAAGTTGGCCGACACATACGGGAAGTTCGCGCGCTCGACGTTCGCTAAGAGCTGCTCGACGCCGTAGTCGAACTCGTGGTTGCCGATGGTCGCCACATCGTAGCCGATGGCGTTCATAATGTCGATGATGTACGCGCCCTTGGAGAGCGTGCCGATGGTGTCGCCCTGCAAGGCGTCGCCGTTATCGACCAGCAGCACATGGTTGCCGGCGTTCTCCAAAGCCTTTTTCAGCTTCGCAAGCCCGACATAGCCGATATTGTCCTCTACGCCGCAATGCACGTCGTTCGTGTAGAGAATCACGATCTTGCCTTCCGTCGCGGCGGCCGCGGCGAGCAGATCCTCGTCGGTTTCCTTGGTCGGTTCCGCGTCTTCGGCAGGCGCCGGCTCGGTTGCTTCCGGCTCCGTCGTTTCGGCGGGCGTTTCGGCGTCCTCGTTATGATCGGGCGTCGTGACGGTAACGGTCAGCGTTGTGGTGACAACGGTACCGTCGTCCGTTACCTGCGTTGTTTCCGTGGTTGTCGTCTTGGTGTCCGCCATGGCGGGCGCCGCCAGACAGAACAGCAGCGCCAACGCAAGCAGAATCGCAATCAATTTGGTCTTCATGTTCGTTCCTTTCCTTTTCTATATCGTTTCGGCAGTTATGACCTCGATCGTGTCGCCGGGACGGATGGTCCCGCCCCGTATCACGATCGTAAAAATCCCTTCGCGGGGCATCACGCAATCCCCGACAGCCTTGCGGATCGCACAGTCCGCATGACATTCCTTACCGATCTGCGTCACGGCAAGGATCGCGTCCCCGACTTGCAGCAGGGTTCCGACCGGAAGCCCCTTCAGCTCGATCCCTTCGGTCAGGATGTTTTCGGCAAAGGCGCCGACCGGGATATCCGGGAACCGTTCGCGCATCGGCACAACGCTTTCGTCGGCGAGCAGACTGATCTGCCTATGCCAGTTGCCCGCGTGCGCATCGCCGTCGATCCCGTGTCCGACGCGAACCGCAAGGGCGGCAACCGGATGCTTTATCGTGCCCTTTCGTTCGCTGATGCAGACCGCCTTGACCTTTCCCATACCTTGCTCCCAAAAGCCGACACCTCGACCTTTTGTTCATAATCTGTTCATATTATACACGCTTTTGCCGCTTCGGTCAATGTCCCTCCATAGGTTTTCGTTCATTTCGCGGAAGATTTTCCTTTTTTGCCGCAATTCGCGTCCCGTTTTTGCCGCAGAAAACGGGGGCTATTATGATATGAAAGAAACGGTGCATTTTCTTTCATTCTTTTCTCTTGCGCGCCGCGGACGCGCTATGGTATCATACGGTTAGAATACTATAACCGAAAGGATAGGCTATGTTTGATAAACGGTTAATGAAGCTCTGTCCCGAAAGCCGGAAGTACATCCTCGGCAATATTCTCCTGCAATGGCTGGAGCTTTGTCTGAATACGGTGATGATCCTGCTGATTGCGACCGCGGTGCAGCGGCTGTACGACAAAACATGGACGCTTGCCGATTTGTGGCTGCCGCTTGCGGCGATTGCGGCGACGGTCGTGCTGCGCTTTTTCACCACGAAAGGCGCGACGCGCATGAGCTATCTCGCCTCACGCACCGTCAAGCGCGTCCTGCGAGAGAAGATCTACCGTAAGCTGCTGCGTCTCGGCACGACCTAGCGCGAGCACGTCACGACGGCGGCGCTTGTGCAGGAATCCGTCGAGGGCGTCGATCAGCTCGAAAGCTACTTCGGTCTGTATATGCCGCAGTTCTTTTACGCGTTTATCGCTCCGATCTTTTTGTTTTTCCTGTTCGGCTTCGGCGGCAGCTGGACGGTGGCGACCGTGCTGCTGGTATGCGTCCCGCTGATCCCCGGCGCGATCATGATGGTGCAGAAGATCGCCAAAAAGATTCTTTCCAAATATTGGGGACAATATACACAGCTCGGCAGTACGTTTCTTGATAATCTGCAGGGCATGACGACGCTGAAGACCTATCAGGCCGACGCGTTTAAGAATGAGCAGATGAACGAGGAGTCCGAGCACTTCCGCAAGGTCACGATGGCGGTGCTGACCATGCAGCTCAATTCCGTCACGATCATGGACTTCGTGGCCTACGGCGGCGCGGCGCTCGGCATTTTGCTGGCGACGCTTGCGTTCACGAAGGGCGAACTGTCGCTGTCAAGCTGCATATTCATGATCCTGCTGTCGGCGGATTTCTTTCTTCCGATGCGCCGGCTTGGCAGCTATTTCCATGTGGCCATGAACGGCATGGCGGCGAGCGGCAGCGGATCGGCCTTGCGCGGGCGTTTCTCCATGACGCACCGTTCATGCTGCTCGATGAACCGACAAGCAATTTGGACAGCCTCAACGAAGCTGTGATCCTGCGATCACTTAAGGAGGAAGCCAAGGGCAAGACGGTCGTGCTTGTGTCGCACCGCGCCTCTACCGTGCGCATTGCCGATACCGAATTGGCAATGGTGGAAGGACGGGTCAGCTGATGCAGGGAAAAACAGATAAAAACGAAGGGCGAGCTTTGAAGCCGACACGCATCGTGTTTGCCGTGCTCGGCTGTATCTGCTTCGGCCTCGGCACCGTCGGCGTATTTTTGCCGATCCTGCCGACGACGCCGTTCTATTTGGCAACGCTGTTCTTCTTTGCCAACAGCTCCGAGCGGCTGCATACGTGGTTCCTTGGAACAAAGCTGTACAAGAAGCATCTCGACTCGTTCGTCAAGCGCCGCGGGATGCTGCTGCAAACGAAGGTCTCCATCATCACGACCGTCACGCTGCTGATGGGCTTCGGCTTCTTTATGATGGCCCGCAAAACGCCCGAAAAGCCGATGCTTTGAATTCCGTGCGGCATCCTCGCGGCTGTTTGGATCGCCCATATCCTGTACTTTGTGTTCGGCGTCAAAACAATTCCAAAGGATGCGGTGGCAGAGGAGACGGCAGAATCGGAAGCATAATGCAAACAGAAAAGGCATCGCTGTTTGGGCGATGTCTTTTATCATGCAAAATCTTCGATTGCATTTTTCCTGCTTGTGCGCTATGATAAAGGCACTTCAAACTTCAAAAGGAGCACGGTATGGAGTACAGTCTGGTACGATCCAAAAGAAAAACAATCGGCATGGAGCTACGTCCGGATGGGACGCTGCTTGTTCGTGCGCCGATGCGGATGAGCAAGGCTGCCATCGACGATTTTATTTTGCGTCACCGGGACTGGATTGAAGCACACCGCAAACGCGCAGAGCAGCGTAAAGAAGCAGCCGAAGCGCAGGGGCCGCTGACACAGGAAGAGCTGAAAGCCCTTGCCAAGCATGCCCGTACCTATATCCCGGCGCGCGTCCGGTTCTATGCGCCGCGCGTCGGCGTGACATTCGGCCGCATTGCGATCCGCAGCCAGCGCACGCGATGGGGCAGCTGCTCCTCACAGGGCAATCTCAATTTCAACTGCCTGCTGATGCTGACGCCGCCGCAGGTGATCGACAGCGTCGTGGTGCATGAGCTGTGCCATCGAAAGGAAATGAACCATTCCGAACAGTTCTATGCCGAAGTGCTGCGCGTGTTCCCGGAATATCGGAAGTGGGAAAAATGGCTGAAAACGAACGGCCCCGTGCTGCTTCGGCGCATGGAAGCCGGTGCAAAGCCCGAAGAAGAATAAAAGAGCGACCGCATTGCTTTGCGGTCGCTTTCGCGTTTTATAGGCTTTATTCGCTTTCGGCCGTCGCTGCCGGTGCGTCCGTGACAGACTCCACGGGCTCGCCCGCCGGCAGCGCATCGAGCGCCGGTTCGTTCTCGGCGGCGTCGGGGTCGGTGATATAGATGATATCACTTGTCGAGCGGCCGCCGCGGTACGGCACGTTGGCGACCTCTCCGTTCCAGTAGAACTGCGACGTTTCGCCGCCGTCCAGATTGAACGCAAGCTTGCAGCCGAGCGATTCCATCAGCTTGGCAGTTTCTTCCATCGTGAGTCCGTTCGAATAGCGCGATTTGCGGCCGTCGATCACAACGAAGCAGTAATGTCCCGGTTCGTAATAGCCGATCACGGTACGCGGGTTGGCGCGCAGGATTTCCTTGTAATACTCCCCGAACGTCGATTTGGCGGTGCCGTCCTCGTTCAACAGCGACGGGCCGAATTCCCATGCCTGCCACACGTCGGAAAGATCCCGGCTGTCGGCGTCGAAGGTGTCGGATTCGTAGGTTTCCATCGTGCCGTCACGGTTCAACAGCAGGATTTCGCGCCCGATCCACGGCTTCCACGGGTTCGGCTCATAGCGTTCACCGTTGCGGATCACAAGTCCACGGTGGATGTTGTAGGAATAGTAATCCCCGTTGATTGCCGTGATCGGATTGACGTTTTCCACCATGCGCAAAAACGGCGTCCAGAGCTTTCCGTTCTTGGCACGCGTGCCGAAGGCACCGTCCCAGCTTTCCGTGCGCAGCGCCTCCACATCCTGCACATGGATATCGACCACATAATAGACAAGGTATTTGGTCAGCGGGGAAGAGGTGAACTTTTCCATCGTGACCGATACCGTATCGCTGATATAGGCAGTTTCATTTTCGATATGTCCCTCGCCGTACCAGAACCCGTCATAATCGCCGCCGAGCAAGCCCTCGGGCGTCGGCGACGGGGTAGGCGTCGGCTCCGGCGTCGGCGTTGGCGTTGGGGTCGGTTCGGGCGTCGGGATCGGCGTCGGAGACGGTGTTGCCGTCACCGGCGGCAGCGTCACATTCACCTCAGCTGTCAGCTCGGCCGGCGCTTCGGTGACGGCAGCGGTCGGCAAAGCGGTCTCTGCCGGCGCTTCGGTATGCAGTTGGTATAAGCCGCAGCCTGTCAGCAAACACAGGCAAAGCAGCCACAGCAGCTTTTTCATGATGTAAAATATCCTTCCCGGAACCGGTTTCGTTCCGTGTGTTTTTATGGCGCGGGCGTATCCTTGGGCGCCTCTGGCAATGGCTCGTCCCCGTCGGCTTCGGCGGTGCCTTCGGGCGGGTCAAGGTCGATGTCCTCGCCATCGGTGATCAGGGGCATCTGCTCCATTTCGTCGGGGCCGAGTTCATCCTCCGGCAACGGCGTATTTTTCGGCTCTTCCGGCTCTTCCGGCTGCGGCGTTTCTTCCGTTTCTTCGGGCAGAGGCGTTTCTTCCGGCTCCTCGGGCAGCGGCAGCTCGGCGTCAAAGACCGGCTCCACAAGATAAACGATATCCGTGATCGGCCGCAGCCCGTCGCCGCTCGGCCGGTTAAACAACTTGCCGTTCCAGAAGAACTGGGACGATGCGCCGCCGTCCATGTTGTACGCCTGCACACAGCCGAGATCGACCATCAGCTGTGCAAGATTCTTCAGCGTCAAGCCCTGCGAATATCCGCTGCGGCGGCCGTCCACGACGACAAAGCAGTAATGCCCCGGTTCATAATAGCCAAGCACCGTTCGCGGGTTGTTGGTCTTGATCTGATAGGTCGGGAACTCGGTGCGCGGCGTGCCGTCTTCGTTGATCAGGTACGGCCCGAACTGCCAGCCCTGCCACACGTCGGACAGATCCATATTCGGGTCGAAATCGTCATAGCTGTACACGCTCATGGAACCGTCCCGATGCAGCAGGCAGATATCCCGCCCGCGATACGATTTGGCGCGGTAGACCGTGCCGTTGCGCACGATCAGCGAATTGCTCTTGGCACCGTGATAGTCGCCGTTCACAGCCACGATGGCGTCGGCTTTTTTGCAGATCCGGTCGATATACGTTGCGTTGTTCCGGTCAAATCCTCTGGCCGACTCGGTACGCAGGGAAGAAATATCCTGCACATAGATATCCGTGACAAAGTAGACAAGCGTGTTCTTTTTGCTGAACGGATTTTCGGTATACTTTGTGACGGTGATCGAGACCTGATCGCTCACATATCGTGTTTCGTCCGTTACGGGCTCGCCGCTGTAATCGAATACTTCATATTTCCCGCCGATCAGGCCGGGAATGGGCGTCGGTGTCGGGGTAGGCGTGGGCGTTGGCGTCGGGGTAGGGGTCGGCGTGGGTGTCGGGGTAGGGGTAGGGGTAGGCGTCGGCGTGGCAGTCGGCGTTGCGGTCGGCGCAATCGTCATGATCGGCTCCGGCGTGGGCGGCGCTTCGGCTTCCTTTTGACAGGCAGCAGGCAGCAGCAGACAGCCCAGCGCCAAGGCGGACAGGGCAGCACGCCGATACGGTTGCAGGAAAGAATGGTTCATACGCTCCTTAAAAACGGCAGGAGAACAGCGATTCCCAAATGCCGTAGGCTTCCAATACGATTTTAATGCCGATCAAGATCAGAATGACGCCGCCGAACACGGTGGCGCGGCGCTTATATTTCAGTCCGAAGCGGTTGCCGAGCAGCACGCCGATAAAGGACAGCACGAATGTCGTGACGCCGATCAGCGAAACGGCGAAGAAGATGTTCGTCCCTGCGCCGGCCCATACCACGTCGCCGGACATGGAAAACGAAATGCCGACAGCGAACGCGTCGATGCTCGTTGCAATCGCGAGCAGGAACAGCTTGCCGATGCTCGCCAGCGAGAGATCATCCTCCTTGTCGGCGTCGCGGATGCCGTCCAATGCCATTTTGCCGCCCAGGATGACGAGCACGCCGCAGGCGATCCAAGGCCCGATCGTGACAAGCCGCGAAAACGTCGAGCCAAGCGCGAAGCCGCCAAACGGCATCAGCGCCTGAAAGCCGCCGAAAAACAGCGCGATCAGCAGCGCGTGACCGGGCTTTACGCGCTCCATGCAAAGCCCCTGGCACATGGACACGGCAAATGCGTCCATCGAAAGACCGACGCCGATCAGCAGGATATCCCAAATCGTCATTACGTATGACCTCAATCGTTCAAAACTACATTATAATAGTATAACAAAGTTATGCCCCTTACGCAATCGAATTATGCGGTTTGCGTCGTTTTTTACAAGATGCGCACGAAAATCAAATTGCAATCTTATATCAAATACGGTATACTGTCTTGCATAGAGAGGTTATCCGTATGAAACGAGTATTGGGCTCCATCCGCCGCGTAGATGAAAAGTATCATCTGATCGAGGACGGCGATAAAATCTGCATCGGCGTATCGGGCGGCAAGGATTCGCTGCTTTTAATGCGCGCGATGAAGCTGTATCAGATGTTCTCCAAAACCAAATTCGACGTTTGCGCCGTCATGCTCGATCTCGGCTTGAAGTATCAGAACGTACAGCCGATCATCGACTATGCCGCCTCCATTGATATCCCGTTCGAGGTGATTCGCACGGAGATCGGCAAGGTCGTGTTCGAGTATCGGGCGGAGCGTTCGCCCTGCGCGCTGTGCGCCAAGCTGCGCCGCGGCGCGCTCAACAATGCGGCGTTGGCACGCGGCTGCAACAAGGTCGCGCTCGGCCATAACCGGGAGGACGTGCTCGAAACGCTGCTGATGTCCATGCTGTACGAGGGACGCATGAACACCTTTGCTCCGGTCACGTATCTCAATCGCACCGGGATCACCGTGATCCGTCCGCTTGTGTATGTGCCGGAGAAGCATTGCCTGTCGGTGGCACGGCAGCTGGAGCTGCCGGTGCTGCCCGCCAACTGCGACGTCGCCGGTTCGACCAAGCGCGAGGAAGCCAAGAACCTGATCCAGTATCTTTGCAAGATCGTCCCCGACGCCGACGTGAAGCTGATGCACGCGATCACAAACACCGAAAAATACGGTCTGTGGGATCGGATGCGCACCAAGGAAAACGACAGCACGTTCGACGACCGATAACCGGGATTTTCCAAGATAGAGAAAGCACCCATGCATCTGCTGGGTGCTTTTGCATATCAATGGGGGAGAGTTACTTCGTCGGCACCTTGCTGCTGGTGCTGAGCAGCGAGCTTACAACATAACCCTTGTTGCTGCCGGCCTTCACATAATACCACGTCTTGCCGTCCTTGCCCTTGGTCTTGTAGTAGACCGTCACCTTGTCGCCGTTCGACAGCTCCTTGATGCACTTAGAGGACGAATCCGCTTCCTTGCGCAGTGCGGCAACGCTGTTGGTCTTGATCGTGCCGTCGTAGGTGCCGCTTTCCGTGGAGGCGGTGGGCTTTGGCGTGGCGGCGGGCTTGCCTTCCTTGATGAAATCCTTCTTGATATAGCCGTAGCTCGAGCCGCACTTTAAGAACCACCAGCCGTTCTGCAGCTCATACAGCGTAACGGACGTATTCTTGGCGATATCCTTTTTCACAAGCTCATAACTGGTGCCCGGCCCCTTGCGCATGTTTACATTGTCCTTGTAGATATAGCCGTCTTTAGCCGCCTTCTTTTGCTTCGAGGTCGGGGACTTGTAAACCGTCGCGGTGGCCGAGGGCGCAGCTGTGGCGTTCTGCGGCTGCGGCGTCGTGATGCCTACGGTCGGGGTTGCGTCGGAACCCGCGTTCGTATTTGGATCGGGCGTCGTAATCGGGTCAAGGCCTGTTATGTTGGCGGGCGTCGTTTCCGGCTCCGGCGTATCGGTCGGTGTCGCAGGCTCGTCGCTCGGCGTCAAGGGGTCGTCACTCACGACCGGCAGATCGGGAAGATTCGCGGCGGCGGAAGCACTCGGCGCAGCGGACGCGTTGGCGCTGCGCGAACCGGCGTCACCCTTGCAGCTGGAGCTTAATACCGCTATAACGGCGATCAAGGCGATGATCAGCACGCCGATAGCGGCTAAAAACAGAATCCCGGCCGGGGTCAGCTTGAATTTCAATTTCTTTTTTGCCATACTTTTCCTCCGATTATAAAAGGTGCTTGTCAGCAGCACGATTCTTTTTGTTCACTCCTATCATACATGATTTTGTCCAAAATGAAAAGTAGGAATTTTAAGAATATGAATCAATTATGACAAATAATTGCAACATCTTTGTGAACAATGCTTTTTCAACGGGAATAAAACGGCGGAAACAGTAAATCGCTTTTTCACCGATAGGCGTCATTCTGAACTGAAATACAATTATTTACAGAAGAAATAAAAGTCAAAATATCCCATTTAGGTAAAATGGAAGAAAAAACTGACGAATTTGTGACTGGTTTGTGATAAAAGCTACTTGATAGAATGTAATAGATGTGATAGAATAACCCCGAATAAGCAGGTGACTGCGCTTTTTGTTGCGCTATAAAATAGGGCAAAACAGAAAGAGGCGGAGCGGCTGCGGGACATACGGGGAAAGAGCCGGACCGACCGGATTGGCGGGCGGCGCGGAACCCGACGATATCGGTTTTTATCACAGGTTCAGCCTGTGATCGGCGAAGCCATGCCGAAAAGGAGTATTCATGCACAGTTATTGTATGTATTGCATCGTGCAAAAATGCGCGACGGTCGTCTCCGAGCTGAACAAGATGGGGCTTGGAAAGGCACTTATGCCGCAGATCATACAGCGCAAATGGGTCAAGGGCAAGACCTATGAGGAAGTGCATGAATATCTGCCCGGCTATGTATTTCTGTACACCGAAGAACCGATACCGGACTTTGGCCTACTGTGGCAATTGCCCTCCGTTGTGCGGCTGCTCGGTTCATCCGACGATCTGTATGAGCTGCACGGGTCGGATCGTGCATTTGCCCGCCTGCTGTATGAGACGGACGGCACCATCGGCATTCTCAAGGCCGTCAAGGAGGGGAGCGTCGTCAAGCTCGACCGCTCGCTGTTCGGCGACTTTGAAGGCAAGATCGTCCGTTTTGACCACGGCCGCAAGCGTGCCGAGGTGGAGTTCGATTTTGACGGACGGGTGCATCGCGTGTGGGTCGGCGTCGAATTGATCACTCCGGTTCCGGAAGCGGAGACGGAGGAGACGTAAGTCATACCGCCGTGCATGACACGATACCGGATTTGATCCGGATACAGAGGTTTTATTTGTACAAACGGATTTTCACTAAACGAAACGTTTTGATCGCGCTGACGGTTGCGGCGCTGCTGTTCATTTGGGGACAGTCCCTGCTGCCGCGGGAGCTTTCGGCGGAGGAAAGCGGCTGGTTCACGACGCACATCATAAACCCGCTGCTTGGCCTGTTCGGCTTATCCGTGAAGGGCGCGTTGGTTCGCAAGCTCGCCCACGTCACCGAGTATACCATACTGTCGATCCTGCTGACGCTGCTGTTTCGCGGCAGCATCCGGCATGTCCTTACGGTTGGCTTTTCAGCTGCTTTCTTAGACGAATCCATCCAGATCCTTTCCAAGCGCGGCGCGATGATTCAGGACGTTTGGATTGACTTGATCGGCATCCTGATCGGGTATGGCCTTGCGACGTTAGCGATGCTGATTTGGGGGAAACGGGGCAGAGACAGCAAAACGGAATAAAGATAGACATTCAAGTAATTATTTTGCACTTTTTCCACGCAGTCGCATGACTGCGCTTTTTATGCATAAGGGGAGCACTTACTGCCCTGTTGATTTAATTCGCAGGGCAGTTTTCGAAATCGGCCGCATTTTGCGGCAGCGTCCTTTCCGACAAGGACACAGCAGAGAGGGGAAATACAATGAGTGAACAAAGCGGCGGAAAAGCCCGAAAACTTCATTTGGAACGCTGGCAGATTGCCGCAATTTTATTGATCATCTGTGACTTTTTCACGATTCACGTTTCTTATTTCGCGGCTCTTTGGCTGCGGTTTGATGCGCGATATTCGATGATACCGCAGAATTATCTTTCGGCTTACTATCGTTTTATCACACTGTATGCTGTCAGCTCTGTTGTGATTTTCTGGTTCTTTAAGCTGTACCGCAGCATGTGGCGGTATGCAAGCTATTCTGAACTGGTTCGTGTTACAGCGGGTTCGGTGCTCGCATCTTTTTTGCATCTTGTCATCATTACGTTCGCGTTTATACGGATGCCGATCTCATACCATCTGTGGGGCGCGATTTTTCAGCTGATGTTTTTGCTGATTCCGCGATTCATGTACCGCTTCTTGCTGTTTTTGAAAACGCGGCGTAAGGAAAAAGACGAAACTGCCGGGCGCGTTATGTTGATCGGCGCCGGTTCTGCGGGGCAGATGATCCTCCGCGATATGCTCTCCTCCGAGGAGATCCATGATCGCGTTGTTTGCATCATCGACGATGACCCGAATAAATGGGGCCGCTCCATCGAGGGCGTTCCGATCGTCGGCGGCAGAGAAGACATTCTGTTGAACACAGAAAAGTATCACGTCAATAAGATTTACATCGCGATCCCGACTGCAACGGCACAGAACAAAAAAGAAATCATCGGTATATGCAACGAGACCGGCTGTGAGCTGAAGCAACTGCCGGGCATGTACCAGTTTGTGCTCGGCCAGGTCACGGTCAGCGCGATGAAGAATGTTCAAATCGAAGATCTATTGGGTCGAGAGCCGATCAAGGCCGACATGAAGGAGGTCTATGACTTCGTCAACGGCAAGGTCGTGCTTGTCACGGGCGGCGGCGGCAGCATCGGCTCGGAGCTTTGCCGACAGATCGCCGCGCATGATCCGAAACAACTGATTATTTTCGATATTTACGAAAACAACGCCTATGCAATACAACTGGAGCTTCGTGAAAAGTATCCGAATCTGAATCTCGAAACGCTGATCGGTTCGGTGCGCGACAGTCGCCGGATCTTTGATGTGTTCGAGACTTATCATCCGCAGATCGTTTATCACGCAGCCGCGCATAAGCACGTGCCTCTGATGGAGGACAGTCCGAACGAAGCAATCAAAAATAATGCCATCGGCACCTATAAGACGGCTTATGCGGCGATGGTGAACGGCTGCGAACGGTTCGTATTGATCTCTACCGATAAAGCAGTGAACCCGACAAATATCATGGGCGCAAGCAAACGTCTGTGTGAAATGATTATTCAGTCGTTCGACGCGAAGATCAAGACGGGAAAGGCCGATGAAATCCCGCAATTGTTCACCCATGTGGGAGAGGAGCGAGCGGACAAGGACGGCGCAGGAAAGGTATTCAAGAATATCAAGACAGAGTTTGTGGCTGTCCGTTTCGGCAATGTACTCGGTTCAAACGGTTCGGTCATTCCGATTTTCAAGAAGCAGATCGAAAAAGGCGGTCCTGTAACTGTCACGCATCCGGATATCATTCGTTATTTCATGACAATCCCGGAGGCGGTCAGTCTTGTTATGCTCGCAGGAACGTATGCCAAGGGCGGCGAAATCTTCGTCCTTGACATGGGCAGCCCTGTCAAGATTGACACGCTGGCGCGCAATCTCATCAAGCTCTCGGGCTATAAACCGGACGTTGATATCAAGATCGAATATACCGGCCTCCGTCCGGGTGAAAAGCTCTATGAAGAAAAATTGATGGCGGAGGAAGGCCTTAAAAAGACCGATAACGATCTCATCCATATCGGCTGCCCGATTCCCTTCGATACGGATATTTTCCTAACCCAGCTTCATGAATTGATGGTGACCGCCTACAACAACAGAAAAAATATTCGAGATTATGTGGAGGCAATTGTCTCCACATATCATCCGGCAAATTAAGCAAACATCTAGTTCAAAAGATGACTTGCAAACATTCAAATACCGATTGATGATTCTTCCAACATGATGAATGATTAAGGCTCGTTACGCTGTAAGTGTGATGTTTGTATAATAGGACTGAAATCAAGAAAACGCCCACATCGTCTGGCTTTTGGATTTTTTAGGCCATGAAAAAACTTCGAAAAACTCTCCGAATCGCTCCAAGAAAGCGAAAAAAGACGCGTGACCGGCTTCTTGATGGCTCATGGATTGACCCGTTATCCAAGAGTGCAAATCTGAATAAGGAGGCCAAGCAACGCTCACGGATCGCCGTGGGCTGTTTGCGTTGAAGTGATTTCAACAAGCGAAACGCTTGTCAAGATATAGAATGTGTCATTTAGAATTTGAGAGGTAATGATGAACAAATTATTAGACGATCCGCGCTTTGCGGGAGTGTTGCCCCTAGCGACAAAGGTCTGGTGATGTTTGTATAATAGGACTGAAATCAAGAAAACGCCCACGGCGTCTGGCTTTTTTGAATTTTCAGCCTATGGAAAAACCTTCGGAAAACTCTTTGTGTCGCTTCAAGAAAGCGAAAAACGACGCGTGACCGGCTTCTTGATGGCTCATGGATTGACCCATTTTCCAAGAGTGCAAATTTGAATAAGGAGGCCAAAGCAACG
>JAEEGL013813382.1_pt1 | contig 16000 bp, 9 predicted proteins | sample 9134231 | NCBI WGS metagenome assembly JAEEGL01 (sample SAMN16246548, study PRJNA631951) | gut metagenome | biome: gut microbiome; feature: rumen; material: fiber-attached | host: Bos | place: Iran: Karaj | collected 2018-10 | reverse complement strand
CTTACGGACTGTTTTGGTGTATTACCCACCTTGGATGATGCAAGAGCAACATCTTTTTGTAGGTATTTACACGTCTCAAGAAATGCAAATTATTTTGAGACAGTTCCTAAAAGCACGGCCGGGGAAGAAAAAAATGACGCTTGTGATGCTTGTCCAAGTGATGATCACGGGTATAATTCCGGAAGATCTCCACAAGGTAATCCCAGAAACGGTACGGCATATTATCATTCCAGGTGCTCTGAGCTTCTACCAGAAAAACAAACTCATCCTGACCATCGTCATTTTTTACCAGGAAACCCAGATCGTTGGCTATCTGCGTTTCAAAGGATTTTCCTTCCTCCAAAGTAACTCTTTCAATATCTTCAAGCCTGATTTTCCGATTGCTTACTGATTCGTAAAACTTTTTTACGTTTTCGTCAACCGCAAAAAACCGCTTGAAAACGACATCGTAAATTTTTACTTTCGAATACAGAATGCACCCTTTTTCTTTTAATTCCGTAAGATCGGTTGCTGAAGTTTCAGGAACATCCTGTGTTTGGGGATTTTCTGCCATTTCTTCCATTGGTATCACCTCATTAGTTGTTAACGACGAAGCCTATTATATGGAGGGTTTTGCTTTTGTAAAGCGAATAATTACTAACTTTCATACTTTTTTTTACCTTTGCTATATGTATGATAATAACTATTCATATACCTTGCAGATGCGGCAGATTTTCTAGACCTGTTCAGAACAGATTTCCAAAAAGATCGCTTACGGCTCCAAAAATGCTATTTTTCATTAACAATGAGCACAGTTTTGCGTATCAGTGCCTTTAAGGACGTTACAAATTGACTTTTGTGAAATTGCCTTTTTCATGGCGGGAAACTGCACCGGAAGCGCCAGCAGGGATCTCTGCTATCCGAAACAGGCGCTAACATGCCCCGAAATTCCCGTAATATCGTGAAAGAGCGTGGTTGCGCTGCTCTCCCGGATCACAGGATGGCATGGGGAAAAATAGGATCTGCCCTCTTAAGGCTCTCGCATAACGAAAAAAGGTGATTCTGAGACTGTCTGGCGTCATGAATAGCCGGGAGCGGGGTTCTGAAGAGCAATGCAATATGGGAATAAGCATTCCTGAAGCCGGGGCCGGACATCTGTTCAGGACATTTCTGAGAAACGGCTCCGCTTATGCTCCCTTATGCAAACACCTCCCTGGCAGCATCTCTTACTCACCCCATTCTTACGCAAAGGGGTCTTACGCAAAGGGAGCTGGCAAAAAGTTAAGAATTGCCGTCAGGAAGTCCCCCGTTTCATGGGGCCGCATTTGCGAACCTCCGGAGCGGAAAGGACAGAAATTTCGGAAAAGCAGAAGAAAGTCAGAGCGGCATTCCTCAGCATCAGCCGGGAGTTAAACCGGGCAGCAAAGCTCCGGCAGGATTGGTTTTCGGAAGAAAATTAAGGCAGATCTCAGGATGGCGATACCCTGAAACCAAACTTTTTTATCTGCCTCGGCCGTTTATCTGTCCCGGTCTTAATTAAGAAGCGCTCTCAGCGCCGGACGCACGCCGCAGGGCTGCCGGGCCGAGTACCAGTGCATGGGCTGCCGGGGATCGGTATTGACCCGCATGACATAGCGGGGATCCCGGCCCTGGGAACGCAGCCACCAGGGACTGAAGCCGTTACGGAGGTTTACCGGAGCCTCATGGGTTCTGGCATATGCCGTGGGGCGGCACATGAGCTCCGCCTGGTTTTTGAAATACCGTCCGGCCTCCGCAATGCTGAGACAAAACACCCGATCCTGCGACACCTCCGTCTTTTTCCGGAGGGGATCGTCATTGACAATGCGGGAAACCGCAATGGCCCGCCGTTCCTCCCGGGTGAAGGCCTCCTCCAGAAAGCTCCCGTTAAGCCAGTTCCGGAGCTCGCATTTCTTCCAGGAAGCCCCGTCATTCCAGAAGTGAAACGGCAATGCGTCAAGAGCGTACCGGCTTAAAAGGAGAATGCCCTCCACGGAAACCTCCAGAACCAGCCACTCTATGGGAGTTTTAACGTCTGGGTCATGCTGCCTGCAGCTCCCGAAAAGCACGCTCCCTCCCGGACGGGGAGCGAAATACCTTCTGCCGCCGGCGGAAACGGAACCCAGATCTGCCGGAGCCCGGGAAAATGAGCTTATAAACCGGTCAAGGAAGGAAGCCTCAGAAATAGCAGCGCTGAGACGGTCATAGGAGTTCTCTCGCCAGAGATCCCGGTCAAGCTCTCTCAGGGCCGGGCCGAAGCGGGCCATGACCTCGCGGAGCTCGCGGAAGCGCTTTTCCCGTGCCAGTTTATCGATAAAGGCATTAAAATCACTGCCGCTCTCAAACTGATATTCCCCCTGCCCGAATACCGCCCGGAGGGCAGCATCCCCGCAAGATCCCGCATCACTGTTCGATGCCGGAGCATCAGGGTGATTTGCGGAAGCCGGATTTTCGGGGGAAGTATTGCCGGCCGGGGCTGCCATCATGATCACAAAGCCCTGCTTGTCGGAGGATCTGGCGGCGCTCCGGATATAGGCAATGATCCTTCCGGCCAGGATCTCAATGCAGGCGTCATGAGGCCCTGCCTCAAAAACAAGATCCGAAAACTCCCGGGCCGGCGCAGAAGAGGCTCCTCCCGAAAAAAGCAGGGTGATGACGTCGGCATCCTTTAAGCGCTGAAGAGAGCCGGCTCTTGCAGCGTTCCGGGGCAGTCCCGCCGTGAATAAAATAACGAGTGGGCGGAGATCCCCGCTCCTTTCCTCCGGGAGATCCCCGGACTCAGGAGCGGCGGCCGCGGCGATCTCGCGGGAAAGAACGTTAAGGCACGCGCCCAGGTCAGCCGTACCGCCCCGGGGAGCGGCATCCGCAAAGCTGAAGGAGTAAGCCGGGGCGAGACTGTTTAATACCCTGACGCTGTCAGCAAGGATCAGGTGCTCTATCCATACCGCTTCCACCGCCCAGAGGTCGCTCCTGATGGCGTTTATGATGCTTCTGGCTGCAATATTTACCTCCGCCTGCCGGCCCCGGAGGGATGCGGAGGCATCGATAACAAGGTATAGAGGCAGTCTTCGCAGCATATATGATGTGATTCCCAAGTCCGCGCAGTTCCCTTAAGGTTTCAGGAACCGCCGGAAAAATCAGACGGCTTGCCCTTTATGAAAAGTTCCTGCCGGTTCCTGCCCGATTACACAGACCACGGATCTTCCGGAGAACGCTCGCGAATAACGTCATCCAAAATGATTCTCGTGGCGAGGCGCACGGCGAGCTTCTGCTTCACGGGACAGCCCTCCCGCATCACGGCTCCGTCTGCCGCGACAAATGCCGCCTGCTTTTTATCCGCGCCGGAGGAACGCAGCCACCAGGGGGTATTCTCTTTAACCTCTCCTGTACCGTAATCAAAAAGAGGACATGCTCTTTCCGCATTGCCGCTGAAATAACGTTCGGCCTCCTCAATGCTGAGACAGAAGATCCGGGAGGTCGTACCAGGGCCGGTCTCAGTGTCAAGAAGGCGCAGGTTCTCGGTATATGAAAACGACTCCTTCAGAAAATCATGGTTGAGATAATGGTTCAGCTTTGAGCTCTGCCAGCCCTCCGGGGTTCCGGGATTATGATATTCCCGGAAGAAAACGGGGTACCGGCTGATAATTAAAGCGCCCCTGGCGGGGCCTTTTCCGGCAGGAAGCGCTTCATTCCCGGGAATATCGAAGACATCCAGCACCTGCCACTCCATGGTTCTTTGGGTTTTGAATATTGCATTGTCATTAGCGGCGACCTGACATCTCCCGAATTTCAGCGTATCCCCCGGTTTAAGTCCGCTGCCGGAAAAAGCATCATAGACATTGCCGTTAAGACTGATGTAAATTTTAGCCTGCGCTAACTCCAGCAAAGATACCATATTTTCAGAAAAGCCGTAAGCTTCTCTGTTTTTGGAAAACTCCTTCAGGGTGCTCTGATAACGCATGACAAAGTCTAATACCTTTGTCGGAAGGTTCTTCGCCCCGTCCGACAGGACTTCTTTCAGCACAGCCCCCTTAAATTCCAGGCTGTTATAATAGAAGAGATCACCATGAATGAGGTATTCAGGTTCCCCCTCGCCGGCAGCTAATTCAAGAAACGGCTTCATGACGCCTGCAAAGCGGGGAATAAGGGAAAAGGCCTTTATGAAGGCTCCCTTCTCTCTTAAAAAGTTTTTTCTGTCCCCGGGACACTTTCTGAAAAGTTCCAGAGATGGCTTAAGACGCGCTTCCAAAGATGGCACGTCAGGAAAGGTTTCCGTGCCAAAACCGATGGAGGACTCGAAGGCATCGGCAAAATAAGCGTCAATATCCGGTTTCAGATTGGGATGCTTCTGAGCGATGCTTTCATATACCTTCCGGCGGGCATGAGCTCTCATGACAAACGGCACGTAGTTTTCCGGTTTTTCCCGGCGCCGGTTTCTCTCATCGGTCAGGTATTCCCGGAAGTCCTCCTCCCGTAAAAACATGAGTGCGTCTTCATCCATGCAGCATTCCGGACATACCTCCTCCGGCGTTGCCGGGATATCCTCCCAGCCCGGGGTCTCCTGGAGCTTTTTCAGAGGAATCCGGTAGAACCAGAAAAAATTCCTGAGCTTGAGAACCTGATTCCGGGTAACGAGATCCTTAATGTAAGCAATTAACTCCGCGCTGTTCCGGGACACATAGTCAAGATCAATGAGGAATGCCAGCCCCAGATAATTCAGCACCTCCGGGAGCGGTGCCCGGGATTCCGGATCCGGAAAGGCCGCCATGTATTTCTCCAGAATTAATCTGTTTTCCTGCGCATATCCGGCAAAGCGGGCTTTATCCTCGGCAGCGCATTCCCGCATGGTCTTCAGAAAATCCTCCGGGCTCTCAAAGACACTGCATGCATTTCCAAGCTTCATGGGATCGTAACCCCGGGGATCCGGCAGGGCTATTTTACGGCTCGGGGTAAGAGCATAGGCCGTCATAAGGAACAGCGGCGCATTAAGATCCTTGCCGGAGCTCTTTCCTGCGCCGCCGGAAAGCGCAAGTTCTCTGGCTTCAGAAAGCCGGGGCAGCGTCCATGGCTTTACCGGGAGGCCCTTTTCAGCAAAGGCGGAAACAAAGTTTTCGAGAGCGCCGCCAAGAAGCCATTCCTTAATCACCTTAAGGTGGTCTTTCGGGAAAATAAGCCCGTTAAAAGGAGATTCTTTCGCAGCTTTCAGTTCATCAAGCACCAGATCCCCGATCTCTGCGGGTTCCTGAAACATTCCCTCAAGCCCGCCGGAGATTTCGCATAAAAAATCGGCAAAGGGTTTTAAACCCGCCGGCCCCTTCAGCGAAACCTTCTTTTCCCAGCGCCGGCAAATGTCAGCCTTGGCCTTGTCATGGGCATACTCCCTCCGGAGTTCTCCGGTTTTAAGCTTCCGGACGGCGGTAACGGGGTCTTCCAGCAAGCTTCTTAACTTCCGCATTTCATCAGCGCCGGCAGAGGACTTTAAATCGGAACCGGCATCGCTGTTAACTGTTGTCTGATTCATATCCTGTTCTTCTTTCTTTTACTTAATTCTTTCTTTTGCTTAATCCTTTCTTTGCAGCCTTTCAGCTGCTATTTCCGCTTTTCGTTTGCATACAAGGATAAATAATCCTGCAGCATGCATGGAACTATAATTTACCGTCTCCATATCTTCATCGGCTAATTCCGCATAAGCCAAAATATTAAACAAAACCTTGCTCAATTATATCTTTCAGAGGTTGCAAGTAATTGCTATTCCAATCAAAAGCACCGGCTCTGGAAGCTTCGCCTATTTTTAACGAAATTAAATTCTCATTGACAGAAAAGAAAGAATGAAGTTTACTCTTATGTTCATGAGCTGAAATTCTGTGATATTTTTCTTTCATGCGAGACACAAATGACGTGACATCAGAACGCATCTCATGTCGAGGATCGTTTGCCAGAATATTCCAGCAAAGATCTTCCAAAGCCCCGGTTGTCGGATTCGAACTGCACACAGGCATTAATGTAAAAGCCACCTTTATATTATTTTCTTCATCTCTTTTCCATAGATTACAGTTGTCCGGAACTGGTAATTGCGATTTTTTCAAGGCGATTTTTACTGAAGATATCGCTTTATCAACATCTGTTTCCGCGTCTCTCACAATTAATATGGCGTTAACCTTATCAAAATTTTCCATACTCATTAAATTGCGAATAAACAAACTAAGATCTGTTATACCTCCAAAATTAAATAATTGAATATCGTCAGCAAATCTCGGATCATAATTCAACTCTTTACTGCACAGGTAATAAAGCAGGAAATTTACAGTATCAACACCTTCACACAGAATAATATAATTCTTAACTATAGATTTCATTTTCAAAGCCATTAACGTATCTCCATTTCAGATTTAAGCGCATTGTCTAACATTTCATAATCAAATCTAAATGAACTGATACTGTCTTTAATTTTTCCCAGACGATAAAAAACAAAATCTTCCTTATGCTCAAAACCAGACTTCACCGCAGAAATTAGTTCATAACTATGAGTGGTGGCTATAACCTGACAATTTACTTCCTTGCTAATACGGTCAATCATAGTCCACAATTTACCATACATTGAGTAATGCAAACCATTTTCTATTTCATCAATCAAAAGAAGACCGTTTTTTCGTTCCATGATTGCCATGCAAATGTTAATTAATTTAATAATTCCATCACCGGAATACTGTAAAGGCACAAGCCCTCCATCTCCCTTTACGTATAGCTGAGTAAGCCCCTTAACTGATACGGTTACGATATCCTCTATAGAGGGATCCATATTCTGTAACACTTTAATCAATTTGCTCTTCTCACCGGTTAACTCCAATTTGCCCACCGTATTGACAAGGGTATTAAAATCACGCATGAATATTCCATTTTTAAACTGGGTGGGAACCATACCAATAATTTCATTTCCAGGTAACGATGTTTTTATATCTCTTAAAATACTCGAATTGCTCAATGAAAAATGCCCTTGCTCCGCATAGTCATCGCATTTGTAAGAATAGCTTAACGAATAAGCTTCTCTTGTCACTGTCCGAAACTGCGCAATGACATCTTCTGATATACCGTTGATATCCGCCGGAAGATAATTATCATCACGCCGGTACTCTAACCGCCCCGTCTTGTCTTCTGACGTTACCTCAATGCTTATCGGCAGCGATGTGTCTCTGTTAAAGAACAATGGCTCCCAAAGCCCCTCTGTACCGCCGCCTGTTGTTCCCCGAAAACTGTTAAGCTTACCAAATGAATCTGCAGCAGAATGATCCATATACAGAAACAATGCTTCAAGGATACTGCTTTTACCAATGTTATTTCTGCCAGATATCAAAACTGCTCTTTTCAGATCATTAATTCTCAAGCATTTGAATTTTTTAAAATTTTCTATTACAACATTTGCAATCATTTGCATCTCCTTTTATACCTGCAATGCAAAATACAGCATATGGTATTTTTCAAAAATAATGACTGAAATAAAGATTTCAGTTATTTGATTTTTCACCACACTCAGCATATGACTGATTAAGCCGTAATTCCCGCTGCATAATTCTAACCGCAGCTTTCAGATTAGATGATTTGGAAGTCCTGCGCTGTCTATCAGGATTGCGTCATCAATCTCATTATTTAATCCAAAATCTCCTTTCTTATCCTGCATTTGACTTTTTTACAAACTCATAATACTTGATCAAAAAAGCCCGTTTACATTCTTCCTTTCCAATCTTTCGCCTTTCCAATCTTTGCAAGAAATTCGCTAATCCTCTGAGACGATAAAACCGCATTCGGATAAACAGTTCATACCAATCCTGAATTCGTAATTTGCAATAGAAGATAATGCGCAAAGCGCTGCTATAACATGGCCTCCAGAGTGTCTTTACTCAGATAATCGCGGGCTTAGTCACAGCGGTCTCGTTCCTGAAAACATGGTACCGGCTTTCTCAGGAAAGATCACCGCTCTCAGGCGGGTTTTATGATGCCCCTCCGGAGTTTCGGAGCAGCGGGTAAAAAAGACTGTTAAATCATGAGCGAGATGATCCGGCCAAATGACAGGGAGCCGGATCTCCTGAGGTCAGGCCCGAATAACGTCATCCAGAATGATTCTCATGGCGGGCCGCACGGCGAGCTTCTCCCTTTTGGGACAGCCTTCCCTTATTACGGATCCGTCACGAGCAACAAAGGCTGCCTGCCCCCTTATCGAGCCTGCGGAACGCAGCCACCATTTGCCTCCTGCTGAAAAGTCTTCATCAGGAGGACTGACTCTTTCCGCATCGGATTTGAAATAACGCTCCGCCTCCGTGATGCTGAGACAGAAAATCCGGGAACTTGCATCATCATATATCTTTGTTTCCAAAATACGCCAGTTTTCGCTTTCCGAAAAACAGTTATTCAGAAAATTCCGGTTCAGAAACTCATTCAGCGTGGCGGTCTTCCAGCTGTCTCCCCCGACGGAATTTTGCTGATACTCCATGAAGAAAACGGGATAACGGCTGATGATTAAAGCGCCTCTGGCGGGGGCTTTTCCGGCGGGAAGCCTTTCAGTCTCCGGAACATTAAAAACATCAAGAACCTGCCACTCCAGATCACGATGCCTGCCGCCCCCGAGATAACGTCTGCCAATTGTCAGCGCATCCCCCTTCTTAACCCCGGGATACGCAAACAGATCAAAGTCCAAACCGTTAAGCCTGATATGGGACGGGAAAAACATGAAGGCCTGCCACAGAATGGTATTGACAAAATCAGCGGCATGTCTGTTTTTCAGAAGATCTATGAGGGCATTACGGTGCGCTACGACAAAATCAAATATCCAGAAATCTGGAGAAAGACTTCTGATTTTATTGGTGTATACGTAACTATTAAGCTCCAGAGCGCTGGAAAAACAGAGCTCATCCAGAACAATCGGCTCACCCAGAACAAAGGACTCCAGAAGATCCTCTTCCTGAGCGGCCAGTTCAAGAAACGGCTTCATCAGGGCGGAAAAACGGGGCAGGAGGGACAAGGCTTTTACCGCGGGGCCGCGGTGCCGGAAAAAGTCTTCTCTTTTTTCGGGATGCTGCCGCAGATCCTCCAGCAGCTCCTTAAGATACGCGGCAAAGGACGGCAGATCCGGAAAGCTTTCCGAACCGAAACCAATGGAGGTATCTAAGGAATCAGAGGACTCGCCGGCCTCGGCGAAATAGTCATCAACAGCCTGCTTCAGGGCCGGATGCTCCCGGGCGATGCTCTCATAAATTTTCCGGCGGGCATGCGCTCCCATGACAAACGGCACGTAGTTTTCCGGCTTCTCCCGGCGCCGGTTCATTTCTGCGGCAAGGTACTCCCGGAAATCATCCTCCCCGAAAAACAGCAGATCCCCCGTCATAAATGAGTCCGGACAAGCCTCCTCCATTGTGGCCGGGATATCCTGAAAGCCCGGAATCCTCCGGAGCTTTTTCAGGGGAATCTTATAGCGCCAGAAAAAATCCCGGAACTCCGCGCGCTTTTTCCGGCTTATGAGATCACTGATAAAGGCTTTGATTTCCGCGCTGCTTCGGAATATGCAGTCAGCATCGCCGAATACGATCATCCCCAGAAATTCCGCCGCCTCTGTCAGCGTCTCCCGGGATTCCGGATCCGGAAAGACCAGAAGGTACTGCTTCAGGATCGCTCTTATGCTGTCGATGTATGTCACGAATGATCGCGCATCCTGAGCGGCGAATTCCCGCATGGTTTCCAGGAATGATGCGGGGCTGTCATAGACTCGGTCATCATAGAAATAATGGGGCATCCGGTGCGCCGGGAGCCGTATGCGGCGGTTCGGGGTAAGAGCATACCCTGCCATCAGGAGCGGCCACGGGGCATAGGTTCCGGCAGCGCGGCATCCTTTGCCCTGCGGCAGCAGCATGCTCCGGGCTGCGGCAAGCTGCGGGAGCGTCCAGGGCTTTACGGGGAGTCCTTTTTCTGCAGCCTCAGCGGCAAACTTTTCCAGATCTCCCCGCCGGAGCCATTCCGCAACCACCCGAATATCGTAAGAAGGAGGGCCGCCGGGAGCATACGGCTTTCGGACTTCCAGATCCCGGAGCAGGATATCTCCGATCTCCGCCGGTTCCTGAAAAATTCCTCCGAGGCCGCCGGCGATTTCGCATAAAAGACCGGCCACGGCCTGCATGCCGGTCACCCATCCCTCAGCGAGGGATTGTCCCCATCTGCTGCACAGAGCGGCCTTTGACTTGTCATAGAGAAAGACTTTCCGAAGCTCCCCGTTTTTAAGCTTGCCGAGAGTCCGGAAGGCTTTGCTCAGCAACCCTCTCAGGTAAGCCCTTTCACTGTCATAGATCTGACCGGAAATCTGAAAAAGGGGCTTTTGCTCAGCCCCTTCGTTATTCCCTGCTGTCTTCTCTCCGGCCGCAGACTTTTTCTTGCTCATTCCGCTGCTGCTTTGTTCTGCCGCTCTATTCCATTGCTGCTCTTTCCGCCGCTCTCTCGGCTGCTCTTTCCTTTGCGAGCTGCATTTCTCTGTCTGCCGCTATCCTGGCTGCTCTCTCGCCCTCGTTCTCGGCCCCGCTGTCATGGCAGATCACGTAATCCTCAAGCTCCTCCACGGGCTTAAGTCTCAGAGCCGGCCGCACCCCGATGCCCTGAGCGGTAATCGGGAGCCCGTCTGCCTGCAGCCGGGACTCCTTCGCAATGTCGCCCCCCAGACACATCGCCCGGGAGCGATCCAGTCCCGGAGTGCGCAGCCACCAGGAATTCCCGGGAACCACGCCCTCGGGGAGGGTAAACCCGCCCTGGGTTCTGACATGGTACGTAGCCCCTTCAAAACGGCTTACCGCATCATACTGCCGGACCTCCTCAATGCTGAGACAGAACACCTTGTCCTTGGAGATGGCGCCGCCCTTGGTGCCGTACTCCGGGTTGTCGTAATCCGCCAGGCGGGACTGGATTATCAGCTTCCGCTCGTCATTGGAAAATACCGTCTCCAGGAAGCAGCCGTTAAGCCATCTCCGAAGATCGCTGGAGGGCCAGGGGGTATCTACCTGCCAGGTATGAAAGGGACGGCTCTCGAGAATGCTGCGGCTCACAATAAAAACCCCGTCCCAGGAAACCTCCAGCACCTGCCAGATCACCGGGGAAATGGCAATGTGTTCGTACTGGGGATAATGCCCGAAGGCAATCATATCCCCGGCCCGGATCCCTTCCGGCAGTGTCTTCTCTTTTTTGACCCGTTTTACATTCATAATCGATACCCGTCGCTTAAAAAAATCCTGTCCTGCATCTGTATTTGTCTGTCTCCGCATGAACCCCGAAACCCTTGCTCATGCCCGGCCGCAGGAACGTTCCCGCCCGCAAAAGAGGGAGATCCTGAAGATGAGTGACAGCCTGCTCCGCTGTGAAAAGCTTCTCATATTATAGCAGGAATGACCGCTTTCCGGAAGCAATAGTAACGGCCCGCAGAATACAGAGGATACGATCCCCGGGAATTCCCCTCAAAAATATAAAATATTTACGGACGGGATTTTTATCATGAGCCTCTCATAATTATTGTCTCCGGCCCCGGAAAGGCGTGTCTGAGCCTCCGGAAGGCAGCACTACGGCTTATTTGGCAGATCCCCGGACGCCGGCATGCTTAAATATGCGGCGTCCGGAAATCCGGATCACTGACAGGAAGAGGACAGCATGAGCGCGTGGACAATTTACAGCATCGGGGATGCGGCCTTTTTAAGATCCGTGCTGAACGGCATCGGGATGATCTTTAACTCCGGTCTTACCGGATCTCTGGCCGCGATAGCCCTCCTTCTGGCGGTGATCTTTCAGGGCTTTCTGGGGAGCGTCCGGGGATCCGGCATCTCCTGGGGACAGCTTCTCATGGTGTTTCTGCTCTATCTCCTCTTCTTTGTTCCCCGGGCGGATGTCGCCATTCACGATGTCTATTCCGGCCGCATCTACCCGGTGTCCGGCGTGCCTCTGGGCATCGCCGCCGCCGGAGGCATTGTATCCGGCATGGGCCGCAAAACCGCCGAAACCTTTGAAACCGCCTTTGCCGTGCCCGAAGCGGAAAAGCGCGGCTTTGCCAATTCTCTCATGCTGCTTTACCGGCTCCGGGAGGTGATCGGCAAGGCCCGGCTTCTGGCGGATTCCCCCGGCGGCCGGGGATCATTCTCAGAAAACTGGAAAAACTACTTCAAGGAATGCACCCTCATCGGCATTGACCTGGGGGCGCTGTCTCCCGACAGGGTGTTTCAGGCGGAAAACGTCATCTCCGGGACGGCCTTTCTGTCGGATATCTACGGCACGGCCCTGAATACGGGAAGCGGCTCCCGGAATCTGACCTGCCGGGAGGCCCATGAGGAGCTCAGCAAATATTCCGCTCATGTGTACATGCCCCTTTTCACTGAAAAGCTCCGCGCCGCCTCCCAATCCCCCGGCCTTCCGGGCAGTCAGGACTACCTGAGCGGCGCCGGCTTTGCCAGTCCCGGGGTTCCGGATATCCAAAGCGCTCTGGACGCTCTGGGAAAATCCGGGGTCAGCGTCAGCAGCTACATGCTCTCCCAGGTGCTCCTGCCCATCTACCGGGAGGCCGCCCGGGAAAAGTACCAGGACGAGCATGCCTACAGCGCCGCCGTGATGCTGTCGGATGCCATCCAGTCCCGGAATGCGGAAATGGCGGCCGAACAGAGCCTGTTCTTTACCTCCGTGCGGCCCTTTCTGACGTTTTTCGAGGCCCTGGCCTATGCCATCGCCCCCTTCATGTGCTTTGCCCTGCTTCTGGGAACCGGCGGCCTCGCCATGATGGGACGCTACCTGCTCCTCATGATCTGGATCCAGCTCTGGCAGCCCCTGCTCGCCGTGGTGAACCTCTATATTCTCATGAGCAGCAGAAAGGCTCTCTCCGCCATGGCCGTCCCGCCTGAAAGCTGGGAAGGCATCGCCGCCATGCACCGGGCCATAGGAGAATATCTGGGCACCGGCGGCATGCTGGCGGCGGGGATCCCGGTGCTGTCCACCCTGGTGCTGTACGGCGGCGTGCAGGGCCTCATGTCCATTGCGGGCCGGCTCTCCGGAAGGGAGCATCTTAATCCCCAGCTTTTCGCGCCCCGATCCGCCTCGGCCCCGGAGCTCCTGAAGCAATCCCCCCTTCTGGAGATGAACCGGCTTTCCGGAGGAGTGGCCCCCGGAGGCCAGAGCTTCCTCCCCGGAGTCTCGTTTACCGGCGCTCTGGACAAGGCCGTGTCCCGTCAGGAGGCCGTGGCCGCCTCCTCGGAGGAAGCCTTTCAGGAAAACCTGACCCGGGCCCGGATCGCCTCCCGGGGAACCACGGTAACCCGCAGCTCCCTGGAAAGCGCCGGCAGGCATATTGGAGCCTCAGCATCGGAAGCCGCCGGGATCATTAACAGTAAGAGTCAGGAGATCGCCAGCCGTCTGGGCCTGTCCCAGTCCGAAACCAACACCGTGCGAGGCGCTCTGGGGGCCTTGTTTTCCGGGCTCAGCGCCGCAGCCGGTCATCTGGCCTCCCTGAGCCTCTCCCGGGACGGGAGCTCCGGGAGGGAGAGCCAGATCTCCCGGCTCCACGGAGAACTTGAGACGGCCTCCCAAAGCGAGGAGCTCAAGGCTGCCTACAACGAAGCCGTGTCCCGGGACATTGCCCAGGGCGTTACCGAAGCCTCCTCTCAGGGCATTTCCGAATCCGCCGCCCGGGCTCTCCAGAAAAGCGCCCGGAAAGCGGTGCAGGATCGCCAGGAGCTCTCGAGGCTCCGGTCCGAGAGAACCGCCTTCAGCGCGGAAAACCGTTTTGACGGCGGCACCGTAAGCCGCTTCGCCTCCCGGAACCCCGCGGTCATGAAGCGTCTCATGGAGCTTAATGCTTTGGATCGCAGCCTTTCCGCCCGCACGGAGGAGCTTCTGCCCCTGATGAACTCTCTTCTGCCGGATCGGGCTCAGGCCTATGCCGCTGCCGCCCTGACCGCTCTTAACGAAAGAAATCCGGTGCAGGGCTGGGAGCTTATCAAGAAAGCCCTGTCCGTCAAAAAGGGAGATTTCCGGGAAATTTCCGCTGCAGACTTCCCGGCCGCCCCGCTCCCGGACATTTCCGGAAAGTTCTCCCCCAATGATCCGGGATCTCCGGCATTGCCGGCCGCTTCGGGATCTCCCCGTCCTCCGGAAGACATTAACCCCCGGGAATACTACGAAGGGAAAGCCGCGGAGATCCGGGCCCGGGAGCCCCCCTCCGGCATCACGGCCGGAGAGGAGGCCCTCCGCCGGGACATGCTCTTAGAGCCGGCGCCCCGGGGAAGCACCCTTCATAAAACCCCCGGAGCCTTCCCGGAGGACGGCTCCGGCCCCTCCGGGGCGGAAGGAGATCCCCGGAAAGCCCGGCTGTCTCAGCCGGATCAGCGGGTGTACGAGGCCTTCCGGAAACAGGAGGCCCTGTCCGGAGAGACGCTCCGGGATTTTGAGAGAGCCCATCCGGACGCCTCCGAAAGATTCGCCGTGATAAACCGCCTTAAAGCCATGGCGGCCGGGAACGGGGATACTCTGAACATGGTGAAGCAGAAATAAGCGGCCAAACTGCCGGGAGAACGCATATGGGGATTAAGGAATGAGCGGTAATGGGAGAATGACGGACTAATCATTTTTCGCATATGTCATTGCGCTTCTCAGGCTCTGAATGCGATACTGAAAAGCCGCGGGGGAAGCAGGGACAGCGGGCGGCTGTCTCCGCAGCCTGACGGTCTCATCAGCGCTGCTGTCTCGTCGGCACTGCAATTGCCGGTGGCGGCGCTTCTGAAAAAGCAAGCTCACAAAGACAGGGGGATGCATGGCGCGCCAGGATCCTTTCAAAGAATACTTCAGAGAATCCGAGCCTGACCAGCGGGAAAAGATCTTTGCCTGGCACACGGGAATCGGTCTCCAGGAGGTTGACGGGCTTAAGACATCGGATTATCTCAGGGATATCGCTGTCCGCAATATCGCGGGGGAGATATCCTTTGCAGAGGCTGATAAGCTTCTTGAGACCCATTACAGGGATAAACCGGCGCCTGCCGGGGATGACCGCGCGGAGGAGGCCGATAGGGTAGCGGCCAGAATTGCGGCGCTTTTATCAGAGAAAGCCTTCAGTTTTACCCCGCAGGAGTATCTTGCCGTTCACCGCAGGCTGTTCGCCGGCATCTATCCTCACGCAGGCTGCCTCCGGGAATGCAATATCACGAAAAAGGAATGGGCGCTGAACGGCGGCACCGTCATTTACGGCAGCGCCGCGGAGCTAAGCGCGACGCTGGACTATGACTTCGCGGAAGAGAAGAGGTTTTCGTACCGGAATCTTTCCATGGACAAGATCATCCGGCGCCTTGCGGTATTCATATCAAGGCTGTGGCAGATTCACGTATTCAGAGAGGGGAACACCAGAACGACAGCAGTGTTCTTCATCAGGTACCTGAGAGCCCTCGGCTTTGCTGAGATCCAAGACACTTTTGCGGGGAATTCCCGGTACTTCCGAAACTCCCTCGTGCGGGCGAACTGCAATGATCTGAAAAACGGCATCCATGAGACAACAGAGTACCTGGAACTCTTTCTGAGAAATCTGCTTTTGAACGAGAACCATCCGCTTCATAACCGGACATTGCGCCTTCGCGAAACTATGAAAGCACCGGAAAAAGCGGACATTGAGACCCAAAAAAGCGGAACATTGAACCTCAAAAAGCAGACATTGCAGGGCTAAAAACGAACATTGGATATTCGTTTACGGCGAAGACGGCTTCTCGCGTATGCCGATTACCGGAGGAGATTGGCTTCCAAAGGGTTCTTGGACACTGTAAGGAAATAACTTCCGAAAATTTAGGCTGCGGGAAGTATCCTGTAGTTCCAATCCCCATGGAACTCATTTAGGTATAGATTTACCATACTTAACTCTTCATCGGTTACTTTAATCCCTGTTTTATATTCATTAGGATCAACTCCACAACCAACCTTTAACCCTTGGCTTGTCGTTGTCGCTGCGATCAGCTTAACAACG